>Ga0080064_1000508_pt1 | contig 100385 bp, 86 predicted proteins | sample Subgrocontami54m_FD_69260 | JGI IMG/M metagenome (GOLD analysis project Ga0080064, IMG submission 69260) | Subsurface groundwater microbial communities from S. Glens Falls, New York, USA - GMW46 contaminated, 5.4 m (SPADES assembly) (version 2) ...
CCGATGATCGATCTCAACTGGGACGCCTCGACCGACAACGGCGGCGTCACCGGCTACAAGGTCTTCCGCAACGGCGCGCCGATCGCCACCGTCACCGGCACCGCCTACGCGGACCTGCGCGCCAAACCCGGCGTGCTCTATTCCTACACGGTGAAGGCGTTCGACGCCGCCGCCAATCTTTCGGGTTCCGGCGCTCCGGCGCAGGTCACTCTGCCGCCGTCTTCGACCGGCTAGAGATCCCCGCTGTCGCCATGAAGTCCTCCCATCTTTTCGCCGCCGCGGGCTTAGTCGCCATCTTCACGCTGGCGTTCCTCCTTCTGCGCGAGAACGAGGGGCGTATCGCCGCCGAGGCCCGCCTGCGCGAATACCGCTATCGCATGGAATCCCTGAACACCGAGAACTCCAACGCCGTGATGGATTTCGAGGCCCGGGTGGGGGACCTCGAGGTGAAGTTCCAGGACGCGCAAGCCGCGTATCAGACGCTGGCCGCCGACACGGCGGCCGAGGCGGAGCGTCTGAACGGCGAGCTGCGCCAGGCGGCCGAACGCCACGAGGCCTTCGCTGCGCAGAAAACCTCCGAGATCGCCGAGCTCGAGGGCCGGGTCCAGCAGGAAACTGCTCTCGGCCAGAAACGGGTCGCCGGCAAGAACGCCGAGATCGCCGAGATGGGCGGACGCCTCGAACAGTTGTCCAAAAAGGTTAACCAGCTCCTGAAAGAGAAAGCCGATCTCGAAACGCGGGCGGCGGAGTCCGAGAACCGCGCCGGCCAGCTCGAGAGAGAGAACCGCCGTTTCAGAGAGAAGATCTCCGCGCTCGCGGCCGAGGCGGCCCAAGCTCCCGCCGAGACCGCCCAGACGGCGGCCCAATGACCTGCGTTCGGTACGCTCTCTGTGTGCTGGCGGCGGGGGCTTGTCTCGGGCTCATGGCCCGGTCCGCCGTCGCGGAGGAACGTTCGACGACCGGCGGCACCCGTTACCGGCTTTTCGTTCCGCCCGGCGATCCGTCCACCGCGCGGCCTCTGGCGCTTGTCTTTCACGCCGACCGTGAAGGTCCCGAGGCCGCCGAAGCGCTGCTGGCACCGCAGGCGCGCGAGCGCGGGTGGATCCTCGTCTGTCCCGCCTCGAAAGGCCGGGGTTACTGGACCGTGCCCGGCGAGGCCGCCGCGGCGCTCGAGGTGCTCGATCACGTGGACCGTTCGTTCAACGTCGACTACAGCCGGGTCTACGCGGCCGGTTTCGGCTCGGGCGGCACGCTGGCCTATTGGCTGGCGATCGCGCATGCCGAGCGCGTGAAGGGCGCGGCGGCGCTCGGCGGCTCCCTGCGTTGGGCCGAATCGCGCGGAGGCTTGCGCCACGATCCGGCGCGCCGCGCGCAGGTCCTGATCCTGTCCCGCGGCGGCCGGCAGGACGATCCCGACGCGGCGGCGGCTTTCTCGCGCCTGGCGACGCTGGGTTACGCGGTCGAACGCGCGGACGTGCCCGCCGGGAACGGTCCGGCGCCGCCGCCCGAGGCCGCCGCGCTGATCTTCGAGTGGCTGTCGCGCCGCGGCGCGCCGCGCGGGCCGGAAGAAGAGGAGAACGCTCCGGCGAAGAAGGACCTCCTGCCGCCTCCGATGAAGAAATGGACCCCGTCCGAGACCGAGATCGAGTTCGCGGGAGCCGTTTCCGCCGCGCCCGGCGCGGACGCGTTTTCACCGGCGCCGGACGCCGGGGGCCCCGCGCCGAAGAACGTGGAGTTCCTCGAAAATCATGAGTGATCCGACCGTGCGGCCGCCCGCCCCCGAACGCCGCCCGCGCCGGGTCGAGGTCCACGGCGTCCGGCTCGAGGACCCCTACCACTGGCTCCGCGAGCGCGATTCGCCCGAGGTGCGGCGGCATCTCGAGGCCGAGAACGCCTACACCGCGGCTCTGATGCGCGACACCGAGCCCCTGCAGAAGACGCTCTACGACGAGCTGCTCGCGCGCATCCGCCAGACCGATCTGTCGGTGCCCGTGCGCCTCGACGGCTATTTCTACTATTCCCGCACCGAAGAGGGCAGGGCCTACGCGATCCACTGCCGGAAAAAAGCCTCCCTGTCCGCGCCCGAGGAAGTGATCCTCGACCAGAACGCGCTCGCCGAAGGCCTGGCCTATCTGCGCCTGGGGGCTTTGCGCGTGAGCCCCGACCACCGCCTGCTGGCTTACTCAACGGACACGGACGGATCGGAGCGCTACGCCCTCGTTCTCAAGGACCTCGGGACGGGCCGGCTTCTCGGGGACCGGATCGAAGGGACCGCGGGCAACGTCGAATGGGCCTCGGACGGGCGCTCCCTTCTTTATACGACGCTCAACGCCTCGCGCCGCCCGGACCGCCTGTGGCGCCACACGCTCGGCCGCCCGCAGGGCGAGGACGCGCTGTTGTTCCACGAGCCCGACGAGGCGTTTTTCCTCGGCATCCGCAAGACCAAGGACCGGAGCACGTTCGTGATGGAATTCCACAGCCAGGTCACGTCCGAGGCGCGGCTTCTGGACGCCGCCGATCCGGGGAATGCCTCCGGGTTCCGCACGGTCGAGCCGCGGCGGCACGGCGTCGAGTATTCGGTGGAGCGTCACGGGGACCGTCTGATCGTGCTGACCAACGACGGCGCGCCCACGTTCCGCCTGGCCGCCGCCCCGTTCGACCGGCCGTCCCGCGCGAACTGGAAGGACCTGGTCGGCGCCCGCGATGCCGTGACCCTCGAGGGTGTGGAGGTCTTCCGGGAATACTTGGTGACGTTCGAGCGCCAGGACGGCCTGGTCCGTATCCGCGTGCGCGGGACCGACGGCACGCTCGGCCACGAGGTCGGGTTCCCGGAAGCGGTCTACACCGCGTGGCGTTCCGCCAATCCGGAGTACGACGCGCGCGCGCTCCGTTTTGGCTACACGTCGCTGGTCACCCCGCACTCGGTCTACGATTACGACCTCGTCTCGCGCGAGCGCACTCTGCTCAAAGCCACCGAGGTACTCGGCGGATACGACCCCTCGGCCTACGCGACGGAGCGGCTTTTCGCGGTCTCGCACGACGGGACGCGCGTGCCGGTCTCCCTGGTCTACCGCCTGCCGTTCGAGCGGGACGGTTCGCGGCCGCTCCTGCTCTACGGGTACGGCGCCTACGGGATCAGCACCGACGCCGAGTTCTCGTCGAATCGCCTGTCGCTCCTGGACCGCGGGTTCGTCTTCGCGATCGCGCACGTGCGCGGCGGGGAGGATCTGGGGCGCGCCTGGTACGAGGACGGAAAGCTCGGGAAAAAACCCAACACGTTCCTGGACCTGGTGGCCTGCGCCGAGCATCTGGCGCGCGAAGGCTACACGAGCCCCGCGCGCCTGGCGCTCACCGGCGGTTCGGCGGGAGGATTGCTCGTGGGCGCGGCGCTCAACATGCGCCCCGAGCTCTTCGCCGCGGCGATCGCCAAGGTGCCGTTCGTGGACGTCGTGAACACGATGCTCGACGAGTCCCTGCCGCTGACGGTGATCGAATACGACGAATGGGGGAACCCGTCCCGGCGCGAGGATTTCGAGCGGCTCCTGTCCTACTCGCCGTACGACAACGTCGGGCCGCATCGCTACCCGCATGTCCTGGTGACGGGCGGCCTGAACGATCCGCGCGTCCAGTACTGGGAACCCGCCAAATGGGCCGCGCGCCTGCGGGAACGCTCACGGGGAGGGGCGGTCCTGCTCAAGATGGACATGGGGTCGGGGCACGGCGGGCCGACGGACCGTTACGCGGCTCTCAAGGAAACGGCGTTCGACTACGCTTTCCTGCTCAAGGCGCTGGGACTGGCGCCGCCGCCCGTCGGTTTTTTCCCCGGTTCGCCTTGACCGGGCGCGTGGGCTCCATTATCCTGATGGGTATGCCATCACTGATAGTTGTGCGCGCGGGCGCGCGGAGGGACGACGCATGAGCGTTCTCACCCGGACGCTCTTCGTCGCCGCGGACGCCGCGGACAAGGACCTGGTGCTGCAATGGGCCGGGGAGGGGAAACTGCCGTGCTTCCAGCGGCTCCTGTCCGAGGCGGCCTGGGGGACCACCGCCAACCCGCCCGGGCTCTACGTCGGCGCGGTCTGGCCATCTTTCGCGACGGGGGCGTCCCCCGCGTGGCACCACCGTTACTGTTTCAACCAGCTGCGCCCCGGCACATACGAGACGCCGCGCTTTGGACCGGCCGACATGGGGGTCGAGCCATTCTGGAACGTTCTCGGCCGCGCCGGCAAGCGCCTGGCGGTGCTGGATATCTCGAAGACCCCGCTGTCCTCGGCGCCGAATGTCACGCATGTCGTGGACTGGGGAACCCACGATCCGGAAGACGAGGGTTTCCTCACGTTGCCGCCGCAACTGGCCGCAGAGATCACGCGCCGGTTCGGGCGGGACCCCGTGGGGATCTGCGACGGCACGCGCCGTACCGCCGCGGATTTCGCGGCGCTGCGCGACAAGCTGATCGCGCGCACGCGCACCAAGACCGAACTGATCCTCCATTTCCTGAACCAGGGCGGATGGGACGGCGTCCTGGCGTCCTTCTCGGAGACCCACTGCGCGGGGCATCATTTCTGGCACTTGCACGACCCGTCGCATCCCCGCCACGACTCGCGGATCGTCGCCGCGCTGGGTTCTCCGCTCCTGGACGTGTACCGCGCCGTGGACGAGGGGATCGGGCGGGTGCTGGAAGCCGCGGGGCCCGACGCGTCCAAGATCGTGCTCGCCAGCCATGGCATGGGGCCTCACTACGAGGCGACGTTCATGCTGCACCTGATCCTCGAGCGCCTCGAGCGGGACCGTCCGGCGGCCAAGAGCGCTTTCATCAGCGCGCGGGGTGTCTGGCAGGCTCTCGTGCCCGCGTCGGTGAGAGGGCGCCTGTTCAAGGACCTGCGGCGGAAAATGAAACGCGACCATCGCGCCCAGCCGTTCTTTCAGGTCCCCAACAACGACCCGTTCGGCGCGGTCCAGGTGAACCTGGCCGGTCGCGAGCCCGACGGGTGCGTGCGGCCGGGCGAGGAGTACGAGGCGCTCTGCCGCTCGCTCGCCGGCGACTTTCTGGCCCTCGTGAACACCCGTACCGGCCGGCCCGCCGTTTCGGCGGTGCACCGCAGCACGGAGCTCTATCCGGGACAGGACGCGTCCGCTTTTCCGGATCTCCTGATCGAATGGAACCGCGAGGCGCCCCTGGATTCGGTCGAGTCCCCCAAGACGGGCCGGATCGACGCGGTCTACCGGGGCTGCCGGACCGGCGACCACCGCGCCGAAGGACTTTTTTTCATGACCGGGGCGGGAGTGCGCACGGGCCGCACGGACCTGCCGGTCTCGGTGACGGATTTCGCGCCGACGCTGGCGGAGCTGGCCGGCTCGTCCTTCGCGGCGCCGGACGGCCGGTCGCTCCTGCCGGCGCTGCGCTCCGGCCGCCGCGTGTGAAGATCCTCGTAGCCGACGACGAGGCCGGTTTTCGGGAGCTTCTCTCCGAGATCCTGAAGCTCAAGGGCCACAAGGTCGATGTCGCCGGCGACGGACAGAAAGCGTCCGAACTGATCCAGGCCCATCATTACGACATCGCGTTCCTCGATCTTTCGATGCCCGAACGCACGGGTCTCGAGCTGGCCGAGGAGGTCAAAAAGAAGGACCCCGGCACCACGACCGCGCTCGTCACCGCCTATCTCCTGGTGGAGGACGAGTTCGTCAAAGCGGCCGGGGTGGACGAGTACATTTCGAAGCCCTTCCGCATCCGACAGATAGAAGCCATCCTGGATCGCCATAACCTACGCTCTGGAAAGAAGTAATGACTTATCTCCGGCGCCTGTTCCGGAGCCCCTCTTGCGGTTGAAAAACAGCGGTTTTTATTGTAGAATTTAGTATTAAGCTAAAAGAAATTAAAGGACCGCTATGGCCGGGATCCCCACGTGATCGAGCTTGCCCACGCGGCCGCACAGGCCGCTTCCTACGCGCCCAGCATCTACGCGCTGCCGCTCGTTTTTACCTTCGCCGCGATCGCGTTCCTGGGGTTCTACGTGGGATTTCGCGAGCGCAATTCTCCGGTCAAGACCTCGTTCTGCCTGATGACCGTCGCGGCCGGGATCTGGCTGGTCGCTTTCGCGGTGATGTACTGCGCGACCGATCCGCGGGCGGCCCTCTTCTGGGCGAAAGCCGCTTACCTGGGTGTGCCGTTCATCCCCTCGACGATCTACGCGTTCACGGTCGGCGTGCTGCGCCTGAAGCACACCCGCCGCGCCACGACGATGGCTTTTCTCGCCTCCGCGTGCTTCTCGGGTTTCGCGCTCTTTTCCGGCTCGGTGATCGCCGGCGTGTATCGCTACGAATGGGGTTACTACCCGCGCTACGCGCTCTCGAGCGCGCCGTACCTGCTCTTTTTCTTCGGCCTGATGGCCGAGAGCCTGCGCCTGTTCCTCGTCCAGCGCCGCCGCCCGCAGACCGAGATCCAGCGCGCGCGGACCCAGTCGCTGATCTTCGCGTTCTCCGTGGCGTACCTGGCAAGTCTCGATTTCCTCGCCAAGTTCGGGTTCGAGTTCTATCCGTTCGGTTTCGCCTGCATCCTCGCGTTCATCGGGCTCGCGGCCGACACCGTCACGCGTTACCGCCTGATCGACATCACGCCGTCCTTCGCGGCCGAGCGCATCCTCGGCACGATGGGCGAGGCGCTCCTGGTGCTGGACTCCGAGAATATCGTGCGGGTGGCCAACGACGCGGCGTTCCGCCTGTTCAGCCTCTCCCGCGCCGATGTGATCGGCAACCACCTGTCCGCGGTGAGCCCGTATTTCCCGGCGAAGGACACTCCGGAGGCCGCGCGCCGCACCGGGACGAGCCACCTCTACGAGATCGAGCATCGGCGCGTCAACGCGCCGCCGCTGGCCCTGGAGGTTTCCGAATCGTCGATCCTCGACAGTCTCGGTTGTGTGATCGCGACGGTGCTGATCGTGCGGGACCTGACCTCGATCCGCGGCGCTCAAGAGGCCCTGCACGAGACCGAGACCCGTTTCCGGCGGCTCTACAACGATGTCCCGGAGGCGATCGTCGTGCTGGACGAGTTCGGGCGCTTTTCGTCGCTCAATACCTCGGCCGAGCGCCTGTTGGGCTGTCCGCAGGAGGACCTTCTGGGCAAGATCTTCGTGATGTCCGACCTTCTGCCGCCCCAGTCCATGGCGCCGGTGCTGAAAGTCATCCGCGGCGTGATGCAGGAGAGCGAGGAGGGGCCGTTCGAGGTCGAGCTCAAGCGCGACGACGGCCAGTCGCTTCGTCTGGAGGCCGTCCCCAGCGCCGTGCGTTCCGGCGGCAAGGTGTGCGGCGTGCAGTTCATCCTGCGGGACCGTTCCGAGGAGGCGCGCACGCGCCGCGCGGTGGAGGAAGCCCGCCTGGACCTGGAACGGCGGGTGCGCGAGCGCCTGAAAGAAATCTTCAAGAACGACGCCGAATGGCTCGGGCGTATCGAGGAGATGCGCTTCTAACCGAGCTGGGTGTCGTGCCCTTTTTCAAAAGCCGCGATCGCGGCGTCTTCCTTCAGGGTCAATCCGATATCGTCGAGCCCGCCCAATAGGCGCTCCTTCACGGCGGGGTCGATCTCGAAAGGGTAGGGCCGCTCCTTCGTCAGGTGCAGCGTCACGCGCTGGGTCTCGAGGTCCACGGTCGCCTCGAGCGCGGGCGTGGCCTCGACCGCCCGGAAGATATCCTCGACCTCCTGTTCGGAAAGCTCGATCGCCGGCAGCGCGTTCTTGAACGCGTTGTTCCGGAAAATATCCGCGAAGCCGGGTACCCTCAAACCGCCGTCCTCCCGCCGCGGCGCGATCACGGCCGCGAACCCCGCCTGCTGGATCGCCCAGACCGCGTGCTCGCGGCTGGACCCGCACCCGAAATTGTTCCGCGCGACGAGGATCGAGGCCCCTTTGAAGCGCGGGCGGTTCAAGGCGAACTCGGGGTCCGGAGAGCCGTCCGCGCGGGTGCGCCAGTCGTGAAAAAGATGCGGCCCGAAACCGGTCCGGGCGATGGACTTGAGGAACTGCTTGGCGATGATCTGATCGGTATCCACGTTGGCGCGGTCCAGCGTGACCACCAGGCCCCGGTGCGAGCGGAACGGTTTCATCGGGCGTCTTCCTTCCAGGTCCGCAGGTCCACGAAATGGCCGGTGACGGCCGCCGCGGCCGCCATCTCGGGGCTGACCAGGTGCGTGCGGCCGCCCTTGCCCTGGCGGCCTTCGAAGTTGCGGTTCGAGGTCGACGCGCAGCGTTCCTGGGGCGAGAGCTGGTCCGGGTTCATCGCCAGGCACATGCTGCATCCCGACTGGCGCCATTCGGCGCCCGCTTCGCGGAAGATCCGGTCCAGGCCCTCGGATTCCGCCTGCCGCAGCACTGTTTGGGAGCCGGGGACCACCAGCACGCGCACGCCCTTGGCGACCCGGCGGCCCTTGAAGACGGCCGCCGCGCCGCGCAGGTCCTCGATGCGCCCGTTCGTACAGCTGCCGATGAAGACCGTGTCGATCCGGATGTCCGTGATCGGCGTGCCGGGCACCAGGCCCATGTACTTGAGGGCTCCCTCGACGTCGGTGCGGTTGTAGCCGGGCACCGCGCCGGGGTCGGGCACGCGCGCGTCCACGTCGGTCACCATGCCGGGGCTCGTGCCCCACGTGACCTGGGGAGCGACCTTCGAGGCGTCGATGGTGAGCGTGCGGTCGAACGCCGCGCCGGGGTCGGAGGGGAGCGTTTTCCAGAACGACAGGGCCTTGTCGAACGCCGCGTCTTTCGGCGCGAACGGGCGGGGTTTGGCGGCGATGTAGTCGAAGGTCGTCTGGTCGGGCGCGATCATGCCGGCGCGCGCCCCCGCCTCGATGCTCATGTTGCACATTGTCATGCGGCTCTCCATCGAGAGCGCGCGCACCGCTTCGCCCGCGTATTCGAACACGTAACCCGTCCCGCCCGCGGTGCCGACCAGGCCGATCAGCTTGAGGATCAGGTCCTTGGCGGAGACGGGAGCCGCCGCGCGGCCGGTGAACTCGACGCGGAAGGTCATGGGTTTGGTCTGGGGCAGGCACTGGGTCGCCAGCACGTGCTCGACCTCCGAGGTCCCGATCCCCAGCGCGAACGTGCCGAATGCGCCGTGCGTGGAAGTGTGCGAATCGCCGCAGACGACCGTCGTGCCGGGCAGGGTCAGGCCCATCTCGGGGCCGATGATGTGCACGATGCCCTGCCGCTCGTCGTTCAGGTCGAAGAGCCGTACGCCGAATTCCTTGCAGTTCCGGGTGAGCGTCTCGATCTGCGCGCGTGAGATCGGGTCCTTGATGTTCAGGCGGTCGTCGGTCGGGACGTTGTGGTCCATCGTCGCGAAGGTCAGGTCGGGACGGCGGACCTTGCGGCCGCCCAGGCGCAGTCCCTCGAAAGCCTGGGGGCTGGTGACCTCGTGGATCAGATGGCGGTCGATATAGATCAGGGTCCCGCCGCCGGGGAAGCGGGCGACGACATGACGGTCCCAGACCTTCTCGAAAAGGGTCTTTTTCATAGGTCTACCAGTATAATCGGGGCGGGACGGCTAAACAAGGGGCGTTTCGGCTATCCGGGCCCTCCCGGGCTCCTTTTCGGGGCCCTAGCCGAAAGGCCGGGATTATGCTATACTGCCTTCCAATCCCAAGGGCCTTCTGATGAGAGCATTGCTGTCGGTTTTTCTAGGGTTTTTTCTCGCCGCTGTCACGCCGGGGGTCTATGCCGCCCAGGCGGTCGACGCGCCGGCTGACGCCGACGCCTCCGCCGCGGATCCGGCCCGTCCCGGGGTTTCCACGTACCAGGGCAGCGCGCTCGTCTCCTACGAAGCAGGGCGCAGCAAAGCCGCCTCGGACTTGAGCAACGTGTTCGTCGCCTGGGAAAAGCTTCCTCCGCCCCGCCCGATCTTCGGCCCTTCGACCAGACTGGCGGCGGTCGCTCCGATCGTCCCCGCGGCCGCTCCGCTGCGGCAGTATCAGATCGAAGAAACCTCCACCGCTCCCAAGCCCCCCGCCAGCACGTCCAGTTAATCCGGCGTTCCGCAAGTCTCTCGCGGGTCCACCATTTGTTCGCCTTGGCGTACCCTGTTCTCCTTTGCCGGCGGCGGTCCACTCGTTTCCCTAAAGCTGGGGAACCCTCGGCGTCGCTGACCCCAATGCGGGGTCACCGCGCCGTTTCCCGCGCGCTTTAGGGAAACTTCGTAGCGGACCGCAATGCCGTCGCAGGAGAACAGGGCACACCAAGGCTTGACAATTGAACGAACGTTCAATATAATCCCGGTATGGTCCTGCCGAACGAGACGATCAAGGGAAGGGGGTCGGCCGCGAATCCGGGCAACCGGTTCACGAAGGTCCAGCGTGTGCACGACGAGGACGCCTGGGCGGACCCCGAGGAGCCCGCGCCGGGCACGTGCTTCCTCGAAAGCACCGCCCGGACCGCGGTCACGTTCAACGACAGCCCGGACGTGGGACCCGGGGCGACGGTCAACCCGTACCGGGGCTGCGAGCACGGCTGCATCTACTGTTACGCCCGCCCGACCCACGAGACCTTCGGCCTTTCGGCGGGGCTCGATTTCGAGACGAAGATCTTCGTCAAGCACGACGCGCCCCAGCTCTTGGCGCGTGAACTGGGCTCGCTCAAGTGGATCCCGCAGGTCGTCGCGATGAGCGGCGTGACCGACTGCTACCAGCCGGTCGAGCGCAAGCTCCGCCTGACCCGGCGGTGTCTGGAGGTCTTCGCGGACTTCCGCAACCCCGTTTTCATCATCACAAAGAATCACCTGGTCACCCGCGACATCGACGTGCTGAAGCGCCTGGCCGAGCACCGCGCCGCGGGGGTCTTTCTCTCGGTGACCACGCTCGACCCCGCGCTCACGCGTATCATGGAGCCCCGCGCTTCCCATCCGTCCCGGCGCCTGGCCGCGATCGAGGCGCTCGCGAAAGCCGGCATCCCCGCGGGCGTCAATATCGCGCCCGTCATCCCCGGCCTGACCGATCACGAGATCCCGTCCATCCTCAAGGCCGCCGCCTCGGCCGGCGCCTGCGCGGCCGGCTACGTGCCGCTGCGCCTGCCGTACGGGGTGGCGCCGCTCTTCGAGGACTGGCTCGGCCGGCACTTTCCCGACCGCAAGGAGAAGGTCACCAACCGCATCCGTTCGATGCGCGGCGGCAAGCTCAACGACCCCGAGTTCGTCTCGCGCATGCGGGGCAAGGGCCTCTTCGCGCGGCAGATCGCCGCTCTCTTCGCCGCGGGCCTGCGCCGCGCGGGTATCCCCGCGGACGGCTTTCCGGGGCTGTCGACCGCGTCCTTCCGCCGTCCGCGAGGCCCCCAGCTCGACTTCTTCGACGTCTGGGGAAAATAGTCTTGCCGCTCACGGGCTAAGGGTGCTAATCTCCGCTCTTATGGAGCGGAACCAGAAAGATTACATCCTGGCCAACCTCGGCAAGATCCCCGTCCGCCAGATCGCGCGCGATCTGGACTTAAAAGAACGCAAGGTCAAAAAGTTCATCGAGCTTCACAAGCGCGAGGCCGCTGTCCGCGGCGCGGCCTCCGGGTCCGCGCGCGCGGCGGCTCCGGCGGGCGAGGGTCCCTTCGCCGAGACGTTCTTCCGGCGCGCTTTCCTGCCGGCCGCGCTTCTCTCGGGCCTGGCCGCCTACGCCAACACCCTTCGTTCGGCCTTCCACCTGGACGACCTGGTCGTGATCGTGAACAACTCGACGATCAAGGACCTGGCCCATCCGCGCGCGATCTTCGACGAGTTCAACACGCGCGCGCTCGTCGGGTTCTCGTTCGCGCTCAACTACGCCCTGCACAAGCTCGACGTGACGGGCTATCACCTGGTGAACATCGCGGTGCATCTGGGCGCGGCGGCGTTCGTCTGGGCGCTTGTACTGGCGCTGTTCCGCACGCCGGCGCTGTCGAAGGGCCCTTTGGCTGCGCACCGGCATCTGTTGGCGTTCTTTTCGGGTCTGATCTTTCTCCTGCACCCGGTGCAGACCCAGGGCGTGACGTACATCTGGCAGCGCTCCGCGTCGATGGCCGCGTTCTTCTATCTGGGGGCGGTCTGGAGTTACGTTCGCGCGCGGACCGGGTCCGGGCTCCCGGCGTACGCGGCGGCGGCGTTTTTCTGTCTGGCCGCGATGTTCACCAAAGAGATCTCGGCGACCCTGCCGCTGGCCCTCGTCCTCGTCGAGGCGGTGTTCTTCGCGTCCGAGCCCCTGGCCGCCCGCGCGCGCCGCGCGGCGCCGTTCCTGCTCCTCCTGGCCGTGATCCCCGTCACCTATCTGCGCCCGAGGAACGTGTCTTTGAGCTTTTTCTTCTCGCCACGTACCGAACAGGCGGTTTCCGCCGGCGCCGCGCCCGCAGGCAAGACCTTGACGAACCTCACGCGCTGGGAATCCGCGGAGAATATGAGCCGGTCGGAGTACTATCTTACCGAGCTCAACGTGATCCGCACGTACCTGCGGCTCCTGGTGTGGCCCGCGCGACAGTCCGTGGTCTACGCGTATCCGCGCGCCAAGAGCTTGGCGGAACCGGCGGTGATCGTGTCGCTCCTGGCGCACCTGGGACTTCTCGCGCTGGCCCTGCGCTGGCGCCGCCGGCGGCCGCTCGAGGCTTTCGGTATCCTGTGGTTCTACCTGACGCTTTCGGTCGAATCGGCGGTCCCTCTGCCGGACGTGATCTTCGAGCACCGCGTCTACCTGCCGCTGGCCGGTTTCGCGCTCTTCCTGCCGCCGGCCTTGCTGGCGCTCGTCCGCCGTCCCCGCGCCGCCGCCGCGGCGCTGGCGGCGGTGACGCTGCTCTTCGCGTTCGCCGCGGGCGCGCGCAACGCCGTGTGGAAGGACGACTTCACGCTCTGGGGCGACACCGCCAAGAAGTTCCCGGACGACCCGCGCGCTTACAACGAGCTCGGCAACGCCTACGGGAAGGTCCAGGATTACACGAAGGCGCGGGAATACTTCGAGAGGGCGCTGGCCGCCGGCGGGGGACGGGGGCAGGATTACGGCAACATCGGCGCCGCCTATCTCGACCAGGGGGATCCCGACAAGGCGCTCGAGTATTTCGAGAAGGCGATCGCCGAGGCGGAGCGGCGTTCGGACGGTTACGCGCTCGGCGCCGCGTACTCCAACGCCGCGAAGGTCTACGGGATGCGGGGCGACCGGGCCAAGGCCGCCGAATGGTACGCCAAAGCCATCCAGGCCGACCCGAGCATCGTCCAGCCCTACGCGAACCTCTGCGTGCTCTACATCGAGTCCGGCGATCTGGGCCGGGCGATCGAGTACGGGGAAAAGGCTCTGCGCGTGAACCCCGATTTTCCGGATGCGCGCTACAGCCTCGGCGTGGCTTACCGCCGCGCGGGGCGGCCCGAGGATGCGCGTGCGCAGGTGGCGGCGCTCCGCGCGCTCGGCGCCGAGGAACAGGCCGACCGCCTGGAGAAGACCCTGTCGTGAAGACCGCCCCGGGCCCTTCGGTCTCCAATCCGTTCGCGCCGCGGGCCTACGGCGAACTGCAGAAAGTGACCGCCCGCGTCCACATCTGGCGCAACATCACCAATTCCTCGTTCGTCGTGGGCGACCGCTCGGTGGCCGTGATCGACACGCAGGTCAACCGCCCGGGCGCGGAGCTTCTGCTGAAGGCCCTGCGTTCGGTCACCGACAAACCCGTTTCGCACGTGATCAACACGCACTACCACTGGGACCACACCAACGGCAACGCGCTCTTCAAGGATCTCGGCGCGACGGTCGTCTCGTCGGCGCGCACGCGCGATTTCATGGTCACGCGCGCCGAGCGCCAGAAGGCGTTCCTGGCCGGGCGGGGTTTCGAGCTCGGGGCCGACCCGTTCCTGCCGGAGGTGACGTTCGAAGGGGAGAGCGCGGTGGACCTGGGCGGGGTGACGTTGAGACTTTTCTTCGCGGGGCGCGCGGAGACCGACGACGCGACCGCCGTGCACGTTCCGGGAGAGAATGTCCTCATGAGCGGCGACACGGTCATGACCGGCAGTTTCCCGATCTTCGGACAGCCGGTCTGGGACGAGGGCCTGCAGGGCGACGGGCAGTGGCAGACGACGGTCCGCGCGCTCCTGGCGCTCAAACCCGCGCGCATCGTTCCCGGCCACGGGCCGCTGGCGGGCGAGGCGGAAGTGGCGCGGCTCCTCGAGATCGAGGATTTTTTCACGGAAGAGGTCGGCAAGCTCGTGAAGCGGGGGCTGTCGGCCGACGAGATGCTGAAAGATCTCGAACCGCGCCTGCCCGGCTGGATGCTCGAGACGCCGGTGGTGTGGGGCACGCCGCGCTACGCGGCGCTGCGTGTGTATCGCGGGTTTACGCGCAAGCCCGGCGATACGGAGCAGGGTTTCCAGCGTTTCAAACCGTCGGCCATTCCCGCCGCCGCTCCGGCCAAGCTCGGGGCCGCGCTCGCCCGCTCCGGCGAGGCCCTGAAAAGCCTTCTCTCCTGCGCCGACGAAGCGCGTGAGGGCGGGGACGGCGCCCTGCGGCTGGCGGTGCTCGAGCGCGCGGCGGAAAAGTTTCCGGACGCGCCCGAAGCCCAGAACGCTTACGCCGAAGCGCTCATCGAGGAATCGCGGGCGGTCGCATCGGTGCTCGAGAAGGGGGATTTCTTCCAGCGCGCCCGCCGCGCCTGGGACCACGTGCTCGCGCGCGATCCGCAGAACGCCCTGGCCCTGCTCGGGAAGGGAAGATATCTCACGATGATGGCCTACCGCGGCGGGGACGATCCGTCCGGGGGGATGGAACTGTTGTCCGACCTCGTCTCGCTCGGTCCGTCGGGACGCCTGCGCGCGGAAGCGGAATTTTATCTCGGCATGGGCCACCGGCGCCTGGGCGACGAACCCCGCGCCCGCGCGCAGTTCACCCGGGCGCTCGAGCACGACCCCTCCTTCACGCCCGCCCGTTTGGCGCTCTCAACCTGATCCCCCCGGCCCGTAAGCCAACGGTATCCGGCGTCTATCTCCTAAGCGCCGAAGGCGTCGTGCCGGCCAACCGTGTTTCCCAGACAAATACGATGGAATTGGCGCGGTCTCACAACTGCTCGACTCCGCGCCAGAACAAACTTCTCAAGGCGATCTATGAAAAAGTGGCCATCGATCAGCGCTATTCCGTTTTTAGCGAGGTGCCTGTCCACGGCCAGACGTTCTTTGATGATTTTTTCAAGGCTCACGCGCCCGGCACCGGGGAACGCATGCTTTGTTTTGAAAAGCACGCGCCCGGCCTGGTACACCGGGCGGCCGCCAAGGCGATGGAAACGGCGGCTGTTTCACGGGAGGACATCGGGCATCTGGTCAGCGTCTCTTGCACGGGTTTGGCCGCGCCGGGGTTCGATATCGCGATGATCTGGTCGTTGGGGCTGTCGCCGTCCGTTTCCAGGACGCATGTGGGTTTCATGGGTTGCCATGGGGTATTCAACGCCTTGAGGGTCGCCTCGGCGCTGTGCAACGACCGGCCGGGCCAGGACGCGCTGGTCGCTTCCGTGGAACTCTGTTCGCTGCATTTCCGAGACGGTTGGGATCTCCGGGAAATGCTCGGCAACGCGCTTTTTTCCGATGGCGCGGCGGCCGCGGTGGTGTCAGCGCGAAAGCGGTCCCCCGAAGATTGGCGGATCGCCGCGCAGGGTTCGTTCATCGTTCCCGATTCGGAAGACGCGATCACATGGCGCGTGGGAGACGAAGGTTTCGAGATGACCTTATCGCCCAAGATCCGTCAATTGATCAAAGTCTTTCTGGGTCCCTGGCTCAAGGAATGGCTGGCAGAGCAGGGGCTCACGATGGACCGGATCCGGTCCTGGGCGGTCCATCCCGGCGGTCCCGGCGTGCTGGATTCGGTGGAAGAAGGTCTGAACCTGCCAAAGGACGCCTTGAGGACTTCCAGAGAGATCCTTCGGTCGTTCGGCAATATGTCTTCCGCGACCGTTCTGTTCATTCTTGAGGAGTTCCTGCGCCGCAAGGGCGGTACCCCGTGCCTGTCGCTGGGGTTCGGGCCCGGCATGACGATCGAAGCGGCTCTGTTCCTATGAAAAGACGGTTGGTCCCGGAAGAAATGGACGATCCTTCCATTGACGGGCAGGCGCATTCCCAGGCGCTCCGGGGGCTGGCTCGGATCAATCGCTGGAGCGGCAGCGCGGGGATCGTCGGGTCCGCTATCCGGGTTTTGGCAACAAAGGCGGATCAACGGCCGCTGCGCGTGTTGGACATCGCGACGGGAGCGGGGGATGTCCCCGTGGCCCTTTGGAAAAAAGCCCGCCAAGACGGTTTTTCTCTCGAAATGGACGGTTGTGACAAAAGTCCCCAGGCTATCGCCTGCGCGCGCGAACGGGCCCGCGAGAGCGGCGCCCAAGTCCGTTTTTATCCGCTGGATGTCGCCCATGAAGACATTCCGGACGGGTACGATGTCCTTGTCAGCTCGCTCTTTTTTCATCACCTGGAACGGGGAGAGGCCACCGGCCTTTTGAGGCGCATGGCCCATGCGGCCGGGCGGATGGTCCTGGTGAACGATCTGGTGCGCTGCGTTCCGGGTCTTGCGCTGGCGTATGCGGGGACACGTCTTCTCTCGCGCTCACGCGTCGTGCACGCGGACGGTCCGCGATCGGTGCGTGCCGCGTTCACGACGGAAGAGATCGGAAAAATGGCCCAAGAGGCGGGGTTAGAAGGCGCTCGGGTCGAACGCCGCTGGCCCTCCAGGTTCCTTCTGACCTGGCAAAAATAGGGGTGTGGTGAACATGTCTTTTGTCGCGATCAAGGGAGGCGGAGTCGCGGGGCAAGTTCTCCAAAGAGAGCTCACCTTAAGAGGGATCCCTTCCCGCCTGGAAGACCGGTCCCCGTTCCCCAGGGACAAAGTTTGCGGGGGCGTTCTGCAGTGGGACAGCTGGGAATACCTGAATTCGATCTTCACGATCCGGGTCCCTGTGAGAAAGGTCCGGACCTTAAGTCACTTTTGGGGGAAGAAAAAAATTTCATCCGTCCGGCTTTCGCGGGAGATGGTGTATGCGCCGCGATCGGTGTTGGATGATGCCCTGAATGCGCAGGACCGTCCGGCCATTCCCGGCGGCCGCGAGAAAGTGATACCGGTGGCGGCTTCGGGCGCCGAAGATCCGGCGGGCGAATGGATCGGTTTTCACACGCGGCACCGGCCGGTGGAAGAGATGCGGATGTATTACGGCCGGAACGTTCACCTGGGGGTCACACCCACGCTCGAGGAAACGTCGCATGTCGCGTTCATCGCCAGAAAGGGCGTTTTTAAAAATTCGGATGATCTAAGGGAAACGGTCCGCGCCGAAACGGGCCTTCATCTGGACATGCCTCTGAAGGGCACGGCCCGGATCCGTTACGGCTATTCCTCCCTGGACCTGGCGGTCGGCGACGCTAAATTGACGACCCATCCGTTTTTGGGCCTGGGGATGAAGCACGCGATCTTGTCTGCTCGTCTTCTGGCGGGAATGATCGCGGAGGGCCGCGAAGCCGATTACGACAGGGCCCACAGGAAACTGTTCAGAAAATTCCACTGGAGCAGTCTCGGGGTCCATCGCCTGACCGCCTGGCCGCTTCGCTTTCTTGGCCCGCCGCTCCTGGGATCGACACGGCTCCTCCGAAGCGTTTACGAGGGGTTGCACGGTTAGCGGTGTGCCAGACGCGGCCGCTGCGAGCGCGTATCCCGCTCGGTCGGAGTGAGCGGTCTCCCTCGCGGGACACGACGCTCGCCTCGCCGCGATAGTCGTTCGTTAACACGTAAGTGCCGGATTGAAATATATACGCTAATAGCGTATACTTGATATCAGAGGGAGGTTACTTGGTTTTTATAGAAACCTCGATCTTCACCGCGCTCGTCAGAAAATTGATGGGTGATGACGAATACCGGGCGCTTCAATGGCTCTTGGTGCGCGATCCTAAAAAGGGTTCTTTGATCCCCGGCGGCGGGGGACTCCGGAAGGTCCGCTGGCTTTCCCGCAGCAAGCAAAAAGGAAAAAGCGGCGGTATTCGCGTTATTTATTACATCCAGTCGCAGGGGAACCTTTATATGATCTTCGCTTACGATAAAAGCAAGCAGGGAGATCTGACGAAAGATCAATTAAGACAGCTGCGAGCCTATGTCCAACTGGGGGTGCTATGAAGACGGCGGTTTTCAAACAATTCCTGAAAAGCATCGATCAGGCCAGGACGATCCACGCGGGCAAGCGCAAAGCCTCCCGCATATTCGACGTCAAGCCGATGAGGATCAAGGCCATCCGGCAGAAGTGGCGGGTCAGCCAGGCCGAGTTCGCGGCGATCATCGGGGTGAGCCCGGCGACATTGAGGAATTGGGAGCAAGGCCGGACCTACCCGGATGGCTCCGCCCGGGTCCTTTTGAAGATCGCCGAAAAACGTCCCGACGCGATCCGCGAGGCGTTAAAGGCCAGGTGATCGGCTTTGTTGTGGGTCCAAGGGCTAGGCTAGAGTGGGATATATGATGAGTCATCGTGCCCTTGAGCACGACCCCTCGTTCATACCTTCCCGCTTGACGCTGCCTATTTAATTTCGGTTGCGTACGCCACTTCACTTTAGGTTTAGGGAAGATGTTCCATGAGTGTTAGGATCGCCATAGATAATAATTTTTTTGATTCTTTGAAATCTAACGGTGCGCAAGAGTCGGTTCTTCAGGCTTTTGCTAACCAGAGATTATCGTTTTATCCAACGCCTCAATTGCTGACAGAATTATTTAGTCTTTATCAGACTAGACGGAAAGATTTATTGCGATTGTTCTCAGCTATCTGTCTCAAGATGATGAATTATCGTTTTTTTAATGAGTGGGGAAGAATCCTAAGAAGCGAGTTAGGGATACTTAGAGAAGGCACGTTTCTTCCAATCGAGGATGTTCAAAAAATAAGGAATATTCTTGAGAGGTTTAGCGCTGAGCAGTTTGATGTTGATCTAGATGTAGCATTGAACGAAGTGATAGAAGAGGCCAGGAAAAGTAAAGACGAACAATATAGAATGTTTAAAGATAACCAGCGACACCATTTTGCGTTATTTAAAGCCAACAACATTGAAGTGCCAGCTATGTCTTTCGAGGATTTTTTTTCGCAAGCTTTTGCTCTCCAGATTCGGAAAGACACCTTAAGGGATATTCTCGTCAGAGGACAGGTGTCCGCAGAAGAATCAAGAATTGATCAAATCGTGGATAATCCAAGATCTTACCCCTATTTTTATACAACCTCGAGAGTGTTCACGGCTCTTTTTTACCGTCACGTGGTCCTGGGTCGTCGGGTAGACGAAGGAGACAGTTATGATCAGCACCTCCTTGTTTATCTAACTAAGCTTGACTATATGGTAAGTGACGACTTGGGCCTCAAAGAATTAGCCGAGGATGTCTTTGGAACTAAAGGCAAAGTGATTTCTTTTGATGAGTTTGTGGCTAAAGAGGTAGTTAGTCGATGAACTTTTTTAGAGGTCTAGCCTATTTTCGATAAAGTCTGTGTCTTCTTAGACCCAGAGGGGATATCGTCGTGAACTGGAAAAACCGGCCCTTAGCGCTTCTTTCCGTATCTTCCCTTGTCTATTCAATTGTGTATCCATCTGTTGCTTTAGCCGATTTGTTTGGTAAAGAGAAATATCAAGATGAAGATGGGAATATATACACAGTGTCAAAGTCGCCGATCCGAGGATATAACGTTCGGTCACAAGATGGATCAGCAACGCATCTTGATCCCGGGTTGATCGATGACGGGAAGTATCATGATGCAGACATGAACGTTTACAAGGTGCGACAAACTATTGCGGGAAGAAAGCAGATCGAAGTTATGCCAGGCAGCGCCAACACCTTTCAGCCGCCAGCCTATTCGCCGCCGTCCCAAATCTACCCTGCGATGACTCCAATCAATTCGTCAGATTCCTATCCTGCGGTGCCTTCAAAGCTCTCGACCTATCAACGACAGTCATTAGGTGATAGTGCATGGTCCGGTTTCGAAGCAGGCAGACAAATGGCTGCGCAAGCCCAGCAAGCATCGCAGCAGGATTCTCAACTAATGGCGGCGACGATAATGGGAGGCATACAGCTCTTATCACGGGTGTTCTCTAATGGTGCATCGTCACAGCCCCAGACCCCACCTTCACCGAAATCACCGCCCAAGCCGCAAGCAATCACGAAGCAACGCACAGCTTTCTCGCCTCCAAACAATAATTTTGCTTCCACTAGGCCGCACCCGCTACCCACGTCGATTGCCAGTTCTGCAGTAGCCGCCAAGTATTCGGTTATGGATGGAGCAGAAATCGCCAAGAAGAAGAACGTATTACTCGAGGACTGGTATTCTCGCTTCGGGCCCAAGACTAAAAGCAAGATCACTTTAGAGGAGTGGAAGCAGCTGCGATCAAATATTCCTCTTGAGACCCTAGAAGACGAATTCCAAGATTTTAGACGTTACCCAAACAAGAATCCGGATTTATTTGAATAGGGGCCACCGTTTAATGACCAATCGAGCACATTACTACGTTTTTTTCTTCCTCGGCATCTCACTTAGCTTGGTTCTCCCCACAAGCGTTGCTGCGGCGACGGTCCTCAACGACGTCCATTCCAAGCTCAACGCCACCGAGGTCGAGCGGCTCTTTTATCCCGAATCGACGGAGGATGTCGCGCGCATCGTGCGCGAGGCCAAACAAAAGGGGAAGGCCGTCAGCATTTCAGGCGGCCGGCACGCGATGGGCGGCCAGCAGTTCGGCGCGGGCACGATCCATATCAGCATGTCGAAGATGAACGACGTGCTTTCTTTCGACGCCCAGAAGGGGATCGTGCGCGTCGAAGCCGGAATCGAGTGGCCCAAGCTCGTCGACTATCTCGTCACCCGGCAGGAAGGGGCCCCGACGCAGTGGGGGATCGTTCAGAAGCAGACCGGCGCCGACCGGCTCTCGATCGGCGGGGCGCTCTCGGCGAACATCCACGGCCGCGGGGTCCATCTCAAGCCGATCATCCAGGACGTCGAGTCCTTCACGCTCGTGGACGCCGGGGGCAACACGCTGAACGTGAGCCGGACCGAGAACACCGAACTTTTCAGGCTCGCCATCGGCGGTTACGGCCTCTTCGGCGTCATCGCGACCGTGGACCTGCGTCTTGCGCCGCGCGTGAAATTGGAGCGGGTCGTGGAGGTCGTCTCGCTCGAGGAACTGCCGTCCAAGGCCAGGGAACGTCTGGAATCGGGGTTCGCTTACGGCGATTTTCAGTACAAAACGGACGAGAAAGCGGAGGATTTCATGAAGGTAGGCGTTCTGTCCGCCTACCGGCCCGTCCCGCCGGACACGCCGGTCCCCGCCGAGATCAAGCGTCTCACCGGAGAGCGATGGGACCAGCTCTTGCTCCTGGCGCATACCGACAAATCCAAAGCGTTCGACGCCTACAGCCGCTACTACCTGACCACCAACGGGCAGATCTACTGGTCGGACCTTCACCAGATGAGCTATTACAATCCGGACTACGCGGAATATCTGAAAAAAGCCGCGCCGGAGATACCGGAAGGCACGCTCATGATCAGTGAGCTTTATGTGCCCCGCGATAAACTGCCTGATTTCATCCAGCGCGTCCGGGAGGATACGGGAAAGTACGGATTGAACGTGATCTACGGTACCGTTCGCCTCATCGAACGGGACGACGAGAGCTTCCTGCCCTGGGCCCGGCAGAGCTACGCCTGTGTGATCTTCAATCTGCGGGTCGCCCAAAGCGATCCGGAAAAAGCCAAAGAGGACTTTCGCCGTCTCATCGACCGCGCTCTCGAGCTCGGTGGTTCGTATTTCCTGACCTACCACCGCTGGGCCCGAAAGGACCAGGTGCTGACCGCCTACCCCCAATTTCCCGAGTTCCTGAAGATAAAACTTCGCTACGACCCCGAAGAGCGCTTCCAGAGCGACTGGTACCGCCATTACAAGGCGATGTTCTACTCTTAGGATCCGGTCCCGATCAAACGGCTAACGCGCTCGCAGGCGCCGCGTGTCGTACACCTAGACGCCGCGTTCAGGGTTTGTGGTGCACATCTTAGCTAAAAATGCCGGTAGCTGTGCCGGCAGCCGGAAGCGTTGAAGGTAAAACCGACGGCACAGTAGAATATATGGGACAATACGGGGCACGACCAACGGGGAGGCGACGGCCATGAACAGACCGCCTTATCAGCGCAAGAACTTCGAGCATTTGTTCGGAACGCCGGGTTTCAGCGACCGGCTGCTGAAGGACCATTTCGAGCTCTGTGAGGGTTACGTCAAGAACACGAGCGAGCTGAACGGTCTTTTGGGTTCCTTCGCCGGAAAGAAATCCGGTTGCGAAAAGCCCTCGTTCGCCGAAGCCAAGCGGCGCTTCGGCTGGGAATTCACCGGCATGAGGTTGCACGAATATTATTTCGGCAGCATGGGCAAAGACACGGCGCCGCTTGTTTAGAGCATGATCGTCCGGGCCGAAGCGTTCTTGCAGAAGCTGCGGCACGCCTGCAGCCGCAGCGTGTGGGCCGGCCGTTTGCTGAACCTCGCCGTCCATCCGGCCACGGTGCAGCCGGGCCTGGTGATGGTCCAGATCGACGGGTTGGGTCACACGCAATTCGAGCGCGCCCAACAGGAGGGGAACCTTCCATTCCTGTCCCGGCTGATCCGTAAAGAGGGGTACGTCAACCACCGGCACTACTCCGGCGTTCCCTCCAACACTCCGGCTGTGCAGGGGGTCCTTTTCTACGGCGTCAAGGCCTGCGTCCCCGCGTTCAGTTTCAAGGACAGCGCCAGCGGCCAGATCTTCAACATGTTCTATCCCCCGTCCGCCGCGGCGGTGGAAGACCGGATCAAGGGACAGGGGGAGGCGCTGCTCAAGGGCGGCAGCGCGTACGGGAACATCTTCACCGGCGGGGCCAGCGAAGCGCATTTCTGCGCGGCGGCCATCGGATGGGGCAGTTTGTTGAAAGCCGTCCACCCTTTGGGCGCGCCGGTCACGATCGTGCTCAATCTGCACATCTTCGTCCGCGCGCTATTCCTGATCCTCGTGGAGTTCGTCCTGGCCGTGAGCGACGCTGTCCGTGGGGTCCTGTCCGGGAAGAACCTGCTGACCGAGATCCAGTTCATCCCGTTTCGCGTGACGATCTGCATCCTGCTCCGGGAGATCATCACCGCGGGCGCCAGGATCGACATCGCGCGCGGGCTGCCGGTCATCCACGTCAATCTGGCCGGCTACGACGAACAGGCCCATCACCGCGGACCGACTTCGATGGTCGCGCACTGGACCCTTCGCGGGATCGACCGCGCGATCGAAAGGATATGGCGGGCCGCCCGTACGGCACAGCGGCGGGATTACGATGTTTTCATCTATTCCGACCACGGCCAGGAAGAAGCGGTCGGCTACGCCCGGGAGCAGGGCCGGTCGGTGCAGGACGCCGTCCAAGAAGTTTTCAAAGACAAGATGTTATCCGGACACTGGAAGGGTGAATCCAGCCGCGGCGTGCCCTATTGGCGGGCGGAGCTGATACGGAACGCCCCGAGCAAAAGACTGCAGGCCTTCCCGGCCCAGGCGAAGGGAAGCGATGAGCCGTCCATCGTTATGACGGCGATGGGGCCGGTCGGGCACATCTATCCGCCGCAGCCGCTTTCGGACGAGGAAAAAGAGAGATTCGCGCGCGAGCTTGTGGCTTCGGCGAAGATCCCGATGGTGATGATGCCCGGCGAAGCGGGCCGGGCTTTCGCCTGGACCCCGAAAGGGAAGTTCAGCCTGCCGGACGATGCGGACAAGGTGGTGGAAGAGACGCATCCTTTCTTCGCGGAGGTCGTCCGGGACCTGGTCGAATTGTGCCACCATCCCGACGCCGGGAATTTTTTGATCTTCGGGTGGAGGAGCGGCACGCCGTCGCTCACTTTTCCTTCGGAGAACGGCAGCCATGCCGGCCCGGGGGCGGAGGAGACGAGCGGCTTCGCGCTGCTCCCGGTGGATGCGCTGGCGCGGGCTTTCGGAAAGACGATCCACACGCAGGAGCTGCGGGAAGCGGCATTCCGGGCGCTGGGACGGGGCGATGACCGGTCTTTTTTCCGGGCGGAGCGGGAGCAGGCCCCCTCGGCTTTGCGTGTCATGACCTACAACGTGCACAGTTGTCTGGGGAGGGACGGCAAGCTCTCTCCCAACCGCATCGCGCGCGTGATCGCGCGGCACAATCCCGATGTCGTCGCCCTGCAGGAGCTGGCGACCGATGAGCGGGCGCATCAGGCCGAGATCATCGCGCAGAAACTGGCGATGACCTTCCAGTTCCGGTCCGCTCTTTCGCTGAAAAAAGGGGCCCGTGGGAACGCCATTTTCAGTAAATTCCCGATACGCCCGGTCCACAGCGAAACGCTGCCCCGGTTTTCCAACCGGTTGCTGGAACCGCGCGGCGCTCTGTGGATCGAGATCGACGTGAACGGGAAGCGTGTGCAGATCCTGAACACGCACTTGAGCCTGTTCCCGCGCGAAGGTCTCCTGCAGACCGAGGCCCTTCTGTCCGCCGATTGGATGGGGAATCCCGCGTGCCGGGGGCCGGTTATTTTCTGCGGGGACCTGAACGCTTTCCCGAATTCGAAGATCTGCCGGCGCCTGGGCCAGAGGCTCCGGAACGCCCAGACGCAGTTGGCCGGACATCGCGCGCTGAACACGCTGCCCAGTTTTTATCCGTTCAGGCTGGTCGACCACATCTTCGTGTCGCCCGGCATCCGGACGACCAAGGTCGAGGTCCCGAACACTGAGCTCGAGAGAGTGTCGTCCGACCATCTTCCGCTGATCGTGGACGTGCTTTTGGAAGAAGAAAAAGACGGCGCGTGAACGGGTTGGCGCCGCCGTGTCCGGGTCAGAGCCCTTTGCGGAAGACTTCGGGCAGGGGGGTTTCGAAGACCATGCGTTCCCGCCGGGCGGGATGGGGGAAGTCGAGGAAGTAGGCGTGAAGGCCCAGGCGGCCGATCGGGTTGCCGCCGCGGCCGTAGGTCTCGTCACCGGCGATCGGGTGGCCGATGTTCGCCAACTGCACGCGGATCTGGTGTTTGCGTCCGGTCTCGATGGTCACGCGCAGGAGCGCGCGCTTGCGCCCTTTCTCTAGCGTCTCGAACCGGGTGACCGAGAAGAAGCCTTTCCTGCCGCGCTCGACGCGGCTGACGCGGCCCGTCGCGGCCTCGAGCAATTCCTCCTCCAGCACGCCCTCCGGCGGGTCGGGCACGCCCTCGACCAGCGCGTAGTAGCGTTTGATCACGTCGGGCCATTTGGCCTGGAGCATGCGCTTGTCGCGTTCGGTCTTGGCCAGCACCAGGAGCCCCGAGACCTCGCGGTCCAGCCGATGCACGATGAACGCGCGCTCATCCCGCGCGCGCAGGACGGTGTTGAGCGCGCGGTAGGCGGTGCGCTCGCGCTCGGTCTCGGTGGCGACGGACAGAAGGCCGTGCGGCTTGTCGATGACGGCCACGTGCTCGTCCTCGTAGAGGATGTGCAGGCCGTACTCCGGTCCGGGGGTCCCGCGCCCGAGGAACGAGACGCGGTCGCCTTCGCGCAGCACGTGGTCGTGCCGCGCGGGAGCGTCGTTGACGAGCACGCGCCGGTGGGCGAGGAGCCGCCGGACCGCGGTGCGGCTCATCGAACTGCCGATCTGGTCGAACAGCGTTTCGAGGAGAGGGCCGCCGGTCTTGACGGTGAAGTTCTTCATGTCAGGCCCGGATCCGTTCCGGTCTTAACCCGGGCGTTCGGGCGACAGGAACTTTTCGCGGTAGATCTTCACGAGCACGAAGAAGAGCGAGAGCACCGTCGGCGCCAGGAACATCCCCATGAGCCCGTAGACCTTCAGGCCGCCGAGGATGCCGAGAAAGAGGACGAGGTACGGCAGTTTCGTCTTCTCGCCGATGAGCATGGGTTTGAGGAAGTTGTCGACGAGACTGATGCCGAATATCCCCAGGAGGAGCAGCGCGATCGCGCGCCCGTAGGCCTGGTGGAGCAGGAGATACACGACCAGCGGGCTCCAGATCAGCGCCGAACCGAACAGCGGCACCAGCGACGCTACGAACGTCAGCGACGCGAAGAGGATCGGCAGGGGCAGTCCGAGCGCCCAGAAGATCACGCCGGCCAGCAAGCCCTGGGCGACCGCGGTCAGCAGCTGTCCGCGGATGACCGCCTCGAACGTGCCGGTCACCTCCGAATAGATGTGGCGCTTGTCGGCGTCCTCCATCGGCGTGATGTCGTAGAAGAAGCCCTGGATGCGCGCGCCGTCGCGCAGCATGAAGAAGACGAGAAAAAAGGTCAGGAACAGGTTGAAGGGCCCGAGGATCACGGTGCGGGTCAGATCGGCCGCTTGCCGGGCGATGAAACCGCCCGCTTCGGAGAGCGCGTTGGCGGACCACTCCCGGTAATGGGCGTGAACGATGTCCACGCTGAACGCCAGTTCCCGCAGGCGTTGGACGGCCGGCAGCGCCCGGATCTGGTCGAGCAGCGCGGCGATCCGGTTCTCGCTCACCGCCTGCTGCGCCCAGTGGTAGAGGCCCGCGGCCTCGGTCGCGAGGCTCGTGATGATGAACACCACAAGAGGCACGAAAGCCAGGAACATCCCGACGGTCACAAGGAGCGCCGCCAGGCTTCGGGCGCCGCGCAGCCCTTTCACCGTCCGTGCGTAGACCGGGTAACACGCGAACGCCAGGATGGCCGCCCAGAAAAGCGGCCGCAGGAACGGGGAGAAGATGAGCACGACCTGGCTGACGATGAATAGGAGCAGCGCGACGAAGAAGATGAAGAAAAGCTGCTGTCGGCTCATGGGAACCTAATATAACGAAGACCCGCCCCCGACGCAAATCAAAAAGCGGGAGCCCCCCGGATGGTAACTTTTATTTATTTTTGTTAACATTCAGTTGTTTTATTATGTTCCCGTCGAGGGTACACTTGAGAACGGGGTCCGGGCGGTCCGGGCCGGATCCACAAGGAGGCAACATGAACGTTCGCATGACGCGTCTGGCCTGTGCGGTCCTCGTGGCGGCCTCCTGGGTCCTGTGCCGGGTGCCGTTCCTGGAGCCCGCCATCGCGGCCCCCAAGGCCCGCTTCGTCGCCAGTGACACCTCGGACCGGTACCACCTGTCCACCTGCAAAGTCGCGCAGAAGATCCACCCCGAAGAAACACTCCGTTTCCAGACCCCCGAGGAGGCCGTCGCGAAGGGCCTCGTGCCCTGCAAGAAATGCGATCCGCCGGTCTCTTCGGCCCCCGCGCGTGACTGAAGAGAACGAACCGAAGGACTGGGAGGTCCGCGAGGAGGAGATCCCGCCCTCGCTGCGGCAGAAATGGGACCGCGCCCGCCGCCGCGGCGTGCGCGGCGGCGTGTGCCGCTCCTGCGGCGTGCCCTACACCGAAGAGGACCTCTCGTGCCCGGCCTGCGGCGCGCCGACAGAATTCCCCGCGGACGCGTTCAACGATTTTTTCCTCAAGCTGACACGCTCGTTCTGGGGCCGTGCGGCGATCCTCGCGGTGACCGTGGCGCTGGGGCTCCTTCTTTTTCGGGCCTTCTAGGTCCCCGGCCGCTAGCCTTCCAGCTCTCTGACGTACTCCTTGACCTTTGAGATCGTCGCTTCGCGGTCGAAATTCCACGGATAGAACATCTCGCGGGATGAGGGGGCCCAGCGCGCCCTCTCGATCAGTTCGGGCGAGAATTGCCTCCAGTGCGAGATCTTGTCGGTCTCGTCCAGGACCCGCCTGAACAGCGCGGTGTGCGCGTCGTTCTTGATCCGCTGCCATCCGAGCCCTTTGAACGGGTTCCGGCTCACCCGGCCGCGCAACAGGATCACCGGTTTCTTGAAATACCAGAAGACCGTCGAGAGGGAACTGATGCCGCCTCCCACGTTCACTTCGCAGAAGCCGCAGGCCTCCAGCAACTGCTCGAAGTTCTCCAGGAGCGTCAGGTTCTTTTTCTTCAGGCAGCATTCCCGGAAAATACGCTGCCATTGCTGCGGAGTGTCCGGGTGGAAGGTCAGGTACCCCCGGAGGCTCTCATCCAGCCGCAGCAGGATCTCCCTCAAGTTCTCGTAATGGTTCCAACTGATGTAGCGTGTGGAGGAGAAAAGAACGGAACGGGGCTTTAAGGGCACGGTCGGGACCTCAAAGACCGCGGTGTATCCCACTCGGCGGATCAGGTCCTCGGGAACGCCGCCTCTTAAACGGTATACCTCGTTCGTGACGCCCGTCGAAAAGACCCGGTCGATATAGCGGCGGATGCACTCGACGCGTTGGCGCGTCACGGAATTGCCCATGAAACCCAGGCCGTGCCCGAGCAGCACCTGTTTGCCCCGCAGCCGCGGGTGCAGATGGTAGAAAAGGTCGTTGAAGAACCAGATGACGTCGGGGCCGTCCTCGGCCAGCACCCGTTCCGGGAAGTTTTTTTCATCCACCGAAGAGGGGAACCGGACGAATTCGCCCCCGAGGACGGAATGATAGAACTGCGCGTGGGCCTGCTGGTGCGGGAGCCCCACGAAAAACTTATACTTCATGTCGTTCGACCCCGTAGGCGTCTCATTCGGATGTTCAGAAAAGACGGTAACCGATTGGGCCACCGGTGTCAACCGGCCGTTTTCCATATCCGCGCTGCCCGGCCCGGACCTCGAACGGCGATGACAAACCGCCGCTTCTATATTAGAATCGGCGTACACCACCACACAGGAGACACGCATGCCCTACGACAGCAGTCTGGACCAGAAGCTTTTTTCGAAGGAATGGGAATCCGAAAGCACGCGCCTGGTCGTGAGCGTTTTTTCGTATAACGGCGGGCAGAAGAAGCTCCAGATCTCCCGCGAGAACAAGGACGCCGAAGGGGAATACCGCTTCTCGAAGCTCGGGCGCATGACCCGCGAAGAGCTGGCCGGGATTCTGCCGCACCTGCAGGAAGCGCTTCCGCAGCTCGACTAGAGCGCTCTCCGTCTCCCGTTCGCCCGGCGACCTTCCTTCGTGCCGCACAGCGACCCTTACCGGGCATTCCTGAGATCGGCTTCCGCCGCCCAGTGGAAGCGGATCAAGCCGCGCCGCCGCGCCGCGGTGGCGACGCCTCTTTTTTCGATCCACTCCAAGCGCAGCGTGGGCGTGGGCGAGATCCCGGACCTCGTGGCGCTGGCCGACTGGTGCCGCGCGTGCGGGATCGGGATCATCCAGCTTTTGCCGCTCAATGACGTCGGCTTCACGTTCACCCCTTACGACGCCGAGAGCGCGTTCGCGCTCGAGCCGATGTATCTGTCGATCGAGGCGATCGGGCCCGCCGCGAAGCCGTTCGCCAAAGAACTGGAGCGCCTGCGCCTCCAGTTCCCCCGCGGAGGCGCTTTTCATCGCCCGGTCAAACAGGCGAAGCTCGACATCCTCCGGAAGATCTATCACGCCGGCTTCAGCGGCCGCCATCCGCGTTTCGAACGGTTCCGGAAGGCCCACTCGGCCTGGCTCGAACCGTACACGGCGTTCAAGGTCCTGAAGGAGCGCTTCGGCGGCGCGGCGTGGGAGGCCTGGCCAGACGAATACCGGGACGCGCGCACGGGGTTCGTGCGGGCCGCCGAAGAGGAAGCGGACCGGATGCGTTTCCACGCGTGGCTGCAGTGGCAGCTCTGCGAGCAGATGTCCGCCGCCCGCGAGGCCTGCGCGTCGCGCGGCGTGCTCCTCATGGGCGATCTGCCGTTCCTGGTCTCGCGCGACAGCGCGGACGTCTGGGCGTCGCCCTTGTTGTTCAAGCTGGACCTGGCCGCCGGCGCGCCGCCGGACCTGTGCTTTGCCAAAGGACAGAAGTGGGGCATGCCGCCATACGCCTGGGAGCGGATCGCCGCCGACGGCTACCGGATGCTCGGCGCGAAATTGCGCTACGCCGAGCGCTTCTACGATCTGTTCCGCATCGACCACTTCGTGGGGTTCTTCCGGCTCTGGTCGATCCCGCTCGGCGAGGAAGGGGACAGGGGCTTCTTCGAGCCCGCCGACGAGCGGACCTGGGAGGAACACGGCCGCCGCATCCTCGATGTGATCCTCGCCAACACCGGCATGCTGCCCTGCGCCGAGGACCTGGGGACCGTGCCGGAATGCTCCTACAAGGTGCTTTCCGAGTACGCGCTGCCGGGCATGGACGTCCAGCGCTGGACCAAGACCGGTTGGGACCATTTTGATTTCAAGGCCCCGGGCGAGTACCGCGCCAACTCGATCGCGACGGCCTCCACGCACGACGTGACGCCGCTGGCCGCGTGGTGGGAGTTCGAGGCCGGCACGGTGGACGAGGTCGCCGTCCGCCGCCGCTGCGCCGATCACGGGCTTTCGTTCCCGGCGGTCAGCGCGCGCCTCTTTGATCCCGCGCGGTCCGCCGCGCACGGCCGCCTGCGCTGGCGGAACCAACTGCGGGACTTCCGGGCGCTGCCGGCCCTGTTGGAGCGGCCCGAACACGAGGTCGGCGACTGGATCGATCTTTTCCGCTCGACGTTCGACGAGCGGGAGAAATTCTGGCGTTACGCCGGCCTGGCCGGCGAGCCGGAGAGGACGGCCTCGCCGCGCCTGATCGCTGCGGCGCTCGGGGCTCTGGCCGAAACGCGCTCGGTCTTCACCAGCCAGCTCCTGCAGGACCTGCTGGCGCTGGGGCCCGTCGCACCGTCGGGTGAGGCGCTCTGGGATTTTCGCATCAACTTTCCGGGCACCACGGGCCCGAAGAACTGGGCGCTGGTGATGCCGGTCGGTCTGGAGGAGATGATGGAACTTCCGCTCAACCGGACCCTCCTCGAGCTGCATCGCCGCACCGGCCGCGCGTGAAGACGAGCATCCCGAACGCCTTTTTTGCTTCGCAAAGCCCATGCGGGTGTGTTATGTTTGGAATGTCGGTCCGTCTTCTGGCACGCACCCACTCTTGGAGGACTTCATGCGGAGGGATCGGATGAAAGTCATGCTGAAAATGTTCGCGGCCTCGTTCCTCGTGGTCCTCGTCACGTCGTCCGCGGCTTTTGCCGCCTCGCCTTACTCCTCGTACGCCTCGTCGTATGATCAGACGTCGGGTTCTTCATCCTACGACACGCCTTCTTACACGCCCCCGGCCTCTTCGGCGATCCGTTCCGTCGATACGCGCGATCTGGACGACCAGTCGAGGCGCTGGGAGCTCGGCGTGCAGGGCGCGTTCACGAACGTCGAGTCGGGCAAGTCGGACACTTCCGGCTGGATCGGCGGCAACGTCTACTACGGTCTGCAACCGTGGTCGTCCGCCGGCGTCGAGGCCGGTTACACCTCGACGTCCACCGAGAACGGCGTGGACTATGAGGTCTTCGAGTTCATGGTCGAGGTCACGTTCAAGCTCGCGGGCCTCAAACCTTCCCCGGACAGCCCGTTCTCGCCTTACGGGCTCCTCGGGATCGGCCGGATCTGGACCTGGACCGACGCCAACGAGCGCTCGGGCGACGCGTTCGCCTGGAAGATGGGCGGCGGTTTCAACTGGCACCTCAACAAGGATTGGGCGACGTTCTTCGAGGTCGCCTACCACCAGGCCGCGGACGACATCCCGATCACCGGCAACGGCGAAGAGGACACTGAACTGAACTTCTGGACCTTCGGCGGCGGACTGAAGCGGTTTTTCTAAAGCACATGTTCACGGCCCGTCCGATCTCCCCGGGAGACGCCCTGCGCTCCCGGGTTTTTTCCAGCCATGCCCGATGACCGCGAGGCCCTGAAAGCCGAACTCGAGCGGGTGCGCGGCGAGTTGGAAGCGCACGAGGGCCTCGTGCGTCTGGCGATGGACGACATGCGCCACCTCTACGAGGACCTGCTCTCCAGCCAGGTCCGGCTCCTGCAGGCCGACAAGCTCGCCGCGATCGGGATCCTGACCGCGGGCATCGTGCATGAGATCAAGAATCCCCTCATGTTCACTCACGGGAACGTCTGGCTCCTCCAGGAAGGCCTGAAGAGCGGTTCGCTGCCTCCCAACGCGCCGCAGCTCCTGGAAGAGGCGCTGGTGGGGCTCGACCGGATCATGACGATCGTGCAGGACGTGCGCACCTTCTCGCGTTCGGACAAGGGACGCAGCGCGCCCGAAGACCTGAACCGCCTCCTGGAGAGCGTGATCCGCATCGTGTGGAACGAGATCAAGAAGAAAGCCGAGCTCCGGCGGGAGTTCGGCGTGCTGGGGCCGGTCACCTGCAACGCCCAGCAGATCGGGCAGGTTTTCCTCAACCTGCTCGTGAACGCCAGCCAGGCGATCGAGGGACAGGGCGTCATCACCGTGCGCACGCGCCCGGCGGCTTCCGGCGGCGCAGTGGTGGAGATCCAGGACACCGGCAAGGGCATGACCCCCGAGGTGCAGGCGCGTTTGTTCGAACCTTTTTTCACGACCAAGGGCGCGGAAGAGGGGACGGGCCTGGGCCTGTCGATCAGCGCCGACATCCTGAAACGCCACGGCGGCCGTATTTCGGCGCGGAGCGCTCCCGGCGAGGGGACGACGTTCACGGTGGAGCTGCCCGCCTGATGGCTCCCGACGCCACTCCGTTCGCGGACTTGAAGAAGGACGTCCGGCTCCTGACGACCCTGCTCGGTGACGTGATCCGCGAGCAGGAAGGCCGGAAATTCCTGGCCAAGATCGAGCGGGTGCGCGCGCTGGCCAAAGAGATCCGCCGCGCCCCGTCCCCCGCGCATGTCGCGCGCCAGACCCGGTTCATCCGGGACTTGAGCCTCGACGACTCCTACAAGATCGCGCGGGCGTTCACGATCTATTTCCAGCTCGTCAACATCGCCGAGGAGGCGCAGCGCGTGCGCCGTCTGCGCGAATACGAGGCCGATCCGTTGCGCGCTCCCGAGATGTCGGTCCGGAAGTTGTTCGCCGATCTCAAGCGTTCGGGTGTCGGCGCCGGCCGGGTGCTGGGGCTTCTGTCGCGTCTCGACATCGAGCTCGTCCTGACCGCGCATCCGACCGAGGCCAAACGCCGCACGGTGCTCGACCATCTCTTGAGGATCGTCGCGCTCCTGGACCGCGCCGACCGCGCCGACCTGACCGCGTTCGAACGGGCGGAGGCCCTGCGCGGCATCAAGGGGACGCTCGAGATCCTCTGGCAGACCGCCGAGGTCCGCCAGCGCAAGGTCAAGGTGCTTGACGAAGTGGACCAGACGCTTTTTTATTTCCGCCGCACCATTCTCGACCAGGTCGCCGAGACCCACGCCAAGCTCCGCGTCGAATTCGAGCGGACGTACGGGCGCGACGCTTCCGGGATCGCGCCGTTCGTGAGCTTCGGTTCCTGGGTCGGCTCGGACCGCGACGGAAATCCGAACGTCACCTGCCAGGTCACGCGCCGCGCGGCCGTGATGCAGCGCGCGACGCTCCTCAAATGGTACCTCGGCGCGCTGGAAGCGCTGATCCTCAAGTTCAGCCAGTCCCGCCGGACCGCGCCCGTGAGCCGCCGCCTCCTGCGTTCTCTCGAGCGGGACCGCCGCCTCCTGCCCCTCCAGGCGCGCTCGCTCCGCGGTTTCGAGGCCAACGAGGTCTACCGCAAGAAACTTTCGCTCATGCACGAGAGGCTGAAGCGCGCGTTCGGCCCCGCGCCCGGCCCCGCGCGCGGCTACCGTTCGAAGGAGGAATTCCTCGAGGACCTCCGGATCGTCCGCGACAGCCTGGAGGCCCACAAAGGTGCCCGCGCCGCGGCGGACCTCCGGCGCCTGATCGACCAGGTCGGTTTCTTCGGTTTCCATCTGGCGCGGATGGATTTCCGGGACCATTCGGAGAAATTCCACAAGCTCCTCGCCGAACTTTTTCCCGGAGAGCGCCGGGACGAGGCGTTCCTGGTCCGTCGGATCCTGGACGGGAAGGGGACCGCCGCGTCCCGGAACAGGACGAAGCTCTCGGCCGGCTCCAGGGACCTCATCGAACAGCTGCGCACGATGCGCGGCTTGCAGGAGCGCCTGGACGGACGCATCGCCGAAGATTACATCGTCAGCATGACCGAATCGCCGGCGGACATGCTGACCCTTTTCTATCTGGCGCAGCGCGAGGGGCTCATCCGCTCGTCCGGCGGGCGGGTCCTCGAGGCGCGCATCGGGATCGTCCCGCTGTTCGAGACCATCGGCGCGCTCGAGCGCGCGGCGACGGTGATGGACGGACTTTTCTCCATCCCCGTGTACCGGTCCTACCTCAAGGCCCGGGGCTACCTGCAGGAAGTGATGCTCGGGTACTCGGACAGCTCGAAGGACGGGGGCTATCTCACCGCGAACTGGAAGCTGTACAACGCCCAGAAGCGTCTGACCGCCGTCGCCGAAAAGCACGGCGTGGAGATCGTTTTCTTTCACGGCAAGGGCGGCACGATCGACCGCGGAGGAGGCGAGTCGCACAAGGCGATCCTCGCCCAGCCCTACGCGGCGCCGGGCGGCCGGATCAAGGTGACCGAACAGGGGGAAGTGGTGGCGCAGAAGTACGCCAACGCCGCGATCGCCGGCCGCAACCTCGAGCAGATGATCACCGCGGTCGTCTGGACGAACCTGGTCTCCAAGAAAGCGCTCGAGCGCCATCGCAAGGTCCCGCTCTGGGAGGAACGTCTGGGGATCCTTTCGGACCTGTCGCTGGGTTTCTACCGCGATCTTGTTTTCAAGACCCCCGGGTTCCTCGATTTTTATCACCAGGCCACTCCGATCGACGTGCTCCGGATGACCCGCATCGGCTCGCGGCCCGCCACGCGTCCGGCGGACGCGGCGGATCCCCGGCAGACCTTCGAGGGCCTGCGCGCGATCCCCTGGGTCTTCAGCTGGGTCCAGTCGCGCTACATCATCTCGGCGTGGTACGGGATCGGGCACGCGCTGGCCACGTACACCGCCGAGCGCGGCTCCCGGGGTCTGCGCGATCTGCAGGAGATGTACGGGGAATGGGCGTTCTTCCGCTCGCTGATCAACAATGTCCAGACCTCGCTGGCCAAAACGGACCTGGCGACCTCCGAGCAGTACGCGGCGCTGGTCCGGGACGGGGAACTGCGCCGGCTCGTCCACGGCCGCATCGTCGCCGAGCATCACCGCGCCGTCACCCTGGTCCTGCGGGTGACCGGTCAGCGGGACCTCTTGGGGTATCACCGGGTGCTCAAGGAATCCATCCGCCTGCGCAACCCTTACGTGGACCCGCTGCACTACCTGCAGGTCCGTTTTTTGCGCCGGCTCAAGGAGGTCCGAATCGGTCGCCTGTCCCCGGAGGAGCGCCGCCGCATCGAGGAGGTGCTGCTTCTGACCGTCAACGGGATCGCGTTCGGTATGAAAAGCACCGGTTAGTCTTCTCAAATTTCAGAAAAATTAATAAATATTGACAAGAGTTAAACCGGATTTTATAGTAAACCCAGCGTTCGGGCCTAGTTATCACATGGGTTCGATGCCCTATTCATCAAAATCATCAAACGAGGAGGAGTGCATCCGAATGAAACGTTCTGTCCTGATCGCATTAGTGCTTTGTCTGTTCGGCGCGACCGCCTACGCGGCGGAGGCTCCGGACCGTGTGGGTCGCTGGGATCTCGGCGTGTACGGCGCCGGCGCCATGAATGACGGCGAAGTGGACGATGCCGGCTACATCGGCATGAGCATGTCCTACGGTATGACGCCGTATATCCGTCTCGGTGTTTCCAGCGGTTGGCAGGAGTCCGATGTCGACAACGCCAGCGAAGTGGAAACCGGTTCGGTTGACGTCATGGGTGATATCATCATCCAGAACCCGTACCTGCACGATACGCTCGTGCCCTACCTGATCGTGGGTCTGGGCGTGATCGGCACCTACGTGACGGACGAGAACGGCATCGCCCCGACCAACAACGGCGACGACGTGGACGACACCTCGTTCGGCTGGAAGATCGGCGCCGGTCTCGACTGGTTCGTCAACGACAACTGGATCGTGAACTTCCAGGTGGCGTGGCTCGACAGCTCGAACGACCTGCCCGGCACGACCATCGACGGCGACGGAGGGGATTATTTCCTCGTCGGCGGCGGCCTGAAGTTCGCTTTCTAAAAAGTACCGTAAAAAAAGAACCCCGGAGGGGCATGACCCCTCCGGGGTTTTTTGTTGTCCGCTCCCGTCAGCCGGGACGGCGACGGGGGTCCTCCAGCAGGTCCCGGATCTCATAACCGGCCGCCCCGAACTCCCGGGCGTGGTTGATGATCTCCGAGCACTCCTCATAGCGCTCCCGGAGGAGCGCCTCCCGCAGATAGACGAGCGCCGTCAGCTTGAGCGGGTTCCTGACGGCCCGGACGCGGCGAGGCCCGCCCGGGTTGTTCATCGTTTTCAACATGTCGTTCTCCTTGGTTTAAGACCGGTCCCGAAAAGCAAAAAACCCATCGCCGCGCTTGCGGTAATGGGTCGGTGGAACTTCCGGTTTTTCGGGACTGACTGCTTTAAGGGCTAACCCTTGACCGTCTCCTTCCGACCCCTCGCCGCGGCGTAACAGCGAGTCGCGGGCATGATGCCGCGCTTCCATACCGCCGACTGGGGCGTATGGAGGTCGAATCGCGTCGCGTTGGAGATCAGGTGAAGTCGGTTCATGGATTTAACCTGGTCGTATTATACCGCGTCCGGTTTTGTTTGGCAAGACCCCGCCGTTTGGGGCTTGACGGCCCGCAGGAAGCCCACTAATCTAGAGCGTCATGGCGAAGACCGTTCCCGCTCCCATCCGGCCGATCTTTCTGGCCCTCCATTTGGCGGCGCTGCTGGCGCTCGGCGTCTTTCTCGTCATACGATTCGTTCCGGGGGCGTTCCGCTTCCCGGAGGCCGCGCGCGTTTACGGGGAAGTGCCGGATTTCGAGCTGGTCGAGCGCTCCGGCCGCCCGGTCTCGAGGGCGGACCTCCTGGGGCGTCCCTGGATCGCCGATTTCATTTTCACCCGCTGTCAGGGGCAGTGCCTGGTGATGAACGCTCAAGGCCGGGACCTCCGGCGCGACCTGCCGGCGATCAAGCTGGTCTCGTTCTCGGTGGACCCCGCCCACGATACCCCCGACAGACTCGCCGAGTACGCGGAGCGCTGGTCGGCCGGCCCGGACTGGCTCTTTCTCACGGGCCCGGCCGAGACCATGAACCGCCTGACGACGGGCCTTCACATGAACCGCATCGACGAGCCGATGATGCACAGCACAAGTTTCGTCCTGGTGGACGCCGGCGGTAAGGTGCGCGGCTACTACGACGCGAACGACCCCGACCGCCTCGAAACCTTGCGCCGCGACGCGCGGGCTTTGTGAAGCTTCCTATATTCCTCCCTTAAAAGCGAATTTTTCTATTCTAACGCTCCTCGGGCCTGTGCTATAGTAACAGCATCTTGAACCCTCATTCCCGAAGCGTTAAGTTCGGCGGCTCCACGCTTAAGAGACCGGCTGCGTTCCTGCTGGTCTTGTCCCTGCTTTCCTCTTCACCCGTCTATGCCGAACCCGACACGCCGCGCACGGTCGCCGAGCGCCAGGAGCGCGTAAAGGTCGGTTTCCAAAAGGGCAAGGTCCTGTACGACGCGGGGGAGTACGACAAGGCGATCGCCGAATGGGACGCTCTCAAACCCTACCTCGAAGAAAACTCCTCGGTCAAGAAGGTCATCAGCTTTCTGCAAAGCCGGGTCGAGACGGCTCCTTCGGCCCCCAAGAGCACTGCCGCTCCCGCGCCGTCCCGGACCGATACGGGAGTGACGGTCCGCCCCCGCCAGGACGTCCAACCCGCGGTCGCCGAGCCCGGGGTTTCACCGCTTCCCGAACCGTCCGCCGATGCCTCTGCCGCGCGCGTGCCCGAAGAGCTTCCGAAGCTTCTCGAGCGCGCGGCCCGTTCGTCCGACAGCGAACGCGCGGAGCTCGAATCCGCCGCTTCTTCCGCGCCGCCCGATGACCGCCAGCGCCTGATCGACGAGACGTTCGAGAAGGGCAAGGCGCTGTACTACTCCGGCGAGATCGACAAGGCGCTCGAGGTCTGGGGCGAGCTCAAATCCTATGTCGACGCGCGGGTCGCGGGACTTCTGGATGAGGTGTGGCGCAAGCGCGAGGAGCTTCGGCGTCTCCGCGAGGGTGTCTCCGCCGGGCCGGCGCAAGCCGTCGCCCCGAACGAGGACCTGGGCCGTTTCCTGGAAGAGACCAACCGCAAACTCGCCGCCGAAGCCGCGGCATCGGGCGCGCGCGCGGGCAAAGACCGCGCCGGGGACGAACGCTTCCGGAAAGGATTCCAGGAAGGCCGTTCGCTCTACGAGGCCGGACGCGTCGAAGAGGCGATCGCCGCCTGGCGCCGGCTCGATCTGGACGCGCCGCTGGCGCAGGCCGTGGACGATCTCGAGAAGACTTACCGTGATTCGCGGGCATCCGGCAAAACCTCCGCGTCCGTTCCGGCCGCCGCCGCGGTCTCGGCGGACATGGCCGATTTTCTCGGGACCGCCGCCCGCAAAATGCGCCTGCAGGCCGTCGAAGCGCGCGCCCGCGCGGCCAAGGCCGAGGAGGATTTCGCGGTCACCGAAGAGCGGGGGACCGATCTCGATCAGGCTTTTCGCCGCGGCCGCGAGCACTATGAGGCCGGGCGTCTGGCGGAGGCGGTGGACGCCTGGGCGCCGTTGGCCGAGGCCGAAGGCCCCGGCGGGAAAATGGCACCGCTTATCCAGGAACTGCGTCTGAACGCCGGCAAAGCGATCGAGGCCCGCCGTGCGGCCGACGAGGCCGTCGCGAAGAAACCCACGCTCCCAGCCCTGCAGGAGATGGAGAAGTTCCTCGGGACCGTCCGTGCGCGCCTGGCCGCCGAACAGCAGGAAGCGACGGCGCGCAAGGCGCAGGTCGAACGCCCGCGCCTGGAGCGGGAGCGCGCGATCGACGAAGCTTTCCGCCAGGGCAAATTGCTTTACTATCAGGGTCTTTACGACGACGCGATCCGGGAATGGGAAAACATCCTGCCGGATCTGGCCGACGCGCCGCGCCTGGAGCGCGCGATCGGAGATCTGAAAGCCGCGCGCGAGGAAGCCCGCCGCCAGGCCGCGGAGGCCGACCGGATCGGGCAGACCGCCTCGGACCAGGAGGCCGCCAAGGCGCGCACGCCCGACGAGCTGATCCAGCTTTTGGAACAAGCTTCCAAAAAGATCCAGAGCGATATCTGGGAGACACAGGCCCGCAAGAAAAAGGCGGACGACGTGCTGAAGTCCCGGGAAGAGGAGATCCGCCGCTCGTTCGACGAGGGCCGCGCGCTGTTCGACCGGGGCCGCACCGCGGAAGCGCTCGACGCCTGGGACCGGGCGACGGCGGGCCTGGAGAGCGAATCGGCGATCCGCCGCAAACTCGCCGAACTGCGCCTGCAGAGCTCGAACGTCGCCGCGCTCGCACGGGCCGCCGGGGACCGGCCGGCCGCGCCGCGCGTCCCGCTGGACGAGATCTCCGCCGCGATCACGGCGGCTTCCAAACAGCTCGAGTCCGAAGCCCAGACCCTGCGTTCCAAGCAGAAACAGCAGAACGCCGCCGCGAACGAACGCCAGGCCGAGATCGAGCGGGTCTTTGAGGCGGGCAAGACCCTGTACGGCCAGGGCCGCTATGACGCGGCGATCGGCGAATGGTCGCGGATCCCCGAATTCGCGGATGACGGGGCCGCCGTCCGCCAGCGCATCGACGAGCTCCGGACCCTGTACGCGGCCTCGAACCAGGCCCGCGCGGAAGCGAAAAAATCGGCCGAGACCGCGGATGCCGTTCGCGCGGCGCTGCCCCAGGAATTCTACGCCGTCCTGGAGGAGGCCGGCCGCGCGCTCAAATCGGAGACCGTGCGGGTTCGCGCCGAGACCGAGACCGCGCGCCGCCTGCGGGACGAGACGCTCTCGCGGAAACAGGCGGAGATCGACGCGACGTTCCAGGCCGGCCGGGAGCTCTTGCGGCAGGGGCGTTACGAGCAGGCGATCGGGGAATGGCGCAAACTTCTGCCCTACGTGGACGGGCAAAGCGGTCTCGAGTCGCTCTTGGACGCGCTCAAGGACGCGCACGGGCGCCTGGAGATGGCCCGCGCCGAGACCGCCGGTGTTTCCGACAAGGCTTTTCAGGGTTTGCGCGCGCCCTCCGGTCCGCTCGAACAGGAGATCCGCCAGGCCCGGGAGCGTCTCGAGGCCCAGACACAAGAGGCCCTGACGCAGAAGGCCCGCACCGAACAGAGCGTCGCCGAACGTCAGACCTGGATCCAGAAAACCTTCGAAAAGGGCAAGACCGAGCTCGAAGCGGGCCGGGTCCGCGACGCGCTGGAGATCTGGGGCACGCTCGCCCCCTATTTGGAGGACGAAGCGCGCGTCAAAGAATCGATCCGCCGCGTCACGGTCGCTTACGAGCAGGCCGAAGCCGCGCGCAACGCCGCCGAAGCCGCCGCGCGGTTGGACGGGCGCAAGTTCACGGCCCCTCCGGCCCTTTTGTCGATGGTCGAGGGACTTTCCCGCGGCCAGCGCGACGAGCAGAAGCGCGCGCAGGACGAACGCCTCCGCATCGAGCGGGAGCGCGCCGATGCCCAGGCGCGGCTGGAGGCGGGGCTCTCCCGCGCCCGTCTCGCGCTGGAAGAGGGTAAGACCGACCAGGCGCTGGCCGCCTGGCGGGAACTCCTGCCTCTGTTCGAGAACGCCTCCGAGCTCGGGGCCCTTCTGGATACCGTCGAGCGCGACCGCTCGCGCGCGGCCGAAGCCCAGGCCGCTCTCGAGACCTCCGCCCGGAGCGGCGCGGCCAAGTTCCGCGCGCCCGAGGAGCTGGCCCGGCTTCTCGATGACCTGGACCGCAAGGCGCGCGCCCAGTCCAAGGTCCTTTCGGACCGCGCGACCGAAGCCGACCGCGCGCGTTCGGACCGCCAGGTCTGGGTCACGTTCACGCTGCAGGACGGCCGCAAGCTTTTCGAGGCAGGCAAGTACGAAGAGGCCCTGAAAGTCTGGGCGACGCTGGCGCCCTACCTCGAGGAAGGGGATCAGCTCAAGTCGTACCTCGACGAGCTCGGCGCGCGCGTGGCCGAGCTGCGCCGCGCCGAAAAGGCCTCGGCCGATTCCACGGCGGCCCGGGACAAGCGCTTCGCGCCCCCGGCCGCTCTCGGTGATCTTCTGGCGCGCCTGGAGACCGACATCGACCAGCGTTCCCGCCAGGCGCAGGCCTCCTTCGCCGCCGCCGACCGGGTATCCGCCCAGAAGCAGGGCGCGCTGGCTTCGGCGTTCGAGAAAGGCCGCGCCGCCTATCAGGAAGGCCGTTTCGCGGACGCGATCGGATCCTGGAAAACGATGACGCCGCTCATCGCGGAGGGCGACGCGCTCGCCGCGTTCCTCGAGCGCCTGGATCAGGCGGTGGCGCGTTACGAACAGGCCAGCCTCGCCGCGCGTCAGGCCAACGAACGCGGCGCCGGCAAATTCCCCGCCCCGGCCGGACTGGACGAGTTCCTCGCGAAGGCCGGCGAACGCCTGGAGGCGGACATCCGCCAGGCGCAGGCCGAAAAGGATAAAATGGACCGCGCGGTGACCGACCGCCAGGCCTGGGTGAACACGACGTTCCAGAAAGGCCGCGCGCTGCTGGAGTCCGGCCGCGCCGAGGAAGCGCTGGCCGAGTGGGACAAGCTTTCGCCTTATCTGGACGAGCGTTCGGGCATTCGGGAGCGCCTGACGCGCGTGAAGGCCTCCCAGGCCCAGGCCCTCGAGGCCAAGAAAGCGGCCGTCGAGTTCGCGGCCAACGAGTTCAAAAAGACTTACACGCCGGAAGGTTTCGAACAGGCGCTCGAAGCCGCCGTCGAACGCCTCCGCGCCTCCGCCGCCGCCGCCTCGGCCGAGAAGACCGCCGCCGAACGCGCCGCGCTCGAACGCCGCCAGCGCGCCGAAGAGGGTTTCGCGAAAGCCAAACGCTTCCTGTCCGAGGGACGCCACCCCGAGGCTCTCCGGGAGCTCGAGGCGCTGCTCGGCTCCGAGATCGATCCCGCTTCGGCGCTCGCCGCTCAGATCCAGGCTCTCCGGCAGACCGTCTCCGCCTCCGCTTCGGCCCAAGACCAGGCGAAAGCGGCCGAGGCCAAGCGGCAGGAGCGTTTCGCGCCGCCGTCCGATCTGGGCGCTTTGCTGACGAAGGCCAGCCAGAGACTGGCGCAGGACACCTCGGCTTCGCTGGCGCAGAAAGAGAGCGCCGAAAAGATGATCGCCGACCGCCGCACGTGGATCGACGAAACGTTCCGCAAGGGCCGCTCCTTCGAAGACGCCGGGAAGATCGACGAAGCGCTCATTCAGTGGGAAGCTCTTCTTCCGTACCTGGTCAATGAAGCCGAAGCGCGCGCCGAGATCGACGCGGTCAAGCGTTCGCGTGCTGCCGCGCTCGAGGCATCCCGCGCCGCGGAAGAGACCGTCGCCCGGCAGGCGGGCCGCTTCAAGGCCCCGGCGGATCTCAAAGCCCTGCTCGCCGACGCGGCCAAACGCCTTCAGGCCGAAGCCCTCGCCGCCGACGCCCGCCGCACGGCGGCCCAGAAGACCGCCGCCGAGCGGGAAGCCGCTTCCGCGGCGGCTTTCCAAAAAGGCCGCGCGCTTTACCAGTCGGGGGACGTGTCGGGCGCTCTCAACGCGTGGCAAGGGCTCGTGCCTTTCGTGGAAACGCCGGAGGATCTGACGGTTTCGTTGAAAGAGCTTGGGGTCCGTCTGGAGGAGAACCGCGTGACCGCCGCCGCGGCCGGCGAGCTCGAGGCCCGCGCGGGCAAAGTTCCGGCGCCCGCAGGTCTCGAAGAAACTCTGACGGCGGCCATCGGCGCTGTCGAGTCGGACACTCGCAAGGCCGCCGAGCAGCGCGCCGTTCTCGAGAAGGAGCTGACCGCCACGACGGCCGCCGCCTCCGCCGCGTTCCAGTCCGGCAAAGCCGCTTTCGAGGCGGGACGTTTCGACGACGCCATGCGCGAATGGGACAAGATCGTCGCGCTCGCCTCGGCCGACGCCAAGCTTTCCGAACGCCTGGCCGCTTTGAAAGCAGCCTACGGACGTCTGGCCGCCGCCCGCCGCACCGCCGACGATTTTGCCGCCAGCCGCTACAAGGAACTGCGGATCGGCGACCCCAAGACCGTCCAAACGCTTCTCGAGGACGCCGCCGCGCGCCTGGGGGACGAAACGGCCCGCGCCGAGGAAGAAAAATCCAAGATGGAGGCCACGCTGACCGAGCGCCAGGCCTGGATCCGGTCGACGTTCGAGAAAGGCAAGGCCCTGCACGACAAGGGGCGGCTGAAAGAAGCCCTCGAGGTCTGGGGAACTTTGACACCCTATTTCGCGGACGAAGCCGCCGTAAAAGCCAGTCTCGCGCGCGTTTCGGAGGCCGCCGTCCGCGCCGATGCCGCCCGCGCCGCCGCGGACACCGCCGCCGCTTCCGCCGCCGGCAAGTTCCCCGCGTCGGATGTGTTCACCGCGACCCTGCAGGAGCTTTCCAAGCGGCTTGAGACCGAGACCGCCGCTTCCCAGACCGAAAAGGCGAAGGCGGACAAGGCTGCCGCCGACCGGCGGACCTGGATCCAGTTCACGTTCCAGGACGGCAAGAGCCTGTACGACACCGGTCGCTATGAGGAGGCGTTCGAGCTCTGGGGTTCGATCGCGCCGTATCTGGAGAACGGTGACGCGATCACGGCCCAGATCCGGCAGGCCGCCGCCCGGCAGGCCGAGCTCGGAAAGGCGCGTGAGGCCGCCAAGACGGCCCTGGCCGCGCAGAACGACAAGTTCCCCGTTCCCGCTGACCTGGCCGCGCTCGTGCAGGCCGCCCAGACCCGGCTGGAGGACGAGCGCCAGCAGGCCGAAGCCGAGCGGGGGAAAGCCGAGACGCTCGTGGCCGAACGCCAGCGCTGGATCGACGCGACCTTCGCGAAAGGCAAGACCCTGGCCGATCAGGGGCAGTTCCACGAAGCGCTGAGAGAATGGGGGTCGCTGCTGCCGTATCTGCGCGGCTCCGCGCCCCTGCAGGCCCAGATGGACAAGGTCTCCGAGGCCCATGTGGAGGCGCTCCTGGCCCGCAAGTCCGTCGAGGACGCCACCGCGAAGCGCGACACCAAGTTCGAGCCGCCGGTGGAGTTGACCCATCTCCTCGATCAAGCCTCCCAGGGGTTGAAGAACGAATCGTTCGAGGCCGATCTCCAGAAGGCCGAGGCGCAGAAGACGCTGGCCGAGCGCCGCGCCGCGATGGAGACGGTGTTCCGCGACGGCAAGACGCTCTACTACGGCGGCAAGATCGCCGAGGCCGTGGTCCGCTGGAAGGACATCCTGCCCTATCTGGCGGATCCCGGACCCTTCGAGAAGCTCCTCGCGCAGGTCGACGAGAACCGCGCTCTTTCGGAAAAAGCCAAACAGCAGGCCCGCGAAACGTTCGCCGTGCAGAGCGTCAAGCTCGCCCCGCCGGCGGACCTTCTGCCGCTCCTCGAGCAGGCCAACCAGGCGCTCAAGACCGAGGCGTTCGAGGCGCAAGCCGAAAAGACCAAGGCCGAGGAAAGTCTCGAACAGCGCCAGCAGTCGATCACCGCGGCGTTCCGCCAGGGCAAGGACCTCTACAACGCCGGCCAGTACAAAGAGGCGGTGGAGGAGTGGACCAAGCTCACGCCTTACATGGGCGAGGACCAGGAGATCGGCCGCCTGATCGCCTCGGTCCGGCAGAGCCAGTCCGAGATGCTTGAGGCCAAGAAGGCGGCCGTCGAGGCCGTTGCCAACGAATACAAGGGCCTGCGCCTGAACTACGCCGAGCAGATGGGCGACCTTCTGATGGAAGCCAATCGGAAACTGAAGACCGAGACCGAAGTCCACCTGAAGAAGAAAGAGGATATCGAGTCCACGATCGCCGAGCGGCGCGAGTGGTCCACGACGACCTTCAACAAGGGGAAGATCCTCTACGAGCAGGACCGTTACGAAGAAGCGCTCCAGCAATGGGAGCGTTTGGTCCCGTACCTCGAGGGGGACTCGAGGGTCCGCCAGCAGATCGAGATGCTCAAAGCCACTTTCAACGCCTACCGCGCCACGCAGGAAGCGGCCGCTCCGGCCGCCGGCGGCGCGCCCGACGACGCGTCGTACGTCGACGAGATGGCGTCGTTCTTCGACGCCGCCTCGAAGAAGCTCGAGAACGAAGCCGCCGCGGCCAAAGGCAAGACCGAGGAAGCCGAGAAGCTCTTTGCCAAGCGCAAGGAGTGGATCGAAGGCGCTTTCGTCCGCGGCCAGGAGTTCTATGATCAGGGCCGATACGCCGAAGCCGCCAAGGAATGGGAGCGTCTGCGTCCTTACGTGGCGGAAAAACCCGAGATCCAGTCTTCGATCGAGCTGGCCATGTCCAAGGCCGAAGAAGCCGATCGCGCGCTGAAAGCCGCCGAGGCCGTCCGGGTCCGGCAGGAGGCCCTCGTGCCCGTGCCGCAGGCCCTGACCGTTCCGCCGCCGGCCCCGCGGTCCGCCGCCGCCGAAGTGGACGTCGAGGCGCTGGCGGCCAGCGTGGCCCCCTCCGGGTCCGAGACGGGTGAGGCCGAGGGTGCGCCGCAGGGGGATCTGGCATTCGTCTCCGGCGAGGTCACCGCGGTCGACGCGGGCGGTCAGACCCTCACGATGAAACTCTATACGGTGCAGGACCAGAAGGATTTCACGATCCAGTACGATGCCAGCACGAAGATCGACGGGGTTTCCTCCCAACCGCAGGCCGTCGACACCCTGCAAGCCGGTATCGCGATCGATCTGCGGTATGACCCCCATACCAACAAAGCGCTCTATATTTACGTTTACTAGGCGGCCGGTCGCAGCGGCCCTGCTGCTGGCTCTGGTCTCGTTCGCCGCCTCCGCCGCGCCGTCGCCGGACCCTTCCGCGGAGGCGCTCACGAAAGCCGCCGCCTCTCTGGACCGGCGCGACAAGTTCTCGGCGGACTTCTGGATCTCACGCGCGCTGGGTTTGCGCGTCCGGGCGGGACAGACACCGGCCCGGACCCCGGAACTCGACGCGCTCGTGACGCGCCGGCGGCTCGAGCCCGCGGCGTTCCTCTCTGCCGTCTACGACGCGGGTTTCCTGGACTGGTTCGAGAGTGTCACCTACGCTCGCTGGGGCACGGAAGCTTCCCGGGTCAAAGAGCGCTACGGTTCGGCGGAGATCGTCTCGGTCTCCGACGGGGCGTATTTTATCACGGTCGTCGCGCACCCCGAGATCCAGACCTGGTTCACCGCTTCCGAGGGCGGGACCGCGGCGGCTCGCCCGCTTCTCCTGGCGCTGGGCTCGGCGCAGAAGGGCCGCTCTCCGGTCCTTTTCGCGGGCCAGGTCCTGCGCGGAGGGGCGCGCGTCGGTTTTCCTCCGCGCCGGCTCGACGTGGGCCATCACGCGCTGCATCACCTGTGGGAGCCGGAACTTCTGGACCTCGACGGGGACGGCATGCCGGAAGTGTGGTTGCGGTACAATCTGGCCTGGGGGAACGGGTTCACGCAGGTGCTCGACATTTACCGCCTGGATCCCCAGAAAGAACCGGCGCTTCTCAAGCGTTTTCAGGGGACTTCGGAGGGCGTGGCCCGGCGCCTGGGCTCCCGGCGCGTCGAGGTTGCGCGGGGCGCGGCATCCGGGGCCCGGCCCCACTTCGAGTACGATGAGCACCGCTTCGAGGTCTGGGAATACGCGGAGGGCGGTTTCCGGATGATCTCCGAGCGCCGGACACCTCACCTTCTCCGCACGGCGGCGTGGAAGGACTTTCTCTAAAGAGACCGTGCCGAAAGGCCGGGGCGCGTTCCCTCTCAAAATTCGCCGTTGACAAAGTTACCTTATTTCTGATAACGTAAAAGAGTTACTCCCTTTAAAAAAATCTTTAAAACATTGTGAGACAAATAATCAAAGCTTCTGTAAAAGTCTTTATAATCTCCTTTCTCGCATTTGGTCTCGCCGGATGCGCCGGCGACGCTTCCAAAGAGGCCGACACCGTCGTGGTCTGGCATTGGATGTCCGACCGCGAAGAGACTTTCGAGGAGCTGGCCCGTCGTTACGAGACGCAGACCCGGGAAAAGGTCCGTTTCGAGCTGTACGCGCCCAGCGAAGCGTATACCCAGCGCGTCAAAGCTTCCGCGCAGACCAACACCCTGCCCGATGTTTACGGGGTCCTCGGGGAAAAGCGCGATTTCGCCAGCTTCATCAAATCCGGCTACGTCTCGGACCTGACCCCGGATCTGTCCGCGTCCGATCCGAACACGGAAGGCTCGACCTGGCAGGGGACTCTCTTCGCCAAAGCGCTGGCGGTCAACGAATTCCTACCCGACAACGAGTACGGGGTCCAGCCCGGCATTTACGGCGTTCCCATCGACGTGATGAACATCCAGATGGTCTACAACCTGGCCCTCTACGAGCAGGCGGGTCTGGATCCGGCGGTTCCTCCGGCCACTTGGGAGGAGTTCATGCGGCATTGCCGCGTCCTCAAGGACAAAGGGATCCCCCGGTTCGTCAGCGGGTTCGGCGAGATCTGGCTGATCGAAGCGCTGGCCTCCAACTTCGCGATGAACATCATGGGCGAGGAGAAATTCTTCGACACCCTCCGCGGGAAGGTCCCATACACCGACCCCGACTGGATCCGGGTGCTGACGCTTTTCAAGGAGATGGCGGACGAACAGGTGCTCGTCGACGGCGGCGTGACCATGGTCAACAAGACCGCCGAGCAGACCTTCGCCAACGAACGGGCCGCCTATGCGTTCAACGGTTCCTGGTGCATCAACGTTTATAAAGGAATGAACCCGTCGCTGCGTTATGCGGCGATGCTCCCTCCGCGGGTGACGCCGGCCAATCCGATGCGGATCTGGGGCGGCGCCGGCGGGTCGTTCGTCATCAACGCCAAGTCTTCCCGCCGCGAGCGCGCGATCCGCTTCCTGCGGTGGCTGACCTCGGCGGACGCGCAGGCGTACCTGGCGTCGCAAACGGAGAACCTGCCCTCGAACCGGGAAAGCCTGCAGCAGATCTCCCCGATCCTCGCGCAGTTCTCCGACGACATGGACAATACGACGCACCCGAACGTCTATCCGGCCCACGAGAACCCGGTCGTTTCCGAAGCGCTCAACAAAGGCATTCAGTCGATCCTGATCGGGGAGAAGACCCCCGAGGCGGTCGCCCGGGACGTCCAGAAGATCAAGGAAAAAGAGTCCAAGAAGCAGTAGTGACCCGCACGCCGGGAACGAGGTTCCGTCCGTGAACTTCCAGAAGATCCGCAACTTTCTAGGGAATTATCTATTCGTCGCGCCGGCCGCGGCGCTTTTTTTTATCTTCAGCCTCTATCCCTTTTTTAAAGTTTTTCAGCTCTCGATCACGAACTGGGACGGCATCTCCCAGGAGATGACCTACGTGGGCCTGGCGAACTTCAAGGATCTCCTGACCGACAACCCGGTCTTCTGGCTCTCGATGCGCAACGCCTTCTTCGTCACGTTCCTGGCGCTCACCGCGCAGAACCTGCTGGCGCTCTTCCTGGCGCTCCTGTGCGACCGCGACATCCGCGGCGGCAACGTCTACCGCGTGATCTTCTATCTGCCGCCGGTGCTCTCGGGCATCGTCGTGGGCCTCATCTGGAACTGGATCTACGACGGCAGTTACGGCCTCCTCAATCACTTCCTGACGTTCATCGGGCTCGGGGACCTCTCCCGCGCCTGGCTCTCCGACGCCAAGACCGCGCTGATCTCGGTCTCGGTGATCCACATGTGGAAGGGTTTCGGCTGGGGGTTCGTGATCCTCCTGGCGGGCCTCCAGAGCATCCCGCGCGACCTGTACGAAGCCGCGCGGGTTGACGGCGCGAATTCGTGGGTCGTCTTCAAGAACATCACCGCTCCCCTCATGATCCCCGTCTTCATCCTCGTCTCGATCCTCACGATCCTTGGCACGATGCAGATCTTCGACATCATCATCGCGACCACCGGCGGCGGGCCCGGCTACCACACCGAGGTGCCGATCACGCGGATCGTCTCGACGATGATCGGCGCCTCGAAGTTCGGTTACGCCTGCGCGATGGGCGTGGTCTTCGGACTGATCCTCCTGGCGATCTCGATGATCCAGATCCGCGTTTCCAAGATGATGAGGCAAGTATGACGGCCGCCGGCGCGATGGAGGTCAACTACGACAGGGTCCGCAAGATGACGGTGAGCTTTTTCTCGCACTGTTTCCTGGCGATCGTGTCGGTGACGTGCCTGTTCCCGCTCTGGTGGGCGTTCGCCTCCAGCCTCAAGACCCAGCAGACCGTGTTCAAGGACTTGAGCCTCTTCCCGAAAGAGCCCCACTGGGAGAATTACTATTTCGCCTGGGCGAAGGCGGATTTCAGCCTGTATTTCCTGAACAGCCTGTTCTACACGGTCACGGTCGTCGTCGGCGTCCTGCTCGTGGCCTCGATGGCCGCCTACGCGTTCTCGCGCCTGGAGTTCCCCGGCAAGAACGTGATCTTCATCCTGCTGATCTCGACGATGATGATCCCGATCCCGGGTTCTTTCATCGCGCTCTACGTGCTCCTGAACAAACTGCACCTGGTGGACACACGGCTCGGTTACATCCTGCCGCAGATCAACGGGGGGCTGGCGCTCGGCATTTTCCTGCTCAAGACCTTTTTCGACGATCTGCCGAAGGAGCTCGAGGATTCGGCGCGCATCGACGGCTGCGGCCGTTTCCGTGTCTATTGGCACATCGCCTTGCCGCTGGCCCGTCCGGCGCTGGCGGTGCTGGCCATCTTCAACATCCTCGCGGTGTGGAACGAATACTTGCTGGCGATGCTCGTCCTGTCAAAGAAGAGCCTGATGCCTCTGCAGCGGGGCCTGATGGTCTTCCAGGGCGCGCATATCACACAGTACCCGCTCCTGATGGCCGGTATCGTGATCACGATCCTGCCGGTCCTGGCGGTCTATCTCATGCTCCAGAAGCATATCATCAAAGGCATCACCGCCGGCGCGGTGAAAGGATGATTTCGTGAACCGTGGATCGTCGATAGTGGATCGTAACAGCAAAGGCAAAAGAATGAACGCTTCCAAAAAGATTTCATTGGCGATGTTGATTTTCTCCTGCATTTCGCTCCACGGCTCACGCTCCATGGTCCACGAGTCGTTCGCGGCCGAGAAGCCCGCCGCTGTGGCCGCTGCCGCGGCCGAGGGCACGCAGATCATGAACTCCCACGGGGAGACGATGGAGCTGGAGTTCCAGCTCTACGATCCCGGCTCGGGCCAGATCGTGGATTATCCGAAATACGGGCAGTTCCTGGGCGTCGGCACGGACAAGTACGATTTCAAGGTCACCGACCGCAAGGGCCTGGCCGCCGCGGTGGGCGAGGGCATCTACCCGAACAACGCAGTCTACAAGGACCCCGCTTACCGGATGCTGATCAAGAAAGGCAAGCTCGGCGGCAGCGCCTGGGACTACGTGAACATCGAGAACCAGCAGCTGGCGTTCTACAAATGGGCCACCTGGCACGACACGCCGGCGGTGCAGCAGTTCTACACGGCGCTAGCGCTGGAGAAGCTCGGCTTCACGCTGCAGGCGATCAAGGCCTATTACGCGGTGCTCGTGCATTTCCCGAAGCAGGTCGGCTGGACGTTCTGGCACACGCCGCTCTACATGGGGCGCCTGTCGATGGATCGCATCGATTATCTGACGCGCACGCACCCCGAGCTCGGGATCCGGTTCGTCGACGCCGAGGTCCGCGTCGAGAACGGTTTCAACGCCTCGATCACCGACGACAAGACCTTCGTGAACCCGGGGCGCCTGGAGAAGGTGAACCCGTCGGAGCTCAAACCCAAACGCCTCGACGTCTCGAAGCTCAAGATCAAAAAGACGGTCGGCGGCGGCGCGGCACAGCTGGTGCAATTCGAGAACGGCCACTGGCAACTGCGGGTGGACGGCAAACCGATGATCGTGAAGGCCGTCGCTTACGCGCCGTCGCCGGTGGGGCGCTCGCCCAACGACGACGGATACGACCCGAACAACGCCTGGATGACGAGCGATCTCGACCAGAACGGCAAGATCGACGGGCCGTTCGACGCCTGGGTCGACGCCAATAAGAACAACAAGCAGGACCCCGGCGAGAAGGTGGTGGGGGATTTCCAGCTCTTCAAGGAGATGGGCGTCAACACCGTGCGCCTGTACCACCACGCGGCCAACAAGGAGCTCCTGCGGACGCTCTATAAGGACTACGGCATCCGCGTGATCATGGGCGACATGCTCGGCATGTACGCGGCCGGTTCCGGCGCCGGGTGGTACGAGGGCACCGACTACACCAATCCCAAGCATCTCGAGAACATGCGCCAGAGCGTGCGGCAGATGGTGACCGAGTTCAAGGACGAACCCTACGTCCTGATGTGGATGCTCGGCAACGAGTCCAACTACGGCGAGGTGGGGGACCCCGACCCCAAATCCAACAAGGCGGGCCTGGGCTCCAACGCCAAGTCCCAGCCGGAGGCCCACTACGCGTTCGTCAACGAAGCGGCCGGTCTGATCAAGCAGATGGACCCCGATCGCCTGGTCGGTTTTTCCAACGGCGAGGTCGTGACCATCGACATCCTGACCAAGAACAGTTCCAACATCGATGTGTTCGGCTGCAACGTCTACCGGGGCGCGATGGGCTTCGGCCAGAGCTTTTGGAGCGACGTCCGGAAGTGGCTCGACAAGCCGGTGCTTTTTACCGAATACGGCTGCCCGGCTTACTTCCAGGGCAAGGACGAGGAATACGGGGAAAAGATGCAGACCCTCTACCACAAGGGTAACTGGGAAGACCTCTTAAATAACACAGCCGGAATGGGTTATGGAAACGCGATCGGCGGGGTCGCGTTCGAGTTCGTGGACGAGTGGTGGAAGTCCGGCCTGCCCCCCAAATTCAGCGCCAAGGCCCATGAGACGGTGGGTGATTTCGTGGCGGCTTTTCCGGACGGCTGGATGCACGAGGAATGGCTAGGTCTGGCCTCCCAGGGGGATGGCACGCATTCCCCTTACCTTCGGCAACTTCGTCAGGCATACTATTACTACAAGGACGTCTGGAACAGGAAGGACCCTTGGGACTAGTGGGGAGTCTCTAGAGGGAACCGCACCCACCGGGGCCGCTCGTACAGGGATCCGGTCCGGTCGGTCTTTCTTGTCCGGAACGCCCGGCACTACAAGCAAGGCCCCTGGGTTTAGGGGACTGCCAGGGGGGGCCGAAGTTGCACAATTCGGTGGGATAAGCTAGAGTACGGATGACGCAGTCCGCTACCTAAACAAGGAGGAAGCAATGCGTAAGTCGATCCTGATCGCCATCGCGCTGGTTTTGAGCACCGGCCTGTGGCTGAACGCCAACGCCGCTCAAGAGGCAGGGGCGCCCTTCAAGACGTTCAACGTCTATACGGACGCCAAAGCTCCGGACAACCACTACATCCCGTCGGGATGGATGGGGGACTGGGGTGACATGAAGTACAACGATAAGTTCATGGAGAAGCCGCACGGCGGCACGACCTCCATCCAGATCATCTACAACACCAACGCCACGCAGGGTGCGCGTTGGGCCGGGATCTACTGGCAGAACCCCCCGAACAACTGGGGAACCCGTCCGGGCGGTTATGACCTGACCGGCGCCAAGAAGCTGACGTTCTGGGCGCGCGGCGACAAGGGCGGTGAGCGCATCGAGGAGTTCAAGATCGGTGGCATCACCGGCGAGTACGCCGACTCCGACGTCGCGGGCATCGGTCCGGTCGTTCTCGAGACCGAGTGGAAGCAGTTCACGATCGACCTCGAGGGCAAGGACCTTTCCTCGATCTCGGGCGGTTTCTGCTGGGCCACGAACCTGGACGTGAACCCCGAAGGGGCCACGTTCTACCTCGACGATATCCGGTACGAGTAATCCCTCGCACGAAAAGCACCGAAACAGGCAAGTAACGAAGGCGGGAGGCGGCGTCAAGCCGCCCCCCGTTCTTCGTTCTACAACCATTTAGAGAACAGGGGAGACCGTGGACAAACAAAAAGAAAAACAGAAAAAAGCCCTCGGGATTCTTGCTTTGCTTCTCCTGCTCGCGGGCGTCTTGGGTGTCGCGCTCTGGCCCACCCTGTCCAAGCGGGGCCCTTCCGAGATCCGGATCGACAAGACCGGCCCCTACAAGCTCCTGGCGGACGGCAAGCCTTTCCTCGTGAAAGGCGTCTGTTACAGCCCCGTCGCCATCGGGAAGGACTACGAGTTCAATTTCTGGGGCGACGCGACGAAGCCGTGGCTCGAGGACGGCCGCCTGATGAAGGCGATGGGCGTCAACACCGTGCGTTTCTACAAGGCCGGCAAGAACCCCGAGGAGGTCCGGCGGGTGATCGACGACCTCTACAGGGAATACGGCATCCGCACGCTGATGGGCACGTATCTCGGGTTCTGGAACTGGCCGCCGCCCAACTATTCGGACGACAGTTTCAAGGAGGATATCAAGACCGAGGTGCTCGAGATGGTCCGGCTCTATAAGGACAGTCCGGGGGTCCTGATGTGGATCCTGGGCAACGAGAACAACTACAGCTTCGACCAGAACCCGCCGGTCCAGCGCTGGACCAGCGACGCGATCGACGCGCTGCCGACCCCCGAGGCCCAGCGCGCGGAGCGCGCGCGCCTGTACTATTCGTTCGTCAACGACCTGGCCAAGGAGATCAAGAAGATCGACCCCCGGCATCCGGTCGTGATGGGGGTGGGGGAGGTCTCGAGCCTGGAGATGGCCAAACTCGTTTGCCCGGACGTCGACGTGCTCGGCATGATCGCTTATCGCGGCCCCACGTTCGGCAATCTCTTCCGCCAGGTGAAACAGAAGTTCGACCTGCCGGTCCTGATGATCGAGTACGGAGCCGACAGTTTCAACGCCTTGAAGCGCAAGCCCGACGAGAAAAGCCAGGCCGAGTTCCTCAAGCTGCAGTGGAAGGACATCGAGCGCAACGCCTACTCGGGCAACGCCGAGGGCAACTCGCTGGGCGGCGTGATCTTCGAGTGGAACGATGAATGGTGGAAGGGCAACGAGAACCTGCCGCACACCTGGGACGTCCACGAGGAGGCGGGACAGTGGGGCAATCCTTCCTACCACACCGACGCCGAGGTCAAGGACCGCCTGAACATCAACGAGGAGTGGTTCGGGGTCGTCGGTCTCGAACAGACCTCCGAAGGCGCTCTCGACAAGCGCGTCCCGAAGAAGTCCTACGAAACGATGAAGTCCCTCTGGGTCGAGTAACGGGGAGTTCTTAAGAAAGGAAGGCGCCGGGGGTCCTCTCCGGGCGCCTTTTGGCCGAAAGCATGTCGGAGCAACGCCGGTACGTCCGCATGAACACCGTTTTTCCGGTGGAAGTGCGGGTTTTCCGGGAGGCCGGCGACGGCAGCAAGTCGCGCCTCCTGCAGGGTTTCACGCGAGACGTGAGCGCCGGCGGGATGTGCGTCGAACTTAAAAGCTTTGGCAAGGAGACCGAGAAACTCTTCCAGCGCGAGGCGCGCCTGGACCTGACGATCAACCCCACGTTCTCGGCTCACCCGATCCGCGCGGCCGCGCGGATCGCCTGGCTCCAGCGCCAGGAGGAACCCCATCCCCCGCGTTATCTGATCGGGATCGCCTACACCGAGATCGACGAGCGCGCCAAACGCCGCATCTTCTCGTACGCCCAGCGCCTGCGCTGGCTACCGCGTTTCGCGGCGCTGGCGGCGCTGGGGCTTTTCGCGCTCCTCGCCGGCCAGGTCTGGCACAACCAGAGCCTCGTGGCCGAGAACCGGCGGCTCGTCAACGAAGTCGTCGAGAGCGCGACGAAGAAATCCGGCATCGCTTCGAACCTCTACCAGATGCAGAAGCGGAAGATGACGCTCGATTCGGAGCTCGGAGCCGCACGCGGCCGGATCGGGGAGCTCGAGACCCTGTTGAAGGACCAGGGCGCCGAGGCCGCCCGCCTGAAGGCCGACCACGAGAAGGAACTCTCCGCGATGCTCGAGCGCCGGGAGCGCATCGGGCGCGAGATCGATTTCATCCAGGAGGGCAAGGAGCGCCTGCAGGCGACTTACAAGACCCTCGAAGCGGCCGACCGGCTCGACCCGTCGGTCGGGATCCGCCAGATGTACGGCTGGCTGCAGAGCCACCGCAATTTGCGCACGGGCCTGGTGGCCAGCTACGAGGGCGACGCCTCGCTCGAGGACTGGGCGTTCACCTACGATCAGGCGCTCGCCTGCCAGACCTTCCTGCTCTTCAACGACCTCGAGCACGCCGAGGCGATCCTGTCGTTCTACGACACCCGCGCGGTGCGACAAGAGGGGGCCTTCCTGAACGCCTACGACACCGTCGACGGTTCCCCGAAGGAGAACGTCGTCCGGGCCGGCCCGAACATCTGGATCGGCATCGCCGCGCTGCAGTACGAACATCTGACGAAGGACGGCCGTTTCTTGAGCCTTGCCCGGCGCATCGGGGACTGGGTGCTGACCCAGTCCGACGCCGAGGGCGGGGTGCGCGGCGGGCCCGACGTGCAGTGGTTCTCGACCGAGCACAATCTCGACGCCTACGCGTTCTTCTCGCTTCTCTACCGCGAGACCAAGCATCCGTCCTACCGCGAGGGCCGGGACCGCACGCTCGAATGGATCCGCAAGTACGCGTACACCGCCAAAGAGCGCCGCATGCAGCGCGGCAAGGGCGACGCGACGATCGCCACCGACACGTTCAGCTGGGCGGTGGCGGCGATCGGCCCCGCGAAACTGAAGGAGATCGGGTTCGACCCGGAGGCGATCATGGCTTTCGCGGAGGAACACTGCGAGGTCTCGGTGAGCTTTTCGCAGCCCAACGGCAAGACCGCGAAAGCGCGCGGCTTCGATTTCGCGAAAGCCGAGAACCTGGGCCGGGGAGGCGTGATCTCGACCGAGTGGACCGCGCAGGTGATCGTCGCCTACCAGGTCCTCGCCGAACATTTCGACCGCGTGTCCGAGCCCGAGAAGGCCGACCTCTACCGGCAGAAAGCGATATTCTATCAGAACGAACTGCAGAAGCTTCTGATCACCAGCCCCTCGCGCACCGGACAGGGCCGTGGCTGCCTCCCGTACGCGTCCACGGACAACGTCGACACGGGCCACGGCTGGCGCACGCCCAAAGGCCGCCGCACCGGCTCGGTGGCCGGCACCGCGTACGGGCTCTTCGCCTGGACCGGCTACAATCCGTTCGAGTTCGACAACGACCCGCGGGTGCCGCTGTGACGCTCTACCGCGCGCGGGACAGGGCGTCGGCCGGCGTGCCGCTCGGCGGGATCGGCGCCGGCAAGATCGAGCTGCTGCCGAACGGCGTCTTCAACGCGTTCACGATCCAGAACAACTGGTCGAAGCCGCTCTCCGGCGGCGCCGACTACCCCGGGATCCTGGGGTACCATCTGGGCCTGCGGGTCCGCCGCGGCTCCGGCCCCCGCGCGCGCTGGCGGGCCGTCCTCCTGCAGACCGCGCCGATCCGCTCGATCCCGACGGTCCGGGACATCCGTTACCGCGGGGTCTTCCCGCGCGTCGAGATGGAGTTCATCGAACCGTCGCTGGGTCTGGACGTGCGGCTCGAGGCGTTCAGTCCCTGGGTGCCCGGGGATGTCCGCGATTCCTCGCTGCCGGCGGCGCTGTTCACGCTCAAGGTCCGCAACCGCCTGGCGAGCCCGGCGGATATCGGCTTTCTCTTTATCGGCCGCAACCTGTCGGGGAAGTGGTGCGTCGGGCGGCGCAACCGCGTGACCGACGGGCCGGAGGCCCTGCACCTGGATTTCCTGAACGTCGACCCGTCCGAACGCGACGTGCGGCAGGGAGCCGTCCGTGTCAGTTTCGCGAAGCGTGGCTGGCCGCGCACCAGCTGGCTCGAGTCGTGGAACGCGGTCACGCGCAACTTCTCGTTCACGCCCGAGACCGTCTCACTCGAGGCCTGGGAGCATTTCCAAGCGGGGGCCCCGCTGCCGAACCTGACCCCCCGCCGGACCGTGCAGGGAGAGAACCAGGAACTCTGCGGGGCGCTCTGCGCCGAACGGCGCCTGCCCGGCCGCGGCCGCGCCGAACTGGATTTCGCGGTCTCCTGGTATTTCCCCAAGCATCCGCTGGGGCACCGTTATGTTTCCTGGTTCCGCGGCCCCGCGGACGTCGCGCGTTACGCGCTGTCGCGGAAGGCCCGCCTCGGGGGCCTGCAGGGCCGGATCGAACGGGCGGTCCGCTCGCTGCCTTTCCCGCAGTGGTTCAACGAGGCGCTCCTGGACAATCTCGCGCCGTTCCACGCGGCGACGTGGCTGGTGAAGGACGGGCGCTTCGCTTTCTATGAGGCGCCGCAGGCCTGCCCGCTGATGGGCACGCTGGATGTCGGGTTCTACGGGTCGATCCCTTTGAGCTATTTTTTCCCGGAACTCGAGCGGTCGCTCCTCAAGCAGTTCGCGCGCGCCCAGCGGCTCGACGGTTACGTGCCCCACGACCTGGGCAAGAACCGCCTCGACATGCCGTCCGACGGCACGACGTTCCACTACTGGAAGGACTTGAACCCGAAATTCGTGCTGATGGCGTACCGCGATTACCGCTGGTCGGGCGACCGCGCCGCGCTCCAGGCGCTCTATCCGCGCATCAAAAAGGCGATCGCCTGGACGCTGTCGACCGATCACGACGGCAACGGCCTGCCGGACAACGAAGGTGCGGACCAGACCTTCGATCTCTGGGGGTTCTACGGCACCAACGCCTACACCTCGAGCATCTTCCTGGCGGCGCTGTTGGCTTGCGAGCGCATGGCCGGGCTTTTCGGCGACCGCGCGTTCGCCCGCAGGTCCCGCGCGTGCTTCGACCGGGGTTCGGCGAGTTTCGAAAGGGAGCTCTGGAACGGGCGGTACTTCGGGGAGTTCTGCACGCTCTCCCAGCTGAACGGCCAGTGGTACGCGTCCCTCCTGGGCCTGGGCTACATCGCCGACCCGCGGAAGGTCCGCAAGGCCCTGGCGACCGTCCTCCGCTGGAACGGCGTCCATTCGCGCCACGGGATGGTCAACTCCGTGACGCCCGACGGCCGCCTCGACCATTCTAATGATCACGCGAAGAACGTCTGGGCGGGCATGAACTACGCTTTCCTCAGCCTCTGTCTCTCCGAGGGGTTTCCGAGGACAAAGGTATTGAGGCAGGCGCGCAAATTGTGGGATAATGCCGCGCGGAGGCAGAAAAGCCCCTGGAACCAGCCGGACACGGTGGATTCGGTCACCGGACGGTACGTGTTCGGGGATTTCTACTACCGGAACATGGCCATCTGGTCCATCCCGATCATGGCGGCCCTGCGCGACGGACGAACGGCGCGTACGCTGCGCTTTCTTCGCTCGCCCCGGTAGCGCGGTCGCCCAGGCGATCGCATACAAGGGGGATATGAAGCGCCGATCGAGAGCCTGGTCCGTTCTTCTGGTATCGGCTGCGCTGGCCGTCTCCCCGGACGCGGCGCGCGCCTCGGAGCCCGTTTCACCCTCGCCCTCGGCTGTCAGCGGTTTCCTGGACGAATTGGCCGCCCCCACGGACCCTTCGCTGTCCGCCGAAAGCTCCGCCGCGCCCGATCCCGAAAAACGCTTCAAGATGAGCGGCCGCTACCGCCTGGCCGCCGGCGCGGACGCCGACGATCTCACCCTGAACGCCGCGAACGCCGACCTGCAGGAGCGTAATTCCCGCTACCTGTTCGGCGAGCGGCGCGAGAATACCTACGACCCCGCTGTTTACAACCAGTTCCTGCTGAATCTGGAGGTCGAGCCGCGCGACAAACTCTCGTTCACCGGACAGATCGTGGCCGATCCCTGGTCCTGGGTGGGGACCACCGGCGAGCAGATCGTGACCGCCGACACCGGCGGGGAGGTGATGCGCTACAACCTCAAGTACTTCGGCGCGTTCGATTCGACGATCAACGAGATCTACCGGACGAACAACGCCGACGCTGTCGCGTTCCCGCTCATCGAAGTGCAGGACGGCCGCACGGTGCGCACGGCCGTCTACGGTTTCACCGATTTCAACCCGCCGACCGGCGTGCCGTTCACGATCCCCGAGCATGATGTCGATCTCGAATTCCGCCCCTTTCGCAAGCTCTGGGCCGATTACACCGAGGACGACTGGCACGTGAGGCTTTTCGCGCTCGCCGACCAGTCCCAGGCCCTGACCACCGACGATCCGCTCGGGCTCTCGAACCACAAGGACTACTGGCAGCAGAGTCCGTGGCTGTACCAGTACGAGCCTACGCGGTTTTTCACCGACGGCTCGATCCAACGCGGGTACTATTCGGACACGCTGTCCACGCTGGCGCGCGACAGCGAGGGCAACCGCCTGGTGCTCCTGCGCGGCGCGTCGTTCGAGGCGGACCTGGGGCGCACGTACCTGGTCGGCACCGTCGCCGCCCCCTACACGCCTTGGGACGACGGTTTCTTCAACGCCGACAACGTGCCGGGAGCTTTCCGGATCAAGCACCGGGCGACCGAGGACCTCATGGTCGGGAGCACGTACACGTTCCGCCTGGGCCTGATCGACAAGGGCGTGGCCGACGCGGGCCAGGCGGGCGGCGTGGACGCGCGCTGGCGTTTCCACGAGCACTGGACCGCGGCGGGCGAGATGGCCCTCTCGCGCCGGGACAAGGACCTGGGGACCGACGAGCGCCTGCGCGTTTCCACCGACGGGTATGCTTTCAAGGCCGCGCTCGAGGGGGACTTCGACCACCACGAGGACGGGCACACCCGGATGCAGCTCTCGTACACCCAGATGGACCGGGGCTTCGAGCCGCTCCTGTCGCGTTATTCGAACACCCGCGACGACCACTTCTGGGGCAAGCACCTGACCTTCGCGGAACTGCCGGCCGACCTCGAGGAGTTCCGTCTCGGCGACGGCGCGGACCTGAACCGTGCGGTCGCGCGCTGGCGCTGGCGGGAACGGGCTTTCGCCGACCGTTTTTTCAATCTGTTCGACGTGCGGCACGTCCGCACCCAGTCCTCGGGCGATTTCAAGGAGAACGTCGTGCGCGAGGAGGCGACCTTCAAGGTCACCGACCGCTTCACCGCCAAGGGGCTTTTCCGCTGGCAGAAGCTCCCCAAGACGACCCCGAACGTCGAACCGTTCCTCTCCGACTATTATTTCACCGGGTTCGAGGACCCCTCGTCGCTCGCGTTCCAGAACACCGCGATCCCCGGCGGCAAGGATCCGTCGCGTTTTACGTTCGGCGCGGCGCTCCAGTACGTGCTGGACGAGCGTTGGACCGCCGAGGGTTTCTACGAGCTCACCAACGACGTCCCCGATTTTCCGCGCGGGCTCCTGAACGGCACGTTCCGCGACGCGCCCACGCGGGTCGAAGGAATTCTGACCGACCGCCTGACCAATTTTATCTACTCCCAGGGGCCGTTCGGCGCGGTGCCCCGTTACGAGTACTTCACGATCGTGCGGGAGCGGCTCATCTGGACCCCGGATCCGCCGCTCAAGGTCATCTTCCACGCCGCGCAGAACGGCAACAAGTACTGGGCGGCGATCGACGACAACGTGAACCACCAGGGGGTGAGCGTCGCGTTCGACGCCACCGAGCGCCTCACGCTGTTCATGGACTACACCCGGTCGCTCCTGATCGATGTCCCGCGGATGGTCTCGGGCGGCGTCACCTCCTACGACGACCATCACAACGTTTATTTCAGCCTCGATTACCGGCTGAACTCGGCGACCGCGCTGCGGGCCGAGTACGGTGTGTTCGGCCTGGGCCTCGACGCTCCGCAGATCAGCCCCTACAGCACGACCGCGTTCTCGCTGCCGACGCTTGACACCGAGCACCTGGTCCGGGTGTCCCTGACGGGCGATTTCTAGAGAGGGAGGCGGCCTTGACGCGCGCGCGGCCGTTCGTGTATCGTTGACGTCTGGAGTCTCAAGAAAGCGAGGTACCCCGTGCCGATGACCGTCCAACGTTCCCTGACCGTCCTTCTGCAGACCTCCGCTTTGCTGGCGCTGTGGTCGTCCCAGGCCCTGGCGACTTTCGAGCTCGAGGTGGCCCCCCGCCGCGGCGGACAGCATATCCGTTTCGAGGCCTCGGAACCCGGAGACCTCCTGCGGAACGAGGAGGTCACCGTCACCGTCACCAGCGACGAGGGGTTCCAGTACCGCCTGTTCCAGACCGTCTATCAGCCGCTCACCAACGAGACCGGGCAGACGATCCCGCAGGGGGATTTCGTGATGTTCTCGCCGTCCTCGCCGCTGGGGACCCTGCGTACCCAGCTCGAGACCCCGGTGACGATGGGGCAGATGCCCGTTTACACCTCGCCGTCCTCGGGAGACTCGGACACGTTCGTCCTGGTCTACAACGTCCGCGTGCCCGAAGACCAGCCCGGCGGTGTTTACCGCACGCAGATCCAGTTCACCGCCGAACCCGTTACGCCCGCGGCCGGAGCGACCCAGCGCGTGGTCAACATGGAGGTCCGCGTCGAGATCCGCCCGACCTTCCGTGTGACCCTGCGTTCACCCGGCGGCCAATCGATCGACCTGGGGCGCGTGAACGAGGAGAACCCGGTTGCCGCCAAGACGATCGAGCTGGTCGTGGACAGCAATATCGGCGTTCCGTACCGGATCCTGCACCGGCTGGCCGAGGCGCCTCTTTCCGGAGAGGGGGCCGTTCTCGACGAGGAGGTCCTGACGGTCACCGCGGCGGGCGGCACGCGCCGGGGGGCCCTGACTTCGCCCGGGACGGCCGTGCCGGTCCCTTCGGCCCCGACGCTCGTTTACGCTTCCGATGATCTCGGGTCCGGCGAGACCCTGACGCTCCGTTACGCGGTCTCCGGAGGCGACCGGGGCCTGCCCGCCGGTTCCTACCGGGGTACTTTGAGCCTGGAGGTCCGATCTTCCTCGGCCGTGGTCTCGCCCGAGGCGCTGAACCTGCCTTTGAGCTTCGAAGTCGAGCCGATCTTCTTCCTGGACGTGAATCCGGCGCAGAGCGGGACCGGTTTCCATTTCGGGACCTTCCAGACCGGAGAGGAGCGCCAGGTCCAGCAGGTCCGTATCCAGGTCCGGAGCAATCTGGGCAAGCCCTACCAGATCTCCCAGATCGTTTCGAGACCTCTGACCAATTCAGCCGGGGATACCATCCCTTACGGCCATTTCATCTATTCGGCGGCCGAGCCGCGCACCGGAGCGGCCCGTGCGACCGCGGAGATCCCGGTACCGGAGGGGGAATCGGTGGTGTTCACCTCCGACCGGGATGGCGCTCCCGAAGAGGTCATTTTGAGCTATGTTCTCACCGTTCCCGCGGAAGCCCGATCCGGTTCTTATGGGACGGATCTGCGCTATTCGATAACGACTTTATAAATAGGATATAATAATACTTATTAAAATATATTAGTAATCTTTAACTTATTTAATATAAATACCTTATAACAACACTTTTTTTCATTCAAATTAAGCTTTCAATTTGACAATCCCTTCCCCCTAGTGTAAAATCTCCTATACAGAAACAAATCCGCGTCTTTGGCGGACACAGGGTTGCATCGCTCATTGATCCGATAGGCTTTTGAAAGGGCAAACCTCCGCTACAAAGCACAGCGGACGCGCCGAAGCTTTGTGGCGTGCAGGGGAACCTGGGGGCGCAAAGCTACGGGACCCAGAGTCAAGATCAAGGTCAGCCGGGCTACCAAAGAAGTCCTAAACCCTCTTCTTGGTAGTCCGGTCTCTTTTTTTGGACCGGGCGAAGAGGCTTTTGGGGAGACTTCAAAAATGAAAAAGCTCTTTGGGCTCGTTCTCTCGATCCTGTTCACATTGATCGCCACGGTCCCGGCGGGGTATGCCGCCACGGCCTCGAGCGGTCCCTACTCGGTCAGCGCCCAGGTCAACAGCACGCTGACGCTCTCGGTAGTGCTGAAGAAGAACTCTTCGACCGGCGCAACGGTCAGTTCGATCGATTTCGGCACCCTGCAGGAGTTCACGAATCCGACCACCGGCGGCAAGACCCTGCGCTCGTCCACGGCGGGCTCGACCGGCACCGGCAGCGTGGTCGCGCTGGTCTCGGCCAATTCGCACGGCGTGCCGTACTCGATCAAGCAGACCGGCACGGCCCTGTCGGCCGGCGGCAGCACGATCCCGGCGGGTGCCTGCACGTTCGTTCCGGTCTACGCTTCGGCGGACAACGGCGGCGCGGGCAACACGAACACTCTCGGCTCAGCCACCTCGTGGGTGGGCAACGACAAGACGATCGTCACCAGCACCGACGGCTCGATGAGGACCTACCAGGTCCACTATTCGATCACGGACGACACGGCGGCGGGGGCCAACGCGGCGGTGCCGGTCAATCAGATCGGCGGCACGTATTCGGCGCAAGTTACGTTCACGGCGACGGCTTAAGATGACGCGCGGCGGCCGGAACGGTTCGAGCAAGTTTGGTTTGTGGGAAGTGCGGAGGCCGCAGAGGCCTCGTTCGTTCCATCGACCTTTGGCAGGGGATGCGAGAGGGGGGTCCTTTTGCATCGGGTTAGATGTTCAATCAAGGAGAGATAATATCATGAAGAAACTGACAAGCGCCGTGCTCGTCGCGGTGTTGTCGATGGTGGCCGCGCCGGTTTTTGCGGTGGACCAGTCGGTGCCGATCTCCACTTCGGTCGATACGGTGACAGCGTTCACCGTGACCGTGGTGCCGGCGACGACGGACGCCAACGGTAACGACATCCTCGGTTCCCCGGTAGTCCCGCCCGCGATGGATTTCGGTCCTCTCGTGCGTGATGGGGAGAACGCCCTGCGCGGTGGAAAGAACTTCCACGTGTTCTGCGGGACGAACACCTCGGGCAACCCGTACAACATCACCCAGAACATGAGCGTGCTCTCGAATGCCGACGGCGATCTTCTGCCGGATTCCACCCTCGTCGCGCCGGTCAATGCGTCCAGCGCGGGCGATCCGGCGGATCCCGCCCAGAACATCCCCGGCGATACGCTGGGTTCCACGCAGTCCGCTCTGACGCCGAGCAAGCTCATCTACACGAGCAACCCCGCCGGAGCCGGTTCGGTGGTGGAAGCCGTGTACGCGATCTCGGGCGGCAACGCGGACGGCACCGACCCGTTCCCGGGTTGGGACCCGATCCCGCCGGACCAGCCGAGCGGCAGCTATTCGTCCAACGTCACCTTTACGATGACGCTGGTCTAAAACGAAGAGCATCGATCTTTAAAAAGCCGGAGGGGTGCTCTACCGGGCGCCTCTCCGGTTTTTTATGCGCGCCGCCGCGCGTTGACACCCCCGGGAGCATTTGCTAGCATGAGACTTATGAAGTATTCCCTGAAAGCCTCCGCCGTATCCCTTTCTTTCGCCGCCGTCCTGCTGCTTTTGGCCGGGGCATCGCCCGTTCAAGCGGCGACCCTGCGCATCAGCGCGCCCAAGGTCCAGCTCGAACTGGCTCCCGGCGCCAGCACGACCGGCGAGATCACCGTCGAGAATCCGACCGAAGAGGACACGCGCGTGCGCATCTATATCGAGGACTGGGTCTACGCGGCGGGTGGAACCGGCGAGAAGATCTTCTCGCCTTCGGGCACCACCGCGCGCTCCGCCGCCGGGTGGATCACGTTCTCGCCCGCGGAGGAGGTGCTCAAGCCCTTCGGCCGCACGACCGTCCGCTACACGATCCAAGTCCCTCCGGACGCCAAAGGCGCCCATTACGCGGTACTCTTTTTCGAGGCGATCCTGGGTGTGGCCAAGGACGAGGAGGGCGTGAACGTGCTCGTCTCGGGCCGGATCGGCAGCCTGTTCTATCTCGAAGCCGCCGGGTCGACGGTCCGTGAGGGCCGCGTGAAGGAAGTCACGCTCGACCCGCCGCAGGGCAACCGGCCGCTCGAGATCAAGACCGTATTCGAGAACACCGGGGACACCGACATCACGGTTGGCGGCAATTTCCTGGTCATGGACACCGACGGCCAGATCCACGCCCGCGGCGACTTGAACCGCATCTACACGTTTCCCGGTACCACCGAGCCCGGTTCGACCCAATGGGTCGGCCGCCTTTCTTCAGGCGCCTATCAGGTCCTCTTGACCTATGACCTCGGCAAGGGCAAGAGCCTGGTGGAAGAGAAGAGCCTGACCATCCCCTGAAGACCCCCGGCCCGGTGACCGCCCTCGGGCTCTGGCGTCCTGTTTCACGCGCGCTCCTCGTTACTTCCTGTCTGTTCGCCCTCGTCACGACTCCGGCCCCGGCCGCCCCGGCCGGCTTTTACACCCTGAACGAACGCTGGGAAAAGTCATCCGTCGACAAGGGCTCCCAGAGGGAGGCCGTCGACGACGGATTCCGCAGCGCCTTGGAGAACTCCGGCCCGCCCGCGCCCGGCGGCGTGCCGGCCCCCGCGCCGCTGCGCCTGGGCGTGGCCGAGATCACGGCCGTCCCGCGCACGCTCGAGATCGAGTTGCGGCAGACGCTCGTGGTCGGAGGCTTCGACTCCCTGCGCAAGTTCGTTTCGACCGAGGAGAGCGTCGTCACGCTCGAGAACGAAGGGCTGTCGTCGCTGCGCGTGCTGGGCACGGCGATCGGACGCACGTTCGTCCACGCCTGGGACGCCTCGGGTCGCCACACCTTCGAAGTGCAGGTGCTGCAGCCGCGGTTCACCCCGACGTCCGTCCAACGGCGGCAGATGGACGAATCCCGGCGCTCCCGCAGTTTCCGGATGGGCTACGAGGGCGACCGCGGTTCCTTCCATTCGGGGACGAAATTCCAGGACATGAACCGGACGAGTCTGGACATGAGCCACAAGTTCACCGTCGAGGGGGACACGCCGTACGGGGTTTTCGCCGCGCACACGCTGGGCCAAAAGGCCCAGGACCGGACCATCCTGACCGACCTGCAGGCCTCCCTGAAGGACACGTCGGTCGGTCCGTTACGCGAGATCGATGTTTACGCGGGGGATTCGCCGGTGCGCCCCGCGATCATGGCCCTGCCGTCGGTGCGCGTGCGCGGCGGGGTCGTCGAGCACACCAAAGAAGCCTCGCCTCTCCGGTGGACGTCCTTTTACGGACGTGAACAGACGAGCCTCCTGGGGACGCTGACCCCCGGCATCGTCCAGAAACGGACCGTCGATTCGTTCCTCGGAGGTGGCGTGGCGGATTACCGCCTGAACGACGACGCGAAGGTCCGGGCCGGCTATTTTCAGGCCTACGGGCAGTCCCGGGCGGAGGAGCTCAACGGCCGCGGGATGGGCGCGCGCGGGGATTTCGCGGTCGGCCCCCACCTGACTCTGCGTCCGGAGGTGGATTTCGACGACGCGCGTTTCGCCCAGCAGCATTCGGCGACCCTGAAGGTCGGCCGCGTCCAGCTGCGCCAGGAGTTCCGCGACATCTCGAAGAAGTTCCAGACGCTGATCGGCGCGCCGTCGCGGCAGGGGGAGCTTGGCTTCAAGACCGATCTCGAGGCGGGCCTGACCGAATACGCGAACCTCTCGGGGAGCTTCGATGTCTTCCGGGACCGCCTGATCCCGAACCCCGAGGCGATCGAACGCTGGAACGCGCACCGGGAGCTCATGCTGACGCTCACCCCCGCGGAACGCACGTCGCTCATCCTGACCTACCAGGATATCGACGACACCGGCCGCATCGGCCCCACCAAACAGCGGGCGGCCGGTGTGCAGTTCAACCGCCAATTCACGCTCTGGGACCACAACTACACGCTTTTTACGCGCTACCAGAACCGCGGCAGCCGGATCTTGAGCAATTCCGAGCTCAATTACGTGCAGAACCAGGCGCTCCTCGGTTTTCGGACCGAACTGTTCTGGGGGGTCTATTTCTCCCTGCAGAAGGAATGGAACGTCGTCGAGGAACCGAACCTGCGCCGGATCACGCACCCGAGCGCGCTCACCTACGGGCTGGAATACGAACGCCGGCTCGGCCTGACGCCGCTGTACCTGGATCTGCGTTTCCGGATGCGGGACGAGGAGGAGACCGAGTCGCCGAACAGTTTCATGTCCGGCGAGGACTCGACGGAGCTGTCGTTCGGGCTCTATTACCGCGAATCGGAGGACTGGGAGCTGTTCCTGACCGGCGGTTTCGAGAACTTCGTGCCCGAGAGCCTGAGCGTCCTGTCCCCGCGCGTGGAGGCGCGGCTTCTGACCGGTGTGAAATACCAGTGGGACACGGGGGTCCGGTGGAACGTCGTCGGTTCGTTCGAGGGGAGCGTGTTCAAGGACACCAACGGCGACGGCGTCCGCCAGGAAGGGGAGAGCGGGATCGAGGGGATGACCGTGCGCACCGAGGGCGGCGAACACGAAGCGCGGACCGGTCCCGACGGCCGTTACACCCTGCCTTCGGTGTCCGGCCGTTCCGCCGCGATCCTCCTCGACACGTCCAATGTCCCGTACGGCCACACGCCGACGGGCCCGTCACGCCTGGAGTTCACGATCGAGCAGGGCAAGGCCCAGCGCGCGGATTTCGGGCTGGCCCCGCGCTCGGAGGTGACGGGGATCGTGTTCAACGATCTCGACGGCGACGGCGAATACGACCTGACGGACACGGGAGTGCGGAAAGTGAAAGTGACGCTGGACGGCGCAGCGGCGCGCACGAACCAGAGCGGTGTCTACGTCTTCTCGGACGTGCTGGCGGGGGAGCACACCGTGTCGCTCGACTTCGGGACCCTGCCCGAAGGTTTCCTGCCCTCGGGCAAGCTCAAGCGGACGGTGACGGTGTTCGAGGGGATCCGTTATGAGCTTCATTTCCCGCTCCGCGCCCAGCGCGCGCTCACCGGCCGCGTGTTCCTGGACAAGAACCACAACGGTGTTCTCGAGCCCGGCGAGGACGGGATCGGACGGGTGCGCGTTCAGTGGGGGGGACTGCCGGTCCTGACGGACGAGGAGGGATGGTACCTTTTTCCCGAAACGGCGGTCGGTGAACAGGAACTGACCGTTGACCCCGCGACCCTGCCCGCCGGCACCGCGGAACCCGCCGCCCGGCGTCTCCGCTTCGGGATCGAGCCCGCGACGTTGACCGAGAACCTGCCGGTGACTCCCAAAAAGACCCTGCTCAAGACGGATGAGCGGGAGCCTGAAACGGGCGATACGCGGAAGGACGACTTGCCGGCGGAGGATTAGAGGGCGGTGACGGTGAAGACCTTCATCAGCCCCTCGGGGGCCTGGCGAAGGCTGATCACGGTACGATAATTATTCCCCATGTTCGTGCGGACGTGCGGGGTGACGTCCGAGCGCCCCGAGAAGCCCAGCTCGGCGCGCGGCGCGCCCGCCGGGGCCTCTGCCGCGGTTTCGGGAAGTCCTTCCGGAGCGGCGGATTCGGGCAGGGCGGATGAGATCTCCAGGAGCGGCAGGATCGTGCAGGAGATGCGCACGGTCCGGGATTCGGCGGCGGCGGGGGTGATGCCGCCGGACACGCCGGAAAGGAGCGCGACCGTCAGTCCCGCGCAAACCGCCTTCCGTAACAGACCCATGGGTCCTTCCTCCCGCGCAATGAAAAAGCCCGTTCTCCGGAAGGCGGACGGAAAGCGGGCGCAGGATGTTTCACGGGACCGGCAACGTCGGTCTCGGCGGCCCAACCGCCATGCCCCGGTCCGACCGGGGGTTAGGCTTGTGGCTTTGCTGTCCTACCTTTTCAGGAAGTTTGCCTTTGGTGCGTACGGGCTTATCAAGGAGCTTTGTCTAAAATATACATGAGGATCGGCCCGCTTTCAAAGAGGCTCTACCGTGGATTCCGTAAGTCTTTTATTTCAAGCCTATTATAGGAATCTTTCGTTTTTCAGATTTTGCTAGAAAAGCGTCCCGGTTTCCGGTTAAAATAAGCGTCTTTTCCCGGTATCCGTTTTAAGGAGACGTTCCTCTGAAAGCACGCATGCGCCCGAGCCCCAAAGCCTCCCCGTCCGCCGCGGACTATCGCCTGCTCGACGACGGGCGGTTCGTGATCCGGGACTACAATTCCAAGCGCCCGTTCAGCGATTTCCTGCCGGGCATCGCGGGCCTCGACGGGACCCCCATGTGGGTGTTCACCGTGAACCGCGGCCAGGCGGTGGCCAGTTTCGGCACCCGCAACAAGGATAACGCGATGCTGGAGTTCTTCCCGGCCAACAAGGCCTACCAGCACGCGGGAACCATGGGTTTCCGGACCTTCATCAAGGTCCTGGAGGGAGGACGCCGTCCGTCGTTCTACGAGCCGTTCCGTGAGCCTTCGGCGGCCTCGGAGGGCGACGACGCAGCAATCCGCGAGCAGTCCCTCGAGATCACTTCCCACGAGCTGGTCCTGCGCGAGACGAATCCCTCGCTGGGCATCGAGTTTACCGTGCGCTATTTCACGGTGCCCGGAGAACCGATCGCCGCGCTCGCGCGCGAGCTGACCCTCCGCAACACCGGCCGGCGCGAGCTGACCCTCGAGGTCCTCGACGGGCTTCCGCAGGTGAACCCTTACGGCATGAACGAGTTCTTCGTCAAGCACATGAGCCGCACGATCGAAGCCTGGATGATCTCCGAGAACGTCGAGCGCCGCGCGCCGTTCCTGCGCCTGCGAGTCGACGCGACGGACCGGCCGGAGGTCGTGGCGATCGAGGAGGGGAACTTCTTCTTCGGCACCGGCGAGGGCACACGGCTCCTCGAACCCATCGTGGACCCGGCCGTGATCTTCGGATCGCGCCTGGATTTCGGCGAGCCCAACGCGTTCCATTCCCGCACGCCCTGGAGTGTGCCGTCCTCGCAGATCACCGCCAACCGCACGCCGTGCGCGTTCCTGTTCACCCGCACGCGCCTGGCGCCCGGCCAGACGCGCCGCGTGCGTTCGTACTACGGCCAGGCGCCGGACCTGGACACGCTGAACCGTTTCGTCCGCCGCGCCGCGCGCGCGCCTTATTTCGAAGCCAAGGCCGGCGAGAACCGCCGGATCATCGAGTCGGTGAAGGGCCGCCTTTTCACGGTCAGTGCCTCGCGCGTGTTCGACCTCTATTGCGGGCAGACCTATCTCGATAATGTGATGCGGGGCGGCCAGCCGGTGATGCTGGGACCCAAGGGCGCCGAAGTCCCGTTCTACGTCTATTCGCGCAAGCACGGGGACCTCGAGCGCGACTACAACCGTTTTCTCGTCGAACCGACCTATTTTTCGCAGGGCGACGGCAATTACCGCGACGTCAACCAGAACCGCCGGAACGACGTCTGGTTCGAGCCGCGGGTGAAAGACTCGAATGTCCACACGTTCCTGGGTCTCCTGCAACTGGACGGATTCAACCCGCTCGTCGTGAAAGGCTCGGCGTTCTCGTTCCGGCGCTCGGCCGCCGCTCTGCGCCTCTTGCGCACCGAGCTGGGGGGATCGCGTTCTGCCGCCGAGTGCGCGGCGTTCCTGTCCCACGGACCGGTCAGCCCCGGTGACCTGTGCCGGTTCCTGGAGGCGCGCGGCTTCCTGCCCAAGGCGCGGTTCGGGCGTTTCCTCGACCGCCTGGTCGGGTTCCTGCGCCGGGAAGAGCGCGCGGAGCACGGGGAGGGTTTCTGGACCGACCACTGGACCTACAACCTGGACCTGATCGAAAGTTACCTGGCGATCTATCCCGAGGACGCCCGGGCGCTCTGCTTCGGCCGCCGGGACTACGCGTTCCGTGACAGCGACCATTTCGTGCGCCCGCGCGCCGAGAAATACCGCCTGAAAAGCCCGGGCGAGATCCGGCAGTACGGTGCCGTCGCCGCCGACAAGGAAAAGACCGCGCTGATCGCCTCGCGCGGCACGGAACCGGCTCTGGTGCGCGCGGGGGGCGGGAAGGGGAAGGTCTACCGCACGACGCTTTTCGTGAAGCTCCTGGCGCTCTTCGCCAACAAGCTCGCCTCGCTCGATCCGGAAGGCCGGGGGATCGAGATGGAGGCCGACAAACCGTCCTGGTACGACGCGCTGAACGGCCTGCCGGGGCTTTTCGGGTCGTCGCTCTGCGAGACTTTCGAGCTCAAGCGTCTGGCGCTCTTCCTGATCGCCGCGATCGACGACGAGGCTTCGCCCGCCGAGGAGATCGTCCTGCCCGAAGAGCTCCACGAGCTGTGCGCGCGCCTGGGTGCGGGCCTCGAGGCGCATTTCAGGGACAAGACCCCGCGGCGGAACTTCATTTTCTGGGACCTGGCCTCGTCCGCGAAGGAGCGCTACCGCGCGCGCACCCGGCGGGGTCTCTCCGGCTCCGAGCGGCGCATGCGCCTGGCCGCCGTGAAGGCCTTCATCGAACACGGCCGCGAGAAGATCGAGATCGGGATCGAGCGGTCGTTCGACGCGCCGAGCGGGCTGTACCCGACCTATTTCGAGAACCGGATGGTGCGCTACCGCGCGCGCTCCTCTCCCGCCGCCAAAGCGGGGTCTTCCGGACGGCCCCAGATCTTGGCTCAGGAATTCCGGCAGTCGGCGCTGCCTTTCTTCCTCGAAGGCCCGGTGCACGCGCTGAAGGTCGAGCGCGACCCCGCCAAGCGCAAGGCCCTTTTCCGGGCCGTGCGGCAGAGCCAGCTCTACGACCCGAAACTGCGCATGTACAAGGTCAACTCGCCGCTCGAGCGTGCCTCGCTCGAGATCGGGCGTGCGCGGGTCTTCGCTCCGGGCTGGCTCGAGAACGAGTCGATCTGGCTGCACATGGAGTACAAGTTCATGCTGGAGACGCTCCGCGCCGGGATGACCGATGAATTTTTCGAGGATTTCCGGAACGCGCTCGTGCCGTTCCAGCCGGCCGATCGCTACGGTCGCAGCCCGCTCGAGAACTCCTCGTTCATCGTTTCGAGCACGTTCGCCGATTCGTCGCTCCACGGCGCGGGGTTCATCGCGCGGCTCTCGGGTTCCACGGCGGAGTTCCTCTCGATGTGGCTCCTGATGAACGCCGGCAAGCGCCCGTTCCTGCTGGGCCCCGACGGCAAACTGTCGCTGCGCCTGGCGCCTACCCTGCCGGCCTGGCTTTTCCTGAAGGAATCCGTCACCCGGACGCTCGTCGACTCGGACGGGCTCGAGCGCCGCGTGACCGTGCCGAAAGACGCCTACGCGTTCCTGTTCCTGGGCAAGACGCTCGTGGTCTACCACAATCCCCGCGGCCTGGCGACCTACGGGCGGGACCGGGTGGACGCCAAGCGCGTGACGCTCACGTTCCCCCGGGGCGCGGCCGTGGAGTTCCGCGGCGACACGGTCCCCAGTCCTTACGCGAACAAGGTGCGCGACGAGCGGGTGCTGCGCATCGACGTGGAGCTCGGCTGACCGTGGGCGACGCCGTCCGCGTGCGTTTCGCGCCGAGCCCCACGGGCTTCCTGCACATCGGGAGCGCCCGCACCGCGCTCTTCAACTGGCTTTTCGCGCGGCACGAGGGCGGGCAATTCTTCCTGCGCATCGAGGACACCGACCGCGAACGCTCGAAGGACGAATTCCTCGAGGAGATCCTGGACTCGCTGAAATGGCTGGGTCTCGACTGGGACGGCGAGCTCGTTTTCCAGTCAAAGCGGACCGCGCACTACCGGAAGATCGCCGACGGCCTGGTCGCGCGCGATCTGGCCTATCCCGACGAGGGGGCGGTCCGTTTCCGCGTGCCGAAGACCGGGAAGGTCGGGTTCGACGACCTCCTGCACGGCCGGATCGAGTTCGACCTCGAGCAGCACGTGTCGCTGGCCGAGGACCTGGTGATCTTCAAGTCCGACGGCAGTCCCACGTACAATTTCGCGGTGGTCTGCGACGACGCCGACATGGGGATCACGCACGTGATCCGCGGCGACGACCATATCAACAACACACCCAAACAGCTCCCGCTCTACGACGCGCTGGGATTCACCAAGCCGGTGTTCTGCCATATCCCGCTGATCCTCGGCGAGGACCGCTCGCGCATGTCCAAGCGGCACGGCGCCACTTCGATCCGCGAGTACCGCGAGGCGGGATTCCTGCCGGAGGCGGTCGTGAACTACCTGACGCTCCTGGGCTGGTCGCCGGGCAACAACGAGGAGATCCTGGACCGCGCCGAGATCGTGAAGCGGTTCGACCTCGGCCGGGTGCTGAAGACCGGAGCGGTGTTCGGCAAGGAAAAACTGGAGTGGGTGAACGGGCAGTACGTGCGCAAGCTCTCCGTCCCCGATCTGACCGATCGCCTGATGCCCTTCCTGGAAAAGCGGGGCTATGCCGGCCACGGCGACCGTGCGTGGCTCGAGGGCCTGGTGAAGCTGTTCCAGGAGCGGATCTTCCGCCTGGCCGATTTTCCGGATTTGGCGGCTTTCTTCTTCGATGATAAAATACAGTACTCTGCCGAGGCGGTCGCGGAGTTCGCGCGCGACGCGCGGCTGCACGGGGCGTTCGGCCGTTACGCGGCGATGCTCGAGACCCTCGAACCGTTCGATTCCAAGACGATCGAGGAGAAAAGCCGCGCGCTGATGAAGGAGCTGGGGATGACCGGCAAGGAGTTCATCCATCCCTGCCGCGTGGCGCTCACGGGCCGCACGGTGAGCCCCGGATTTTTTGACACGGTCTTTTTGATCGGGAAGGCCCGCGCGGCCGCGCGCCTGCGGAACGCCGCCGCGGTCGCGGCGGGCGGAGCCGTCAAAGCCTGACCAAACGAATTTTGCCCTGTGGTGTAATGGTAGCACAACAGACTCTGGATCTGTTTGTCTTGGTTCGAGTCCAAGCGGGGCAGTTTTTATTTTTCGACAGCTCACGTTCGTATCGACGCGGCGCCTAGGAGCGCGTACCCCGCTCGGTCGGGGTCGGCTAGTCTCCCTCGCGGGACACGACGCTCCTCGCGCCGCCATAGTCCGGGGGCGCCGAGTCCCGATACCGGCAAGACCAAGTGATTGAAATTCGGGAGGGGATGGAGCATAATACGCCTTCCCCTGACCTTGGCAAGTCGCCTGTTTTCTTCTTTTGCGGAAGTGGCGGAACTGGCATACGCGCATGTTTGAGGGGCATGTGCCTCACGGCTTGAGGGTTCAAATCCCTCCTTCCGCACCATTCAGAGCTCCGTCGGACCTTAAAATCTGACGGGGCTTTTTATTTCCCCTCCAAATCCTGTCCTGTTCCGAGCTCGTAGCATGTATACTTGATAGTGATGAACGCCAGAAAATGGACGCTTTTCGCGGTTTTTGCGGCTCTTTCGCTTTCGGCTGTTCCCGGCAGCTACGCCGAGGAGAAGGGGAGGGCGTACGTCGACCCCGAGCACGGGATCGCGTTCGTCGTTCCGCCGGGTTTCGTGACGGGCCGGTTCGAGATCAACACCCCCGGCGACTGGCCGTTCAAGGAAATGGTCGCGCTGATCGAGCCGCGGCTCCTGAAGAAAGCCTCCCCGGATTTCATCCCGCCCGCGTTCGGCCTTTCCTGCGTGACCATCCGGATGCGCAACGGCGACGCGCGCGAGCTTTTCGGCTACCGGGACATTCCCGAGCAGGAGCGCGTGGGCGAGAACGCGGACTATTTCCTTTACCGGCACGCGGATGACCGAGGAATCTCCGCGACCAACACGCATTATTACCTGGTTGCCAAGGAAGGCAAGTCGTACGTGCTGGTGGACGCGCACGTGCGCGCCGAGGACGGGGTGAATCCAGAGCGTTACGTCGAAGCCCTGCGGTCCATCGCCGCGAGCATGCGCCGCGTGGCGGCGTCCTAGGAGAGGCGCGTTATTCGAGGGTGACGAGGATCGAGTTGTCGCTCTTGCGCGCGTGTTTGAGGAAGAGGTCCCGGCCGATGAGGACCTCTTTTTTGTTGAGTTCGAGGCCCTTCAATTCCCGTCCGTTCATCACGACCTTCGTGACGCAGTAGTGCTCGTACGGGATCTTCTTGGTATTGCGGTAGGTGACGGAGATCCGCGCCTCGGCGAAGAAGGCCTCGATCCCAAGCTCGGCGGTCTGGCGGAACTCGCCCGCCGTGAACTTGGGCGCCAGGAGCAGGTCGCCGTACAGGCCGCGCACGCCGAACACCTGCGTCAGGACGGTCAACACCAGCCAGCTCGCCGACCCGGTCAGATAGTGGTACAGGCCGCGGCCCTCGGAATTGAAATATTCGGGGATGCCCGGGTAGATGCGGCTCTTTTCGGTGCGCACGCACATCCGGTAGATCGAGTCCAGCACCTCTCGGCCCTCGTTCACGAAGCCGCGCTGGTAGAGCGCGTTGGCGAACATCACCGCCATGTGACTGAAGAAGGCGCCGTTCTCTTTCTCGCCGTAAGCGAACGAGAACGCCCTTCCGAGGTCCAGGCGCAGTTCGTTGAAGTTGGTGTTCAGCCGGAAGCCGCCGTGTTCCTTGTCCTTCAGATGTTTGCGGGCGCTCTTCCAGATCTCGTGGACCTGCGGGGCTTCGGCGACCCCGGCCATGATCGGGAAAACCTGTCCGGCGAGCGTCATCTGGAAGGCATGCCCCGCGTCGCCCTCGACCCGCCGGCCGTGGTTGTCGTAATAGCCGTTGTACAGCCCCTCACCGGAGCGGGTGACCACCCACTCCTTTTGGCGGATATGCTGGAAGATGGCCTGGGCTTTGCGGCGGAGGTCCTCCGCGAGCTTGGCGACCGGCACGTCGACAGTGCGCCCGGAGACGACCGGTTCCACCGCGTCGAAATATTCCCGCAGGAGCCGCCGCTTGACCGGCACCGATCCGTAATCGACCCGCCGGCCCTCGACCCCGTCGAGGAGGATCAGAAGCTCTTTGCGGAGCGCGACCTTCTTCAGCCCCAGCCGCCCGGCCGCGGTCTCGAGGAGCCCGGCCAACCGGTTCAGGTTCGCGCCGTAGAGCGCGGTGAACGCGACGCTCTCGCCGCGCTCGTAGGCCATGTCGAGCCCGTCGTTCCAGTCGGCGTTCTCGAGCCGGATGTGGTTGTGCTCGCCGACGTTGAAGAACTGCACCAGGTGCTGCACCAGGAGGTGTTCGAGGATCGAACCTTCGACCACAGTGCCTTTCTTGTCCTTCAGGTTCTGGCCGTAGGCCTCGGCCCAGGCGGCGTCCTTGCGGGTGGCGCGCGACAACTGCGGGTCCCGGAAGTAACGCGCGGGTTGGAGCAACACGCCGAAGTCGCCGCTCTGGTGGATGTAGAGTTCGAGCGTCAGGTACGGCCACACGCCATGGTCCATCCAGATGCGCGTGATGTTGTTGCGGTCGGCGATGAACTCGCCCGGCGCGGTGCCGATGATCGTGGCGTTGGAGCCGTCGATGCGCACGCCGTTGAAATTGTTCACCAGGAGCTCCCGCGCCTCGGAGGGAGCGGTCAGAAGCAGGGCCAGGCAATCCTGCCAGAGGTCGCGCCAGCCGCGGCCGCCGCGGCCGTAGTCGAAATCGGGCAGGAACGAACAGCCGAAGAGCTTGCGGAAGGTCGGCTGGAGCGAGACCCACCGCAGCCAGCCGTTGTAGACCTTGTCGGGGGTCCGCACGCGCACGGCCTCGGCCTTGCGCTTCCAGTACGCCTTGGTCAGGCGCAGGGCCTGTTCGGCCTTCCCGGCCGAGCCGTAGCGGCGCACCCACTCGTCGAGCTCGGATTCCTTCTTCGCGATCCCCAGGATCAGCACGAACGAGGTCCGGTGGCCGGCCGCGAGCGTGAACGGCTTGAAGCGCAGCGCGCCGACCGCCGATTTACCGTGGTAATAGTGGCCGTCCTTCCGGGGGGTGGGCAGGTTCTCCAGCACCGCCTGGGGCGCTTCGAAGCTGCCGCCCTCGCCGAGAAAATCGGGTACGGTGGAGAAAGCGCCCACCGGGTGTTCGCCGCCGGCGCTCGTCCCGAGAACGCCGTAGAGGATCTCGTTGAGCTTGTGGCCGCGTTCGTCGAACGACATCGTCGGGCGCACGACCACTCCGGCCGGATGCGAGATCACGCGGTGCAGGAGGCTCGTGACGTGATAGTGGTCGCGCAGGTTGTCGGCCGAACGGCCGAAGATCGGCACCGCGCTGGTCGCGGTCAGGCGGAGCGCCTTGCGTCCCGTGTTGGACAGCGTGACGACCATGAGCTCGACGGGATCGGGCCCGGCCGGGGCGAAGTTCAGCACTTCGGCCTTGAGCCCCAGTTCTGTGTTCTCGCGCGTGACCTTGTGCCAGAGCATGCCCGCCTCGAGCGAGACTTTTTCACGCCGCCGGTCGACGAACTTGTCCGCGTGCTGGGCAGCCGAGGAACCGGACACCGACCAGGCGCGTTGCCGGTCCTCGAGGTAGACCCAGAAATTGCGGTTCGACCGCGTGTTGTGCAGGTCCTCGATCGTGACCGGGGACATCAGGAAGCAGTTGTGCCCGGTCTTGATGTCGCCGTGCAGGTTCGGGGTGATGCTGGAGAGCAGGCCCGCCTCGTTGGCCAGCGGGAAATAGAGACGGCTGACGTAGTCGGGGGCGTTCACGCGGAACGTGCCCTCCTCGTCGATGAACTGCCAGAGGGAGTTTTTGGTCAGGGGGGGAGGCATCGGGCTCTCGTTAAGCCCCTTACTATAAGGAAAAGAAGGCCGCTTGGCAAGGGCAAAGAAAGGCGTAAGACGCGGGCAGGAAATCGGTTGACAAATCCCGTATTTGGTCCAAAATGGGACTTCTTGTCGGAAATATCTCCCGGCCCCATCGTCTAGTGGCCTAGGACACTACCCTCTCACGGTAGGGACAGGGGTTCGACTCCCCTTGGGGCTAAGTCTTGAAAAGGCTGCCGGTTACAACCGGCAGCCTTTTCCTGTTCAGGCCCCAAGGGGAGTCGAAGGGAGCATCGCCGCCCGTTGATCCACGTGACGCCCCAGCGGGGCGGCGCAATTCATTTCGGCGATGCGGGTGGCCGACCCGGAACGAGCATAGCCGACCCGCCGGAGGCGGGGAGGACTGCGCAGTGGAGGGCGCCGACTCCGTCCGACATGGAAACTCGCCGGTTACGACCGGCAGCCTTTTCCTGTCCAGGCCCCAAGGGGAGTCGAAGGGAGCATAACACCCGGACGCTCCTAGGCGCTGCCACAGGTCTTGCGTGTCCCGTGTGCTATGATGAGGGCCATGCCCAGATATGCGTGGTTTTACATGACCCTGATCATCGGTTGGAGCTTGTTGGCCGGTCGCCCCGCGGTGGCCCGTGACCACGAGGTCACCCGCGACGAGGCCGTCGCGATCGCGGCCGCGAACCTGGCACGCGAGGGGATCGAACAACGTTCCGTGAGCGTCCGTGAGGACCCCGCCGAATACCGTGACCGTTTCCCGCACCGCAGGATCTGGTCGGTCGCTTTCGGGGCGCGCCCGGAACGGCGCGAGGACGCCGCGGAATTCCTGATCGACCGGGATACCGGCGATGTGCTGTACCGTGCCGGATGCTGCGGCTGAAGCGGATCACTGCGAGCCGCAGAACCTCTTTTCGATCTCACGGGTGAGGGTCCCGTACATCCAGGGGGCGAGCTTCATCTCGAGCTTGTGTTTGAACGCTCCGGCCAGCCACTCGATGCGCGGCCACGCGAGCGTGCCGCCGATCTTGAAATCCAGATCGACCGCGGAGTTCTCCCCGACGAACCGGACCAGGCGGGCCAGCTTCGAGGATTCCCGGATCGACGTGACGGGCAGATGGAGGGAGAAGCGTCCTCCGATGCGTTTGCGGGGGCCCCATTCGAATTCTCCAGCGAGCGTGCCGCAGGGAGCCAGGACGAGCAGGTCGCGGATCTGGAATCTCCCTTCGCGGAAAGCGAACGAACCGCTGATCCGGTCGTAAGAAGGGCGCGTGAGCGAGTCGACGCCGCTCTCCTCGGCGAGCCGCTCGAGATGGCGCAGGGGTCCGATGTTCCCCTGCGCCAGATGAGCGCGGCCGCGCGCCTCGAATTTCCGCAGGGTGCCCGAAGCCCGGCCGATCACCGAGAAGCGGCCGCGGACGGGCAGTTCCCGCCCGAAGAACTCGAGGACCCGTGTCGCGTCGGCGCGGACCAGGGCGCCCCGCCCCGACCAATCCAGTCCCGCGGCCCGGTCCGGCCGCAGGCGGACATCCAGCCGCAGTTGTCCGCCGCTGAACTGGGCGCGGCGCAGTTTCAGGCGGACGGCCGTGTTCGCGTCCGCCGCCAGGCGCCCCGCAGCCCGGTCCAGTTCGACCGTCCTGCGGACGGAGCCGTCCGCCGCGCCCGTCCAATGGAAGCGGCCTCGCTCGAACGCGAACGGCATGCCTTCGATCAGGCGCTGCGGCAGATCGTCGAACTGCCAGCCGTTCGTCCGGAAACCTTTCAAGTCCGCGGCCCACGTGTCGGCCCGGCCCGGACCTTCGGCCGGCACCGAGCGGATCCCCTCGGTCCGGATCTGCCAGGCGCCGTTGCCGTCCGGTGTGCCTTCCAGGCGTATTTTCGCGTTGAAGGGGTTGTGTTCTCGCAGCGCGGGGATCTGCCCCGGGAACGTGCGCACGTCGAGCGCGAAGCCCCGCTGCCGGCCGCCCCAGTCGATGCGCCCGCCCACGCCGATCGGGACGTTGTTCACGAATGCCCAGATCTCTTCGAATCCGGCTCCGTTGGCGGTGAGGCGGACCGTGCCGGCTGTCTTCTGCAGGGAAAAGCCCCGGTAACGCAGTTCGGCGTTCAACAGGTTGATCTCGAGTTCGGGCACCAGGCGTCGCATGTCGCCGGACAGGCCGAGCGCCACCCGAACGTCGCCCGAATCCACGGTGACTTCGGGAAGGAGGGCCTTGAGCCGCGAAAGCGGCAGCCGCGGGGACGTGAGCGTGAACTCACAGCGTCCGCCGGGATCCGCCAGGTCCGCTTCCCCCAGGCCCGAGAGCGTCAGCCCCGGCGCGCGCAGGACCAATTTCGTCAGACGCAGCCGGCCGTCCTTATACCCGCCGGCGAGGTCATAGCGCAGGGTCGGGGACACCAGCCGCAGAAGGCGGTGCGTGAACCGTCCGCCTTCGGTGATCTCGGGAACGGCGATCCGGCCCCGCGAAGAGAACCGCCTGCCTTCCCGCATTTTCACGCGGATGGATGCGGTCAGGGTCTGGCCAGGAAGATCGATCTTCCGGCCGAGGTGGTCGCCCAGGTACGCGGTCGTGAACTTGCGGCAATCGAAGCGGACCGAACTGTCGAGCGCCTGTCCGGGCGAGCTTCGCAGGCGGCCCTCCAGATGGAACGAGGCCTGGGGGTTTCCCGCGATATGCCCGCGCACCGACAGGCGGTCGCCGCGCCACCAGGCGCGTCCGGACGAGATGTCGACGCCGTCGAATTCCTGGCGCCACGAGCGGTTCTCGACAGGGGAGAGCAGGCTCACGCGCCCGTCACGGATCCGCAGCGATGCCAGACGCGCCTGCAGGCGCAGAGGCCCCCACTTCCATGAGCGTGTGGGGGCGCTGCGGACGAAGCGCCCCATCTGCAGGATGTCGCGCGCTCCCGCGCGCACCTCCAGCGAGGGCCGCTCGAACGTCACGTGCCAGTCAAGCGAAGGGACCGGGAAGAGCGACACCGAAGGGCTCATGCGCAGGCGTTCGGCGACGAGCATCGAGGACAGGGCCGGATGCACTCCCGCCGCCAGGCGCAGATCCTCGGCTATCACCCCGCCGAAAAAGCGGAAGCGCAGCCGTTCGATCCGGACGGCGCCGGGGCGGCCTTCGTTCAGGCTCGCGAGGATCCGGGGACGGTGCTCATCGAGCCAGCGGTCGGCGCACCATTCCAGGGAGCGAACGCCGAGCATGCCGGCGATCGCCAGTATCACGGTGACGCGGCAGCTTCCGCGGCAGGCCGATAGGATCCGGAGTAGGATGGGGTTCACAGGATGAACTCCGCCGCGGGCGTGCGCGGACCGTCCGGATGACGGCCGGCGAGAACCCGGGACTCGAGTAACAGTAACATGGATTTTTGATGATGCCCGGCGAGCGCTTCTCGCCGCGCCTCCTTATGGCGCGCACGGGCCGCTTCCTGGGCGTAGGAGGGGAGCACCGGCTGAACAAGGAGGATCGCGGAAACCGCGAACGGGAGCGCCCGGGCCAAGCCCGAACAACGCATCACCGACTCCTCATTTATATTTTCAATGGAAGTATAACATAAGTTCCTAAAATTAGCAAATAAGTATCAAATATATACTATTCTTATCAATAATAATCAAAAATAATCCATTAGGGCGGCCGCCCGTTCATGGTTTTTGCCCAAAGGCTCATGTAAACTTATTAGCGCCACCCCTTGAGCTCCAGGCTGTTTTTGTTCCCTTTTTAAAGAAAGGGAGGTTGTTTTGCCGAACGCGATCCGGATCCTGTTCCTCGAGGACGTCGACGACGACGTCGCGTTGATCCGCTCGGAACTCGAGCGCGCCGATACCCCGTTCGACCTCGAAGTGGTCTCCAACGCGGACGCCTTCGCCCGCGCGCTCGAGGCGTTCGCGCCGCATCTGGTCCTGTCCGATTACACGCTCGAGGGCTTCGACGGCCTTTCCGCTCTCCAGCACGCGCGCGCCAAACATCCCGATCTGCCGTTCATCTTCATTTCCTGGCTGGTCCACGAGGACACGCTGATCGAGGCGATGAAAAAAGGCGCCACCGATTACATCTTCAAGCACCAGATCTCGCGCCTGACCCTCTCGGTCTTCCGGGCGCTTCGCGAGGCGCAGGAGCGCGAGGAGCTCAAAAGCGCCCAGCAGAAGGTCGCCGAGCAGGAACGCCTGCGCTCGCTCGGGCAGATGGCCAGCGGGATCGCGCACGATTTTTCCAACGCGCTCACCCCGGTGCTGGGTTTCAGCGAGATCCTCCTGAACCATCCGGAAATGCTTGACGACAAGAAACAGGTCCTCGAGTATCTCCAGCTCATGAACACCGCCGCGCGCGATGCGATGGAGATCGTGGGCCGCCTGCGCGATTTCTACCGCAAGCGCCACAAGGTCGAGACCTTCCTGCCGGCGGACCTGCGCCAGATCGTGGAGCAGGCGGTTCTCCTGACCCGCCCGAAATGGAAGAACCAGTCCCTGGCCCGGGGCGTCGTCGTCAAGGTGGAGACCGAATTCGAGCCCATGCCGCAGATCACGGGCAACGACGCGGCACTGCGCGAGGTTCTGATGAACCTGATCTTCAACGCGCTCGACGCGATGCCGCGCGGCGGCACCCTTTCGTTCCGCGGCCGCGCGGAAGGCGAATGGGTGCTGCTGGAGATCACCGATACCGGAGGCGGCATGAGCGAGGAGGTCCGCCGCCGCTGTTTCGAGCCGTTCTTTTCGACCAAGGGGAAGGCCGGCACGGGTCTCGGGCTTTCGATGGTCTACGGGGTCATCAAGCGGCATGACGGCCACATCGAGGTCGAGAGCCGCCACGGCCAGGGGACCACGTTCTCGATCCGCCTGCCCGCGCACGGCGAGCCGCGCGGTATCGGCGGGCTCCGGTCGTCTCCGGAAAAGGATCCCGCCGCCGCGCAGGAGCCGCGCCGGCTCGACATCCTCGTCGTCGAGGACGAGCCGGTCGTCCGGCAGGTCGTCCGTGATTTCTTCACCGGGGACGGCCATCGGGTGGTCGCGGCCGCGGGCACGCGGGAAGCGCTCGACCGTTTCCGCGAAAGCCCGTTCGATCTGGTCGTGACCGGATGGACCCTGGCGGAGTCCGGAACACGCGATATGATGATCCAGATGAAACGGCTCGCCCCCAAGACGCCGATCATTCTCGTGACCGGTCTCGACGAGCTGGCCCGAAAATCCGCCCGTCCCCATGAGGCGGACTTCGTGCTCTCCAAACCGCTGACCCTCCTGGCGCTCCGGGAGGCCGTCATCCAGGTCCTTTCCTAGGGCAGGGACCCTGCCTTGACAAGGCCCTGACCCCGCGTTATATTGAAATCCCATAGCGCGGTTCCATCGCGTGATCTTCGCTCCGGGAACGGAGTGGGCGGCCTTCTTCCATTATTCTATTCACAACAAAGGACAAAGACCATGAAGCATGTTCGGATCGGCTCCATCGCGCTCATCGGCGCGGCCTTGCTCGTCACCGGTTGTGCCAAGAAAGCCTCCAACGATCTGAACAGTACCGGCTTCGACTCGCTTTCGGGCACGGAGGACCTGTCCTCGCTGTCGCAGGCGACCGGCGCTTCTTCCCAGTCCTCCGCGATCGAGGTGCTTCCGATCGAGGCCTCGCCCGTGACGCAAAGCCAGTCGATCCCGGCCGGCGCCGAAGCGGCGGCGCTCGCCCTGCCGGTCCCCGCGGCCGGTGAGATCCTGTCCTACCAGCAGAAAGTCCAGACCGCTCTCAAGAACGCCGGTCTCTACCAGGGACCCATTGACGGCAAGATCGGTCCGGCCTCGCGCAAGGCGATCGAGCAGTTCCAGCAACAGAACAACCTGAAGGTCGACGGAAAGGTCGGCCCGAAGACCTGGGCGGCTCTGGAACCTTATTTCACGGGCCAGGGCTCACCGCAGCAGGATGTCGCGGCGCCCCCCATCTCGTAAGATCTCCGTTCTTTTGTCAAGGCCCCTTGAGCGATCAAGGGGCCTTTTTCGTCGTCCCGCCGCCCGCCGCCCGGAGGTCCTGAAAAGTTTCCGGCCTCTGGCCGATGAGCGCTCGCGCGTGCTGATCCTCGGCAGCATGCCGGGACCCGTCGCGCTCCGCAAAAGGGAATATTACGGTTTTCCGGGCAACTACTTCTGGCGGCTTTTGCCGGAGATCCTCGGGGAGCGCGCGCCGCGCGATTACGCCGCGAAGGTCGCGCTGCTCAAGGACCGCCGGGTGGCGCTCTGGGACGTGATCCGCTCCTGCACGCGCACGGGCGCGAGTGATGGGACGATCCGCGACGCGGCTCCGAACGACATCCCGGGCCTCCTGCGCCGCCGCAAGGGGATCGGTGCGATCTTCCTGAACGGCAAGACCGCCGAACGGTTGTACCGGGTCCATTTCGGCGGGACGCTGCATGTCCCGGCGTTCGGCCTGCCTTCCACGAGTCCCGCGAACGCTTCCGTGAGCTACGAGCGCAAACGCCGCGCCTGGTCCGCGGCGATCCGGCCCTTTCTCGAGAACCGCAATCCGTGGTGCTGAATCCGGACCGTTCCGCGCGCCCGGCGCGCGCGTTCGTGGCGGCGGAACTGCCGGCGAACGTGCGCGCCGATCTGGCCGCGGCTGCGCGGGAATTGTCACGTCCGGGCGCCGATGTCCGGTGGACGGCCGCGGAGAACCTGCATTTGACCCTCCGTTTCCTGGGTTTGTCGTCGCCCGAAGTGATCCGGACGCTCGTCGAAGGCCTCGCGCACCGTCTGGCGCAGGAAACGCCGCCCGCCGTGACGCTGGCGGGACTCGGCGCGTTCCCGGATGCCGGAGCTCCGAAGGTCCTGTGGGCGGGCGTGGCCGGCGGGGCCGACGATCTCGTCCGTCTGGCCGCCTGCACCGAGGACGCCGCCCTCGAAGCCGGTTTCCCTCCGGAGGAGCGCCCGTTCATGCCGCACGTCACGATCGGCCGCGTGCGGTCCCCGCAGGGACTGGAGGGCCTCCGGACCGCTCTCGTCGCCGCCCGTTTCGGCCCGTCGGGCCCTTTTCCCGTGAGGCATCTGACGCTTTTCGAAAGTCTTCCGGGGCCGGCGGGGGCCGTGTACCGGCCTCTCGCCAGGTTCCCGCTTGCCACGGGATCCGTTGTATAATACGGGCTCTAACCAAAGGAGAAGCCCATGGAAAGACCGTTCCGATCGTTATCCGTTCTGGTGCTGACGGTGTCGGCGCTCGCTTCAACCGCAGGGGCATCGGCGGAGACCGCCCGGGCTCTGTTGCGCCCGACCGGCGAGGCCACGGTGTCGGGAGAGGTCTATTTTGAGGACACCGACGGGGGACTTCGCGTCCGGGCCGAAGTGCGTGGCGCCGCTCCCGGCAAACACGGTTTTCATATCCATGAATTCGGGGCCTGCGGGGATTCGGGCAAGGCCGCCGGCGGGCATTACAATCCGGCCGGACACCCGCACGGCAATGCCCTGACGGGGGGAGCGGGCGCCGCGCACGCCGGCGACCTCGGGAACATCGAGGTCGGGGAGGAAGGTATCGGCCGGATCGAAGCGCTCCTGCCGGAGGTGAAGCTCGCCGGCGGGGTCTACACGGTCGCGGGCCGCTCGGTCGTTTTTCACGAGAAGGAGGACGACTTCGGACAGCCGCTGGGGAACGCGGGCGGTCGCTCCGCCTGCGGCACGATCACGATCCTCGCGGCCTCTTGATAGGCTCTGTACAAATAAAGTCGCGTAATATAGAATAAAAAATTATGCGATTGTTAAAACCAACTCTACCATTCCTCGGGCCGTTCTTATTTCTCCTCCTGGGCCCGGGGACCGCCCACGCCGCCGAAGCCAGTTTTCAGACCGTCTCCACGCTGATCGGATCCGCGATCCTGGTCGGCGTCGTCACCGCCGTCCTGCTCTACAAGGCCGCCCACGCCAAGAAAGAGCTGAACATTGAGGTGCTCGACGTCAAGAACATCGAGGTCAACACCTCGGCCGTCCCTCATGCCGTCCGGCAGAAAGTGGAGAAGCTCGCGATCCACTCCGAGGACCGCGAGGCGACGGTCAGCGCGATCTCGAAGATCGTCGAGGAAGAGACCCGGACGCTGCTCCAGGAGATCAAGCAGGAATACTCCGTCAAGTACCAGCTCGTCACCCAGGAGAAGAACCGCGAGGTCGAGGTGGTGAAGAAGGAATTCCGCGAAGTCAAGGAGCAGTACAACCAGACCCAGAAGCTGTACGAGCAGGTCGAATCCGAGAAGAAGACCACCGAGGCGGTGGTCCGCAGCATCGCCGAGGGCCTGGTCGTCGTGAACCATAAGGGCGAGGTGCTGCTGATGAACCCCTCGGCCGAGAAGCTGCTGGGCGTGACGAAGGAGAAGAAGGTGGGCCGGAACATCCTCGAGGACGTCCGCGACGAGCTGATGGTCTCGATGACCCGCGAGGCTGGAGACTCCGGCGACAAAGTGATAGAATTCCGGTCGAAGGACGAGAACGTCAAGAAGATCCTGCGGCAGTCGAGCGCGGTCATCCAGAACGAGAACGGGCAGACCGTCGGGATGGTGAACATCCTGACCGACGTGACCAAACAGCGCGAGCTCGACGAGATCAAGAACCGTTTCGTTTCGAACGTCACGCACGAGCTTCGGACGCCTCTGGTGGCCATGCAGAAGGCCGCGACGATCCTCTTGAGCGGGAGCGCCGGGCCGTTGACCGACACGCAGACGAATTTCCTCAACATCGTTTCACGCAACGTGGGGCATTTGAGCCGCCTGGTCGAGGACTTGCTGGACATCGCGAAGATCGAGTCGGGGAAGATGAAGTTCAAGATCGCTCCCGCGCGCCTCGACAAGCTGATCCACGATGTCTGCGAGACGCTCGAGCCGTGGACGAAGTCGAAGGAGATCCATCTGGCGCGCGAGGCGGACCGCAACCTGCCGGACATCCCGATGGACACGGACAAGATCACGCAGGTCCTGAACAACCTGATCGGCAATGCCGTCAAGTTCACTCCGCAGGGAGGACACATCACGGTGAAGAGCGCCTGGCACACGGACGGCACGAAGGTCCAGGTCAGCGTCACGGACACCGGCACGGGGATCGCGCCGGACCACCTGCCCAAGCTTTTCGGCCGTTTCGAGCAGTTCGGCGACAGCCAGGGTATTTCCGGCACGGGCCTGGGTCTTTCGATCGCCAAGGAGATCGTGGAGCGTCACGGCGGCGAGATCAGCGTGACCAGCGAACTCAAAAAAGGGTCTACGTTCACGTTCACGCTGCCGATCCGGCAGACCGCACGCCAAGCCGCATAGAGGGGGATACATGTCAGACGAGATCCGCATTCTTTTCATCGACGACCAACCCGATTTTCTCGAGACGATGGCGTTCTGGATGAAATCGAAGGGCTACAACGCGCTGACCGCGCTCGATCCGCTCAAAGGGCTCGAGATCGTGAAGAGCGGCCAGGTGGACGTGGTGTTCGTGGACTTCAAGATGCCCGTGATGAACGGCGTCGAGGTCCTGACCAAGATCCGCGAATTCAACAAGACCATCCCCGTGGTCATGGTCACCGCGCACGCCGACGACGCGATGATCCACAAGACGAAGGACCTGAACATCTCCGGATTTTTTTCGAAGATGGGCGCCTTTGAGGAGCTCGAACAGGTCCTCGAGGTCGTCCTGCGGAACCTGAAGCGTTCGAGGAAGGCGTGAATTCGCGCCGCCTGGCGCTCGCGGCCGCGCTGTTGGTGGCCGCAGCTGTCGCGCCGGCGGCGCTCGCCGGCGACGAGGTGCGTATCGGTCTGGCCGCACCGCTCACCGGCGATCAGGCCTATATCGGACAGTGCGTCCTGCACGGGGCCGAGATGGCCGTCGAAGACGCCAACGTCAAAGGTCCGGTGTTCGGTTCGACCCGGATACGCCTGGTCCCGCTGGACGACCAGCACAATCCCACGCAGGCGGTGCTCGCCGCCAATAAGTTCGTCGCCGATCCGGACGTCGTGGCGGTCGTCGGGCACTTCAACTCGAGCTGCACGAAAGCCGCCTCCACGATCTACCATGAGAGCCGCATGGCGCAGGTGACCCCCGGTTCCACGAATCCCGAGATCTCGCGCCAGGGCTTCGACACCTTTTTCCGTGTGTGCCCGACCGATGACGTGCAGGCGCCGGCCGCCGCCGATTTCGTCCGGTCGAAACTGGGCATCAAGCGGATCGCGATCCTGGACGATCAGACCACTTACGGCAAGGGCCTGGCCGACGCGTTCGAAAAACGTTACCGCTCTCTCGGCGGCGAGGTCACGCAGCGTGACGGTATCACGCAGGGTGAGAAGGATTTCACGCCGCTCCTGACCAAGATCCGCTCCGGCAAGCCGGAGCTGGTGTATTTCGGCGGCATCTACCCCGAGCTGGCGCTGATCCTGAAGCAGGCCGCCAAGGTCGGCCTGGTCACGCGCTGGATGGGCGGGGACGGGGTCGCCGAGCCGACGCTCATCACACTGGCCGGCCCCAAGCTCGCCGAAGGCGTCTACGTGACCCGTCTGGGGCTCGATCCGCACACCGTGCCCACGGCCAAGGATTTCGCCAGCCGCTACGAGGCGCGCCACGGCGAGATCGGACCGTTTTCGGCGTACGCCTATGACGCCGCGAACGTGCTGATCGAGGCGATCCGTCGCGCCGGTTCCAAGGACCGCCAGGCCGTGCTCGCCGAGGTCCGCAAGACCCGGGATCTTCCGGGCCTGCTGGGCCCGGTGAACTTCGACGCGCAGGGCGACGCGATCGGCAAGAGCATCGGGATCTTCCAGATCCAGGACGGCGAATTCCGTTTCATCGAAGAAGCCCGCCCCGCCGCGGGCTCCTGACGACTCCGGCACGGGGGCCGACACGTGGAAGGCGCTCTCGACCTGTTCCTCCAGCAGCTCCTGAACGGCCTGACGATCGGCATGATCTACGCGCTGATCGCGCTGGGTTACACGATGGTGTACGGCGTGATCCAGCTGATCAACTTCGCGCACGGCGAAGTGTTCATGGCGGGCGCTTATCTGGCGATGACGGCGCTCGTTTTCTTCGGGACCCTGGCGACCCCGCTGCCGGTGTGGGCGGTGTTCGCGGCCGTCGTGCTCTTCTCGGTGGTCGGGTCGGCCGCGCTCGGCGCCGGGATCGAGCGCGTCGCCTATAAACCGTTGCGCGGCTCGCCCAAACTGACCGCGCTGATCACCTCGATCGGCATGTCGTTCTTCCTGCAGAACGCCGTTATGCTCGTCTACGGGGCCAAGGAGCAGAGCGTTCCGGACATCTTTCCCGCGGGCCGCCTGGAGGCGGGGCCCTTGTCCGTGTCGCTCCTGCAGGGTGTCATCTTCGCCGTTTCGATCGGGCTCATGGTGCTCCTGACGCGTTTCGTGCGGCACACCCGGACCGGGAAGGCGCTTCGCGCGCTCGCGCAGGACCCGGACACCGCGCGCCTGATGGGCGTTTCGGTCGACTCGATGATCCGGCTGACCTTCGTGCTCGGGTCGGCGCTGGCCGCGGTGGGAGGCGCGCTCTTCGGGATGTATTACGGGAGCGTCAACTTCCACGACGGCTACCTGGCGGGTCTCAAGGCTTTCACCGCGGCCGTGTTCGGAGGCATCGGCAGCATCCCGGGCGCCATGATCGGCGGGATCCTTCTGGGGATCTTCGAAGCGATGGGCGCCGGTTATCTGTCCGCGGAATGGAAGGACGTCTTCGCGTTCGTGCTGCTGGGAGCGGTGCTGATCTTCAAGCCTTCGGGGCTCCTGGGCGAGAACGTCCCGGAAAAGGTGTGAACAGACTCCCGCTCTCCGCCCAGGTGGCGGCGGTGCTCCTGCCGTTCGCTTTCCTGCCGCTGGTGGACCGCAACGCCTACCATCTGGACCTGATGACGAACGTCGGGATCTATGTCCTCCTGGCGATGGGCCTGAACGTCGTCGTCGGATTCACGGGCCTCCTGAACCTCGGCTACGCGGCGTTCTTCGCGATCGGCGCTTACACCTACGCGCTGCTCAACCTGCACACGGGCTGTCCGTTCTGGTGGGGCCTGCCCGCCGCGGGGATCACGGCGATGCTCTTCGGTTTCGTGATCGGCCTGCCCTCGATCCGCGTGCGCGGGGACTACCTGGCCATCACGACGCTCGGTTTCGGCGAGATCGTCCGGATCACGTTCAACAACCTCGATGACTGGACCGGGGGCCCGAACGGCCTTCTGGGCATCGACCGGCCGGTCTTCTTCGGCTTCCGGTTCTCCGTGAACGCGACGCCCTACTACTACCTGACGCTCGCGCTGGTCGCGGTCACCGCGTACCTGCTCTTTCGCATGATCCGGTCCAAATTCGGCCGGGCGCTGGTGGCGATACGCGAGGACGAGCTGGCGGCCGGTTGCATGGGGATCCCGGCGCTGCAGGTGAAGCTCGTTTCGTTCGGTATTTCGGCTTTCATCGCGGGGATCGCGGGCGCGGTGTTCGCGGCCAAGCAGACGATCGTTACGCCCGACAGCTTCGATTTCGTGCTGTCGGTGCTGATCCTCGCGATGGTGGTGCTCGGCGGGATGGGCAACATCTGGGGCGTGGCGCTGGGCGCGCTGGTCCTCGGCGTTCTGCCGGAGCTTTTGCGGGGTTTCGCCGCCTACCGGATGCTGCTCTTCGGCCTGATCATGATCCTGATGATGATCTTCCGTCCGCAGGGCATGCTCGGAGGGCAGCTGATCCGCCGCGAGCTCGGGCGCCGCCCGAAGGAGGGTTCCGATGGCGCTGCTTGAGGTGCGTGCGGTCACCAAGCGTTTCGGCGGTGTGACCGCGCTCGACCGGATCGACCTCGAGGTGAACGAGGGTGAGATCGTGGGCCTGATCGGTCCCAACGGCGCGGGCAAGACCTCGTTCTTCAACTGCGTGACGGGCCTGGTGCCGATCGACGAGGGGACGATCCTCCTGCGGGGCGGGTCGGTGCGCCTGCACGGCGTGCGCTGCGACCGCATCCTGCGCGCGGGCGTGGCCCGCACGTTCCAGAACCTGCGGATCTTCCGCAACATGACCGCGCTCGAGAACGTCGCGATCGGTTTCCACACGCGCACGCGGTCGGGCCTTTTCGACGCGCTGTTCCGCACGCGGCGTTTTCACGTGGAGGAACGCATGACGTTCACGCGCAGCCTGGAGCTCCTGCGCTTCGTCGGTCTCGAGGGCCAGGGGGACGAGACGGCCGGCAACCTCGCCTACGGCCAGCAGAAGCGGCTCGAGATCGCGCGCGCGCTGGCCTGCGAGCCGAAGCTCCTGCTCCTGGACGAGCCGGCGGCCGGCATGAACCCGACCGAAAAGGCCTCGATCGCCGGGCTCGTGCGCCGTATCCGCGCCAAAGGGATCTCGGTGCTCCTGATCGAGCATGACATGAAGGTCGTCATGCCGCTCTCGGACCGGGTCGTTGTGATGGACGAGGGCCGCAAGATCGCCGAAGGCCGCCCCGAGACCGTCCGGTGCGACCCGCGCGTGATCCAGGCTTACCTGGGGGAGGGCTGACCGCGCATGGCGTTCCTGGAACTCAAGCACGTTCACACGCGCTACGGCAAGGTCGACTGCCTGAAGGGGGTCAGCGTCGCGGTCGAGGAAGGCCAGATCGTGGCGCTCCTGGGGGCCAACGGCGCAGGGAAAACGACGACCCTGAAGACCGTCTCGGGGCTGGTCCGTCCGTCCGCCGGGGAGGTGTTCTTCAAGGGCCGGCCGATCTCGGCCCTTTCGGTCCAGGCCGTCGTGCGGCTCGGCATCTCGCATGTGCCCGAGGGACGCCGGATCTTCCAGCGGCTCGACGTCCTGGAGAACCTCGAGCTCGGCGCTTTCATCCGCCGGGACCGTGCCGCGGTGGCCGGGGACCTCGAGCAGGTCTTCGGGATCTTCCCGCTGCTGAAAAAGCGCCTGCGCCAGCGGGCCGGCACCCTTTCGGGCGGCGAACAGCAGATGCTGGCGATCGGCCGGGCGCTCATGTCGCGGCCGTCGGTGCTGCTCCTGGACGAACCGTCGCTCGGGCTGGCGCCGATCCTGGTCACCGCGATCTTCCGGATGATCGAGGAAGTTCACCGGAGGGGGATGACGATCCTGCTCGTCGAGCAGAACGCGCGCATGGCGCTGAAGGTCGCCTCGCGCGCGTACGTGATCGAGACCGGTCAGATCGTGCTGGAGGGGCCCTCTTCCGAGATCGCCGGGAACCCGGCCGTGCAGAGCGCCTATCTGGGGGGCTGTTAGGGCTTTTTCTTCAGGACGAAGGAGAGCTTGCCGCTCTTGTCGAGCGTGATGTCGAGGAGTTTTTCCTGGAGCGCCTTCTTGTGTTTGGAGCACAGGAGGACCGGGAACATCTCGTCCGGTTGGGGCATGACGTTCGTCACGGTCTCGATCTCGACCGATTCGTTCGTCCCGCAGACGTCACAGACTTTTTCCAGACCCATTCGATGGAGCCTCCGACTCGCTCTTCAAGGGCGCATTCTAGCATAAACGCGAAAAAGAAGTCCACGCCGCCCGCGCTTCCGGCCCGCGCCGCTTTGTGTTAAACTACCCGTCATGGCCACTCGTCGCTCGCGCAACAAGCTGGAACGGCGCGCTCACATGAACATACACGACACCGTCGAGGTCGCGGACGTGGAGGCACCGTCCGAGGCCAATACGCGGGACCGCCTGGGAAGGGAACACCGTTTTCCCGACGGCGACCCGCCCCGTTCGTCCTGACCCGTGAAAGAGCTCCTGGTCTTCACGTTCGCCTGCGGCATGGCGGCTCTGCCCGCCTCGCCGGCCTGGGCGCGGAGCACCGACGTGACCGTCTCGAGCTCCGAGGACCCGATGTTCTTCACCGAGAGGCCCGAGAGCGAAGAGAGCTTCGGGATCCCGATCGACACGGAAACATCGATCGGATTCACCGAGGACGGTGAACCGGCGCTCAGCCGGACGTACTAGACGGATGACCGCCTCCACCGGCCTGCGGCGTCCCGCGGCTGCCGCGCTCCTGGCGGGCGCCTTCCTGTTGCCCGCGCTGGCCGCCGCCGCTCCCGCCGAAGCCAAGACCGCCAAGAAAAAGCGCTCCACGGGGCTGACCGCCCGTTCGGCCGTGGTGCTCAAAGCCTCCAACGGTGGCATCCTGTACAGTAAGAACCCGCACCTGCGCCTGCCTCCGGCTTCCACCGCGAAAGTGATGACGGTGCTCGTGGCGCTCGAGAGGCTGCCCGAGAACCGCCTGGTCCGCGTCGGCCGTCACGCCGTGAACGTCGAGCCGAGCAAGGCGAGCCTCGGGCTGGGGGTCGGGTACACGGTCCGGGACCTGGCCGTCGCGTGCCTGGTGGCTTCCTCCAACGACGCGGCGGTCGCGCTCGCCGAGGCCGTGGCCGGCACCGAGGACAAGTTCGCGGAACTGATGAACCGCAAGGCGCACACGCTCGGGATGAAGAACACCCGGTTCGTGAACGCGACCGGCCTGCCCGACCGCGCCCGCAAACGTTCCCACTACACGACCGCCTACGACTTGAGCCTCCTGATGCGCCGCGCGATGCGCGACCGCCGGATCGACGGGGCGATGGGCCTGACCCGCGCCTCGATCACCGGCAGCGACGGACGGACGCTTTTCCTGCGCGCCCACAATAAGATGCTGTGGCGCACCCCGAATTTCGTGAAGGGCAAGACCGGCTGGACGTTCGCTTCCCGCCACACGTTCGTCGGCACCGATTACGCGACCCGCAAGCGCATCACGTTCGCGATGCTCTCTTCGACGGACCCCTGGGACGACATCCGGCGCCTGGCGACGATCGGCCATTCGCTTGAGGCCAAGAAAGGCTGACGGCGCCTCGCCGGCCGACCTGGCGATCATCGGGGCCGGCGCCGCGGGGCTCATGACGGCGATCACGGCCGCGAGAGCGTCGCGCCCCCGGGCCCTCCGCATCGCGTTGTTCGATTCCCGCCAGAAGATCGGGGCCAAGATCCTGATCTCGGGCGGCACGCGCTGCAACGTCACCAACGCCCAAGTGCGCGCCTCGGACTATCACGGCGGACCCTCCCACTTCATCCGGCATGCGCTCGAGGCTTTCGATCCCCGGCGTACGCGGGACTTTTTCGAAGGGATCGGCGTGCCGCTGGAGCTGGAACCCAGCGGCAAATATTTTCCGGTCACGCACTCCGGACGGACGGTGCTCGAGGCGCTCCTGGGCGAGGTCCGCGAGTTGGGCGTGGAACTGCGGACGGGCGCTCCGGTCACGTCCCTCGAGGCCCGTGACGGGACCTTCCGGCTCGCCGGTCTCTCGGGGGACGAGCTCCTGACCGCCCGCCGCGCGGTGCTGGCCACGGGGGGGCTCTCGCTGCCCGAGACGGGCAGCGACGGCACGGGCCTGCGCCTGGCGGCCTCGCTCGGGCATCACATCGTGCGGACCGTGCCGGCGCTCTCTCCGCTTCTGGGCGACGACGCCGGTTTCCGCTCGCTCTCGGGCCTCACGCTCGAGGCGCGCCTGTCGTTCTTCGCGGGAGACCGCAAGCGCGCCGAGACCCGAGGGGGGTTCCTGTTCACGCACTTCGGGTACAGCGGCCCTTCGGCGCTGGACTTGAGCCGTCACGTGGCCGGCGCCGCGGCTTCGGAGACGCCGCGCGTCGAGGCGTCCTTCGCTCCCGACGACGACGAGAGTTCGCTCGGGCGGCGCTGGCAGGCGTTCCGCGCCGCCCACCCGGACCGCTTCGTCCGCTCGTTCTTCACCGACGGGCTCGGCGTGCCGGCGCGGCTGGCCGACCTGTTCCTCGAGAAGGCCGGCGTGGGCGCCCGGGAGACGGTCTCGCGCCGGAAGGAACGGGACGTCCGCCGCCTGCTGCACGCGTTCCTTCACGTCGATCTCCGGGTCACGGGTGTTTTCGGTTACCGCAAGGCCGAAGCGACCGCCGGCGGAGTGGATTTAAAAGAGGTGAACGTTTCGACGATGGAATCCAAGAAGGTGCCGGGGCTTCATTTCGCGGGGGAGATCCTCGACGTGGACGGACGGATCGGCGGTTTCAATTTCCAATGGGCGTGGTCGACCGGCGCGATCGCCGGCGCCGCGGCGGCCCGGTGCCTGCTCCAAGGCTGATCGTCCTGGCGTCGGCCTCGCCCCGCCGCCGCGCGCTCCTGCGCCGGATGGGCGTGCGGTTCCGGGTCGTGTCTTCCGGTTACGGCGAGGGGCCGGTCGCGGGAGGCCCCGCGCGGGTCGTGCGCACGCACGCGCTGGCCAAGGCGCGGGACGTCGCCGCGCGGGTGCGCGAGGGGCTGGTGCTCGGCGCCGATACCGTGGTCCATCACCGCGGGCGGGTTCTGGGCAAGCCGCGCGACCGGCGGCACGCCGAACGGATGCTCGGCTCGCTCCAGGGGGACTGGCACACGGTCTACACCGGCGTGGCGCTCCTGGACGTGCGCGCCGGACGGGTGGTTTCGCGGCGGGTCTGGGCGGAGCGCACGCGCGTGCGCCTGCGCGCGCTCGACCGCGCGGCGATCCGCCGTTATTTCCGCCGGATCGATCCGCTCGACAAAGCCGGCTCTTACGCGATCCAGTCGCGGCGGGTCTCCATCGTCGAAGAAGTGCGGGGGTCCCTCTCCAACGCCGTCGGCCTGCCGGTCGAGACGCTCGCTCGGCGGATCGGTCCGGCCGCGCGGCGCTCGACCGCGTGGCGCCCCGGTGATACAATGAAATCCCTGAAAGAAAGGAAGAACGATGTCCGATAAGGTCCTGATGACCCGTGAAGGGTACGAGAAGCTCCGCAAGGAGCTCGAGTACATGAAGACCACCAAGCGCCGCGAGATCGCCGACGACATCGCGAAGGCCCGCGCGTTCGGCGACCTGAAAGAGAACGCCGAATACGACGCCGCCAAGAACAACCAGGCGATGAACGAGAAGCGGATCTCGGATGCCGAGGAAAAGCTTTCCAGCGTCGAGTTCATCGACGAATCGAAGATCCCCAAGGACCAGGTCTTCATCGGCGCCACGGTGCTCCTGAAGGACCTGAAGAACGGCGACGAGTTCAGCTATTCGATCGTGCCCCAGGACGAGGCGAATTTCGACGAGGGGAAGATCTCCGTGGTTTCGCCGATCGCCAAGGGGTTGTTGGGCCTGAAGGTGGGGGACTCGGCGGAGATCAAGATCCCCGCCGGCGTGCTGAAGTACAAAGTCCTCAAGATCAGCCGCTAAGGGTCTCTTCCGGATCGGTTTCCGGTCCCGCCGTCCGTCCGAACGCGCGGAAGTCCTCGATCAGGCGGCGCACCTGTCCGACCGAATCCGTCGTGTTGATCGCCGCGCGGAATTCCGAAGCGCCGGGAAGGTTCTTGAAGTACCAGCCGGCGATGCGCCGCATGAAAAGCAGCGCTCCGCGCTCCTGGCGGTGCTCGAGCTCCAGCTCGAAATGACGCAGCAGCGCTTTTTTCTTCCCGTCCAGCGAAGCCTCCGGAAGAGGGGACAGGCCGTTCAGCACGTTCTCCACGCTCTTGAAGATCCAGGGATTGCCCAGGCCTCCGCGCCCGATCATCACGCCGTCGCAGCCGGTGACCGCGAGCAGGCGCCGGGCGTCCTCGCCGGAGAGTACATCGCCGTTGCCGAACACCGGGATCCCGACCGCCTGCTTCACGCGGCGGATCGCCTGGTAGTCGGCCTTGCCCGAGTAGCCCTGCACGCGCGTGCGGCCGTGCACTGAGACCGCCGAGATCCCGCAGTCCTCGGCGATGCGCGCCGTACGCTCGGCTTCCGCGCCGGAAGGGTCGGACACCCCGATCCGCATTTTCACGGTGACCGGGATGCGCTTCACGCGCCGGGTGACCGCCGTGAAGATCGCCCGGCAGCCTTCGGGGTCGGCCAGGAGCGCCGAGCCCGAGCCCTTGCCGGCGATCTTCGGAGCCGGACATCCGAGGTTCAGGTCCAGGAGGTCGTACCCCATCGCTTCGACGCGTTCGGCCGCCTCCGCCATGGCCTCGGGCCGGCAGCCCATCAGCTGCGCGCCGAGCGGCTTGTCCTGCGGGAGGGTCTTCATGAGCTCGAATGTGCTTTCGTTGTCCCGGATCAGCGATTCGGCGGCGACCATCTCGAGAAAGCAGAACTCGAGCCCGTGCTCGCGCGAGACCAGCCGGTACGGCAGGTCGGTGCAGGCCGCCATCGGCGAGGAGATGACGCGCGAGTTCAGGGTCAGGGTCTTTAAACGGATCGGTCCGGAGGTCATAGGGGGATAGTGTACCATAGGGCCGGGCGGTTGACTTTTACGGGGCGCTCGGGTACAATGCCGCTCGTTGTTCGTAGGGAATAGCAGAGCGAGGTGAACGAAAGTTCGTTGTGCAGTCTTCGCGAATGGCATCCCATTCGCGACTTTTTTTTGCCCGCGCGACACCATGTTCGTCCATTTAAAGAAGGGGAATCAGAATGGCCAGAGGCACCGTCAAGTGGTTCAGCGACCAAAAGGGTTATGGTTTCATCACGCCGGAGGGTGGCGCGAAAGACGTTTTCGTGCATTTTTCGGTGATCCAGGGTGAGGGTTTCAAGACCCTTCGTGAAGGCGAGGTCGTCGAGTTCGAGGTGGCCAACGGCCCCAAGGGCGAGCAAGCCCAGAACGTCGTCCGGACGGCCTAAGAAACCCCTTCTTTGGCCTGAAGACCGCCGGGCCCGTAAGGCCCGGCGGTCTTCTCATTTTAGGGAAAGCCCCCCATATGCCCGAAGCCGCTTCCATACGCAACATCGCGATCATCGCGCACGTCGATCACGGCAAGACCACGCTCGTTGACGCGATCCTGCGCCGGACGCGCGTGCACCGCAACATCGCCGAAATGGGCAATTGCATCATGGACTCGATGGACCTCGAGCGCGAGCGCGGCATCACGATCCGCGCCAAGAACGCGAGCGTGATCTACAAGGGCACGAAGATCAACATCGTCGACACGCCCGGGCACGCGGACTTCGGCGGCGAGGTCGAGCGGACGCTTCGCATGGTGGACGGCGTGCTCCTGGTCATCGACGCCAAGGACGGCCCGATGCCGCAGACCCGTTTCGTGCTCCGCAAGGCGCTCGAGATCGGGCACCGCGCGATCGTCGTGATCAACAAGGTCGACCGGTCCGACTCCCAGATCAACGACGTTGTCAACCGCACGTTCGACCTTTTCTGCGAGCTGAACGCCAACGAGTACCAGCTCGATTTCCCGATCGTCTACGCGTCCGCGCTGCACGGCACCGCGACGCTCGACATGAAGCACCCCTCCGACAACATCGACGCGCTCCTCGAGGTCGTCGTCAGCAAGGTCCCGGCGCCGAAGGCGGATTCGCATAAACCCCTTCAGATCCTCGTGCTGGCGCTTCAGCAGGATTCCTATAAAGGCAAGATGGGCATCGGCAAGATCACCGGCGGCGTCATCAAAAAAGGGGACAGCGCGATGCTCGTGCGCCGGAACGGCGACCGCCTGGTCTCCAAGGTGACGAGCATCCTCGTCTACGAGGGCCTGGAGCGCGCCGAGACCGACATGGCCGAGGCCGGCGACATCGTGGCGGTGGCCGGGTTCGAGAACATCGGCATCGGCGAGACCATCACCGATCCTCTCAAGCCCGATCCGCTCGAGCCTCCGGTCATCGACGAGCCGACTGTGCAAATGACCTTCGGCGTGAACACGAGCCCGTTCTCCGGCCGCGAGGGAAAGTACGTCACCTCGCGCATGATCCGCGACCGGCTCTACCGGGAACTGGAGACCAACGTGTCGTTGCGCGTGACCGAAACGGACAGTCCCGACACTTTCCTCGTCGCGGGCCGCGGCGAGCTCCATCTGGGGATCCTGATCGAGCAGATGCGCCGCGAAGGCTACGAGCTGCAGGTGTCCCAGCCGCAGGTCATCCTCCACGAGAAGAACGGGGTCAAGCAGGAGCCTTTCGAGTTCCTCGTCGTCGACGTGCCCGCCGAATATCAGGGTTCCGTTATCGAAGAGATCGGCCGGCGAAAAGGCGAGATGAAGAACATGTCCCAGGCGCCGACCGGCGAGCTCCACCTCGAATACCAGATCTCCACCCGCGGCGTCATCGGGCTCAAAGGAGCGCTCATGACCAAGACGCGCGGCACGGCGATCATCCATCATGTTTTCGACGAATACAAGGCCATGCAGGACCAGAACGTGACCGTCGAGCACGGGTCGCTGGTGGCCAGCGAGTCCGGCGAGTCCAACACCTACGGCCTCTGCAACGTGCAGGAGCGGGGCGAGCTTTTCATCGGCGCCGGCGTGGACGTCTACCAGGGCATGATCATCGGCGAGAACTCCCGCGATGAGGACCTGGACATCAGCCCGTGCAAAACCAAAAAACTCAGCAACATGCGTTCCTCCGGTTCGGACGAGGCGATGGTGCTCACGCCGCCCCGCGAGCTCACGTTGGAGCTGGCGATCGAATACATCGGCCCCGATGAGCTTGTCGAGGCGACCCCCAAGAACATCCGTCTGCGCAAGCGCGTGCTGGACCCTCTCCAACGCAAGCGCAACCGCCGCCAGGAGGTTTGATCTCTTGGACGACGCGCCGAAATCCTCCAAGAAGACCTCGTTCCGCCGCTCGAAGGAGAACCAGGACACCGAGCGCCTCCAGGTGGTGCTGGCGCGTTTCGGCATCGCCAGCCGCCGCGGGGTCGTCGAGATCATCGAATCGGGCAAGGTGACCGTGAACGGCAAGGTCGTCACCGAGAAGGGTCTGCGCATCGATCCCGCCAAGGACAGGGTCGCGATCGAGGGCCGCGAACTCGAAGGCACGACGACCGGCCGCAAGAGCTATTTCATGCTGAACAAGCCCAAGGGCGTCATGACCACCCTCCAGGACCCGCACGCCGAGCGCACCGTCGCGGATTTCTTCCGGGACGTCCCGGCGCGGCTTTTTCCGGTGGGCCGTCTGGACCGTGACACGACGGGACTGGTCCTCATGACCGACGACGGAGAGCTGGCGTTCCGGCTCACGCATCCGCGCTTCGGGGTGGCCAAGCGCTACCGGGCCGGAGTGGAAGGCGCGGTGACCGATCAGACGATCCGGCGCCTCGAGGGCGGCGTGATGCTCGAAGAGGGGCGGACCGCGCCCTGCCGGATCGATGTCTCGACGCGTTCGCCCGAAGGCTCGGTGCTGTATGTGACGCTGCACGAGGGCAAGAAGCGGCAGATCCGGCGTATTTTCCAGAAGATGGGCCATTTCGTACGGGATCTCGAGCGCATCGAGTACGGGCCGCTCAAACTGGATGACCTGCGGCCCGGCCACAGGAGAGAACTGCGCGCGGCCGAAGTGCGTTTGCTTCAGGAGGTCACGGGCCTTTCGCGCCCGAGACCCGGCAGGTCGCCCCGTCCGGCCCCGGAAGGGAAGAAGGGCGGCCACGCCCGTGGCTAAGAAGGTCGAGGTCTACACGACGTCCCATTGCCCGTACTGCCACGCCGCCAAGGAACTCCTGGCCTCGAAAAAGATCGCCTTCACCGAGATCGACGTGACGGACGATCCGGACCTGCGCGAAAAGCTCGTTCAGATGAGCGGCGGCCGCCAGACCGTGCCGCAGATCTTCGCGGACGGACGGCCGATCGGCGGCTACGACGAACTCGCCCGCCTCTTCAAGTCCGGCAAAACTCTCTAAACCTGCCCGGCCGTTTTTCGCCGGCCGGACCGTTCATTCCGGGTGGATGACGGAGCGGTCAAGCGCCCCGCTCCCGAAGCCGGGATCGACCCCCGCCTCCGAGACGTACGCGGCGAAGAACACCGTCGCGGCGACCGCCGCGAGGATCGACACGCGGCGCACGAAACGATCTTTCGACATCCCCCCTCCGTCTTGTAGCCGGCATTTTAAATGGAATTCCCGGGAGAGTCCCGAAAAAAATTGACAGTTGAACGAACGTTCAATATACTTTCCTCCAAGAGGGACACGGGGAACAGGGAGAGCGCGCCGGCGCGCGGTCCGCGCCGGCATCGAACCGGGAGGGGAGCTATGCTTCGGTATGCGGGCGGGGAGATGGAGCGCTGGATCGCCGAAACGCGGCGCCAGAAGGAGCGTATCGAGGAGCTGGTGAGCGTTTTGGAGGCGCGATCCCGCTACGAAGAGGAGGACGTGGATTATTTCGACGGTGTGCTGGAGGGGGTGGAGAAGGACCTCCGCCGTCTGCGCCGCAGCGTCGGGCACGGCATCCGGTTCCGGTGACCGCTCCGGTCCGGGCCCGCAAGATCATCCATGTGGACATGGACGCGTTCTTCGCGTCCGTCGAACAGCGCGACCGGCCCGAGTGGCGGGGGAAGCCTTTGATAGTCGGCGGCGATCCCTTCGGCCGCGGGGTCGTGAGCACCGCTTCTTACGAGGGGCGGCGTTACGGCATCCGTTCGGCGAGGCCGGCCGCCGAGGCGCGCCGGCCTTGGCCGGCGCGGGTCTTC
>Ga0080064_1000510_pt1 | contig 100263 bp, 101 predicted proteins | sample Subgrocontami54m_FD_69260 | JGI IMG/M metagenome (GOLD analysis project Ga0080064, IMG submission 69260) | Subsurface groundwater microbial communities from S. Glens Falls, New York, USA - GMW46 contaminated, 5.4 m (SPADES assembly) (version 2) ...
GCCACAAAGTCTGAGGCCTCCTGCTCCCCCACTAATAACAGAATTACTTAAAGCAAGAAGATGTTCAGGTCTGTTTAGTGGTTCTTTTCCTTCAGCCTGTACTGATACAATAATTTTATTTCCCAGATTGTTTACAACATCACTCATTAATTTATAATTGAACAGGATATCAGAATGTGGTGCAAAAATCTATGAAAATCTTTGTTGCAAAAGACAAGAAATCAGGCGACAAGGAAGCATTTAGAATAATTAAAAAGCAAATTCAGAAAAATCCTGCTTCTCTTATTGGTCTGGCTGTAGGGAAAACCACTGATGGGCTATATAAACTAATTAACAAGAGTGCAATTAACCATCCAGCATTTTGGAGAAATGTAAAACTTTTTCAAATTGACGAGAATCTGGGCTTTAGTCCTGATTCTTCTTTAAGTTTTAATCGTGAAATTAAAAAAGAACTTAAAAATCTTTTGAAAATTGTCAGAAAAAATAATGTGTTTTTTATAGATGGAACAAAGAAATCATCGCAAATAATAAAAGAAAGTTATAAATTTATTAGAAAAAACAATGGTATTGATCTAATAATCCTTGGACTTGGTCCTGAGTATGATCCCCATATTGCATACAATACTTCTGGCAAATCAAGTTTAAATTCTAAAATGAGGTTGATAGATTTACATCCAAAATACGTAGAGGCTTGCCGCGGCAAGCCTCTACGTGGCATAACTCTAGGCATAAAAGATATATTAGATACAAAAAAGGCTTTATTACTAGCTTATGGAAAAGATAAAGCTAAATCACTAAAGTTAGCATTGAAAAAAGTAAATATGAAAAAAGCTTCTGCAAGCGCACTTTTACTGCATAATGATTTGACAGTTGTAATTGACAATGAAGCTGCTATGTTAATGTAAAATAGTTGTGTGCTTTCTGTAAGAGAATGTCTTCTGTAGAATAATGTACAATAATCAAACAAGCAATACTAGAGAAAAACAAAAGGGATCAAAAGTGAAGGTATCTCTCTCGCTTCCTATTATTTCAAAACCACCAAAACCAGTTGTTTATGATCCACGGAAACAACTTGATGGATATCCAGATACACCCGAAGATAAAAATTTTGTTTCAAGGGTAAAAAATGCCCGTCCTGCACTTTTTAGTCAGTCAAAATATTCAAGCACTATTAAAACACCATTAACTGCTACGCAAAAAATTTGGTACAGCCATCTGGAAGCCGGAGACCCTGAAAAAAAAGGTTCAATTATTTATCTAACCCCTGATCTTTTACTAATTCAGGATGCTACCGGAAAACTTTTATTATTACAAGCTGAACTTTTATTTAATTTGCTTGGAAGAGACCAAACTACTATTCTAACCACACTGTATTATGACCATAATATAAAAGTTGATTATGGCATGGAGCAAGCCATTGTACAGGATAAAGAAGGTATAAAGTTTTTAGGTACAAGTGCAAGTAAAAGAGGAATTATTTTTTCATTACCAGGAAACGGCATTTGCCATCGTGTAAGTGATGAGTACTTCGACCTTCCGGGTGGTGTTTTATTTGGTTCTGATTCACATACGCCTACTGCTGGTGGCATGGGAATGTTTGCCGTTGGTAAGGGCGGTTGGGGAATTGCAAAATCGTTAGTTGCTGGTCTTCCAATGCCTGTTGATAGAAACCCAATAATTGGGGTTCATTTAAAAGGAGCCCTGCCAGATGGTATTGAACCAAAACAAATCGTTCAGCTTTTAAATAGAGATATAATAAGACTTTTTGGAAATGAAGGGAATGGAAGCTATATAGAGTTTTTTGGTGAGGGGGTTCAGACTGTTTCTGTAGTTGGCAGAAGTTCTATTACAAACTCACTTGTTGATGGTGGTATAGGAACAGGATTATTCCCGCCAGATGAATTTGTAGCAAAATATTTAGAATCCAGGAACAGACCAGAACTTGCAGCATGGGTAAGAGCTAATTTAAAAGATTTAACCCCAGATCCTGAAGTTTTAAAAGATCCTGAGAAATATTTTGACAAATTGCTCATTTATGATTTATCTCAGGAATTACATCCTGCCTTAGCAATGCCAGGAAATCCAAAAAATGTTTTTTACCTAGATGAAATCCCAAAAGTAATTAAGTTTATAAATGAAGCAATTCTTGACCACCACCAAGATTTTTTAACTGATGGAAAAGTGGACAAAATAAAAGTTCAAAACATTGTAAGTGCAAAATCAAAAGAGGTCTTAAGAGCTACTCCTGAGCAAACTCTTATAAACTTTGCAGTTCAAGAAATAGATGTTAAAAAAACATATGACAAAAGAAAATTAAGTTTAGAAGTCTCATCCGGAAGCGTTGGAAGCTGCACACACTCAGGGAAAGATGACAACGAGGCTGTTCTTGGAGCCAGCATTCAGCTCTTGAAATCTAAGATTGACAGAACCAATTCTGTCCCTGTAAGCCTTACTTATGGTTCGCGTGATGGTTGGCTTTCAGTACAATCAAATAAAACTATTCAAACTCTTATAAATGAAGGTCATCTTATTTTACTTGATAGTGCCTGCGGACCATGTATTGGAATGGGATTTACCCCGGAAGTTGACACTGCATCAGTAAGATCATTTAACAGAAACTTTTTTGGACGCGCAGGCACAAAAGAAAAAATTGATCAGGTTTATTTAGCAAGCCCGGCAGTTACTGTTTATTTAGCAGCATGCGGGAGGTTAGATTCATACGATCCAATCACAAGATCATTTAGTGCTAAAGATGAATCCGGTAATGAAATAAAAATATTACTTACAAATCCAACAAGCGAGGCAACTTTAACCCCAGTTGTTTCAAACGATTTTAATAACCCTGACAATGAAAGACCTGCTTTTATTTTGCCAGCACCACCTGACAAAGCAAAAGAAATAAATGTTTTATATGATGGTAATACTATCGCTCCACTCCCTGATGATATGTACGACATTCCACAAGACAAGTTTGAGAATATTCCTGTACTAATAGCTCTTGGTGACAATGTTACAACAGATGATTTATCTGCTGCAGGGTTAAAATACATTCCAAAGCGGGGAAATCTTCTTGAGCTTGAGCTTGGATTCTTTGAAAGTAAAGCTTCTCAAGAAAAAAGAGAGCCGCAATTCTATTACAATCTGGCAAAAGAATATAAATCAAACCATAACGGCTCTGTAATGGTAGGCGGAAAGCTGTTTGGATCAGGAAGCTCTCGTGAATCAGCAGCATTCATTCCAAGGCATTTACGGGCAAAAGTTGCAATAGCAGAAAGTTTTGCACCAATTCATAGGGAAAATGCAATTGAACAAGGACTCTTATATTTAACTTTTAAAGACCCAAATGACAGACTGAAGCTAGACAGAGAAGATCTACTCTCAATGTATGGTTTAGATAAATTAGATCCTGATAAAAGAGACATTGAAGTTAAAGTAAAAAAGAAAGATGGCTTGACTTTCTCTATAGTCTGCCAACACGTCTTAGATACTCCTTATAAAATTGAGGTCTTCAGGGCTGGTTCTGAACCAAATTTGTTTAAAAGAGTTCTTATTAATCAGTTCAAAGGAAACGTACAAGATTTCATGAAATGGTTTGCAGAAAAAAACAGATTGTAATAATAGGAGGATATTTTATGAGAATTGTAGGCACAAGCCAAGCAGGAACTACTGGTAATATGGTGGTTTTAATACAGCCGGAATTACAGCAAGGCAGACCAATTAAGTGTGGAAGAATGATAAATAATAGTACTGAAGAAACTAATTACAGTGAAATCTTGGTTTTAGGACGAGAAGAAAGTGGTCACAGGTATGATGTTTTATCTCAGATATATACTGGGAATGTTCCACCGCTTGAAAATATACCGCGAACAACTATTAATATAAGAAGTGCCAAATTAGCAGATGAAGGGAAAGAAACATTTTATTCAACCATAGACAGGCTAAGATTATCTGCATAGGCTTATTTTAAAAAACCAGATTGTAATTTCCCAGATAGTTCATATGTACCTGTTCATCTGTGGGTACCCAAATCCCTCATCCTCTAAACAGATGATTGTGACAAAAATAACACCCCGACATTGGTACTTATTTCCCAATAGATCCTCACAGATCCGGCAAATAAAGCCGATATGCCCTGTTATATAAAGTGTGACGTTTGTAACTGAAATCTTTATGAAATGAGGGGAATAATAAGTTAGAAATCATGTACGAACCAAACCAACAATTTGTAAAAGACATTAAAAATGAACTCCACTGGGTTTCAAGATTACAGCCGGAGCTTGTAGATGACTTTGTAACCTACTGGTCAATAAGAAAATCACCTCATGCTGTTGCAGTAAATAAAATCGAAGAAATAAAAAGTAAAAGCAACAGTGAGTGGCTACATTTAATTGAATCAAATCATAAATTTAGAAACACCTATGGAGAAGATAAAGCTGTAGAACTGATTAGTGTTATTGAAGAAAAAAGTTTTTTGAATGCGTAAGCTATATAAATCTAGCCAATAATGCTTTACTTTCCACGTGCATTTTTTGTTCTGCTTCTTCTAAGATTTTTACTACTTGGTAACCGCTTGTCCCATCTGATCTCGGGGCTTCATTTGTTTCAATACAATGAACAAAATGTTCACACTCAAGTTTTAACGGTTCATCCTCGCTATAGCTCCCTGATTCAACTTTTACAGAACCATCTGTTTCAACTGAATATAACTCCAGTTTGTTCTTTGTTCTGGAGTCATTTAAAACTGCTGTTTTCTTGCTACCGTTCACTGTAAGTAAAACCTGTTTCTGGGGATCAATCCAGCTGTTATGAATATGAGCTGGTATATCTCCGGGGAATGATAAATCAAGATGTGCAACATCTATTACACCATCGCTGTTTGTAGACCAGCCGCATGCATTTACAACTCCTGATGGTTCAAGCCCAAGAATATAGCTCATCATTGAAATATCGTGTGGCGCAAGATCCCATATGACATTATTGTCCCGTCTTGCCTGCTGGTTAAAATTTCTTCTGTCACTGTTTAAAAATCTGATCTCGCCAAGTTCGCCCTTAAATATAAGTTCTCTTAGACAATTAACAGCAGGATGATAAACAAGTAAATGCCCCACCATTAAAACAAGCCCCTTAACACCTGCCATGTGATTTAACTCCTGAGCCTGCAGATATCCCCGTGCAAGTGGTTTTTCAACATAAACATTTTTCCCTGCAAGAAGGGCAAGTCTTGCCAATGCATAGTGAGTATGTGTTGGGGTAGCAATTACAACACCTTTAATCTTTACATCTGAAATAATGTCAGCAAAACTAGTTGTAATTTTTACGTTGTATGTTTTTTTTGCCCAGTCCAGGATTTTTGGATCAGCATCACAGACAGTGGTTAAAACACCTATATCATACAAATTCCTGGCAAGGTTCTTCCCCCAGCTTCCACAACCCACTAGCGCTATATTTACCGGCATATAATTCAAACAGTTTTATTTATCTTTTGTTTACTGCGTTCTTGAACTGTTTTCCTGCACTAAAAGCAGGTACTTTCTTTGCTGGAATGTTGATTTCAGCACCAGTTCTTGGATCACGGCCTTTTCTTGCTCTGCGATCTCTTCTTTGGAATGTACCAAAACCTACAAGAGTAACTTTTTCTCCTCTTGCTACTGATTTTGTGATTGCATTAACAAGTAAATCAAGACAGTTTTCTGTTTGTCTTTTGCTTGCTCCGACTTTGTTTGCTACTAATTCTACTAATTCTGCTTTATTCATTTGATTGCCTCTCTTTTTTATACATAACGCAACATAAATGCTGAGGCATATTATGTTGCTACTTTGCGGCAGATCCTTTACCGACGCTCGGATTTGTCGGTTGACAAATCCTTGCTTGAACAATAATTTAGATCGCCTTCTCCTTTAATATTTACGCCAGCTTCCGGGTAATTCACTCTGAATACTGGAATAATACCGACTAATACTTTAACACTCCCATCAAATTTTTAATTTGTGATAACATAAATTTATGGTCATTATTTCAACATCAGAGAATTCAGATTCAAAGTCAGATAAAAGTATAAGAAAACCTAAAGAAAAAACAGAAAAATCAGAAACATTAAAACCAGAAACAACCCTGCTTGATAAGCAGTTTGAGCCAAGTTTAAGACCGCAGAATCTTAATGAGTATATAGGGCAAGCCAGACTAAAAGAGTTATTACGAGTTTGTATTGGCGCTGCAAAAAAAAGAGAAGACATTACAAGCATTGGACACTTTTTACTTTATGGTTCTCCTGGCCTCGGGAAAACAACCGCTGCGGTTATTCTTTCCCGCGAGCTTGGGACTGAAGCAAAAATTTTCAGTGCTCCTGCACTTGCACAACCAAAAGATATCATTGGAGTTTTACTTTCTCTAAATCCGGGTGATGTTTTATTCATTGATGAGATCCACAGGCTAAACAAAATTACTGAAGAGCTTCTATATTCAGCCATGGAAGATTATGTTCTTGATCTGACGGTAGGGAAATCGCTCACTGCAAGAGTCACTAGGCTTCCTGTTAACAGATTTGTTCTTGTCGGGGCAACAACCAGGCTGGGTACATTATCAAGTCCCCTCCGCGACAGATTTGTCCACGTATATAAAATGGAGTTTTATTCTGACAATGAGCTTGTTCAAATTATTAAAAACTCAAGCAGAATTTTAAAATATGAAATTACAGAGGATGCTGCTCTGGAAATCGCAAAGAGATCCCGTGGCACCCCAAGAATTGCAAACAGATTAAGCAGACTTGTCAGGGATTACTCACAACATGAAAATATATCTCTTACAAAAAAAGAAGACACAATTGCAGCTCTTGAGCTTTTTAAAGTTGATCCAAACGGGCTGGAAGAAAGCGACAAACAACTGCTCAGAACAATAATTGAAAGCTATGACGGGGGACCTGTAGGAATCGAGGCGCTGGCTGCAACGTTGGGGGAAGAAAGACAGACAATAGAAGATTGTTATGAGCCTTATCTTTTACAGGTTGGTTTTCTGGCTAGAACAACCCGCGGAAGAGTTGCTACTGAAGCCTGTTACAAATATATGGGGTTTGAAAGAAAAAGAAGTGACTCTGATCAAATGAAAATAAATATTTAACTTTTTAGAGGATAACTGCTTCTCCATCAGGCATCCCTAAAACAAACTGAAGTGCAAGATAAACCTGTTCTACCATCTCTTCATCTCTTAATTCATCAGGGTGAGTCACATCACTAGCAAGCACGCCTCCATTTTGTTCAGCAGCAGCAATGTGTGCATCAACAACAACGTCCTTAGGAAGTGATTCAACAATAGGAAAATTGTAATTTGGAGTGGTATCTGTTTCACTGAGAGATCTTGTTTCAATAACTGCCTGATTCCCCCGAATGGAGACTGAGACTTCCTTCGGCACGCGGGTTCCGTCATACTCTGCTTCAAGTTTTGCTCTTCCAACCATCTGTCCATCCCTGACTGTTTCATAATGAAGTTCAGTCAGATTCCTGTAAACAGTTCTGGCGAATGCCCTGTATGGATTGGTATCAATTTTCATAAACTAGGATTTATTATAACATTTTGTTTTAAGCGGCTTCAGAACTAACGTCATATATCTTTGCTCTTCTGCCCTCGATAAATAGTACATGATTTTCAAACCTCTCAATAAGTTCTGGTGTTGGGCTATCAGACAGTTGAGCAATCAGTTCAAGAATGTCGTCTATTCTTTTTAAAAGTTTTGGATTGTCTGGTAAATCATTCGGGTGAGTAAGTACTCTCATTGGGCTGGCATTAACCATTAATCCTTGTACCTGCCTGTAATCAGAAGACAATCCTACAATACTTGAACCTAATGCATCCCACATATCAGAAAGAAGCTGTCTTCTTAACTCAATTCTTTCAGGTGCAGTTTCCTCATGGTCAACCTGGAAAAGAGGGTTTGCTTTTACAACAAGTCCGTATGTGCTGGGTATTTGTCCAGCTTTAAATGGTCTGTCTGACTTTCTAAGTAGTGCAGCATAAGAGGATAGATAACCTCCGTAAACTCCAAAATTAAGTAAAACTCTTCCTTCCTCTGAAGGGATATCTATCTGCTGAAGTGATCCTGTTTCAGTAATCATTTCAGGAGGCCTGGAGCAAAAGCTACTATAGCTCCTTGCAACAAAATCTTCTAATTGTCTTTCCAGTCTTACACGCATAAAAACATTTTATACTGACATTGGAAAGAAATAATATATTACATGATTAGATCTTTTTAATAGATATAAGCTATTATGCTATCTGTGGACAATAATAAAAAAAAGATAAAAGTCGGATTGCTTGGTGCTGGTATTGTTGGTACCGGTGTTCTGAAGGCACTTTCAAAGCATGACATTATAGAAGTAAAAAAAGTCGGCGTAAGAGATTTAAATAAAAAAAGAAATCTTCCAAAAGAAATAAATGGTTCAACCCTTACAACAAATCTAGATGATATAGTCAATGATCCTGAAATAGATATAGTTGTTGAAGTGCTTGGCGGGATAGAACCAGCCAGAGAACTGGTTACAAAAGCAATAAAAAATAAAAAACATATAGTAACTGCTAACAAAGACCTTATTGCAACCTATGGAGCTGAGCTTTTTGATTTAGCCAGAGAACAAAATGTCCAGATTCAGTTTGAAGCAAGTGTCTGCGGGGGTATTCCTATAATAAATACACTTAAACAAACATTAAGCGCAAACACATTTACAAAAATAATGGGTATTTTAAACGGAACAACAAATTACATCCTTACTGAGATGTTAAATAAAAATGAGAGTTTTGAAAAATGCCTGAAAAATGCTCAGGCTCTTGGATATGCAGAATCTGATCCTACAAACGACATTTCAGGAAAGGATGCGGCTTATAAAATCGCAATTCTTGCAAGCATTGCTTTTAACCAGAGAATTAAGATCAATGAGGTTTATACAGAAGGGATTGAAAAAATAACACCTGTTGATATTCAGCTTGCAGAAGAGCTTGGTTACAGACTAAAGCTAATCGGACTAGCAGCAAAAGATAATGATAACAGAATAGACATCAGAGTCCATCCAGCATTTATAAAAAAAACAAATCCGCTTGCATCTGTATTTGGCGGAAATAACGGGGTTCTTGTCAGAGGAGACCTGGTAGGAGAGCTCACGTTAATCGGACTTGGTGCAGGAGAACTTCCTACTGCAAGTTCAGTAGCCGGGGATATAAATCTTCTCGTGGCACAGATTTCTCATTCAGGAAAACCTCATCCACAATTTATCTGCCAGCATACAGACTACGCAAAGATCAAGCCTATATCTGAAAGCATTAATTGTTACTTTCTTAGGATAAAAACAGAAGATAAGCCTGGTGTCGTAGGACAACTTGGCACAATATTTGGAAAAAATGAAGTAAGCATAAATGCTCTTACACAAAGGGGCATAAGCACTGATAAAACTGCATCTATAACTCTTCTCACCCATTCCGTAAAAGAAGAAAAGGTACAAAATGCAATAAATGAAATTAAAAAGACAGGCAGTGTAAAACAGATTGAGAATGTAATAAGGGTGTTGGAATAATGTACAATAATAAATCTAATGAATACAGAAACAGTTGCAAAATCAAAAAAACTTAAACGAACTCATTACTGTGGAGATTTAACTGAATCCGACACAGGTAAACAAATAACTGTTGCAGGCTGGGTTGATACCTCAAGAGACCTGGGCGGAATAATTTTTATTGAACTCAGGGATCATACAGGCAGATTCCAGGTAGTGGCAGACCCTGCAAAAAACAAAGATATTCACAAGGTCTTTGAAGGGTTAAGAAATGAGTTTGTAATCATTGTCAGTGGCACAGTAACAAAAAGACCCTCGGGAACTGAAAATCCTTCACAAAAAACCGGAATAGTTGAAATGTACCCTTCAGAGGTTGAGCTCCTGAATAAATCAAAACCGCTTCCTTTCATGCTTGATCAGGCTGAAGACGTGGATGAAAATCTAAGACTAAAGTACAGGTTTTTGGATCTGCGCAGGGAAACAATGCAGAAAACTTTTTTAATCCGGCATAAAATAACACAGGCAATTAGAACAAAATTAAACGAGCTTGATTTTTATGAGCTTGAATCTCCTATTCTTACAAAAGCTACTCCAGAAGGAGCTCGTGATTACCTGGTTCCAAGCAGGGTACAGCCAGGAAAGTTTTTTGCACTGCCCCAATCTCCGCAGTTATTCAAACAGCTCTTCATGATTAGCGGCTTTCCAAAATATTATCAGATAGCAAGGTGCTTCAGAGATGAAGACTTACGAGCAGACAGACAGCCTGAATTTACTCAGGTAGATATTGAAATGTCATTTATCGACATGGAAGATATTATTTCAGTAGTCGAACAAATAATTACCAGTGCATTTAATGTTGCTGGAATTGACATTTCAAGACCATTCCCCAGGATGGATCATGAAAAAGCAATGTCGCTGTATGGCTCTGATAAACCAGATTTGAGGTTCGGTCTTGAGTTTGTGGATCTTACAGCTCTGATGGCAAAGAGTGAATTTAAGTCATTTAGTGAGATTGCGGCTTCAAGCGGTGAAGTAAAATGCCTCTGTGTTTCAGGGATTTCTGAGTATTCAAGAAAAGAAATGGACGACCTAAAAGCACTTTGCATGAGTAAAGACTTTGGTGCAAAAGGCTTAGCGTGGATTACTTTTAAAAGCGATGGTTCTGTTAGTTCACCAATTGCAAAGTTTTTTAAAGATGAAGAAATAAATGAAATGAAAAAGCTGGCAAATGTAAAACCCGGCGATGTTTTGCTTTTTATTGCAGACAAGCCAAAAATAGTGGCACAGGCGCTTGGAAGGCTTCGTCTGTATCTAGGCGAAAAGTTGAACCTAATAGATAAAAATAAACATTCTTTATTCTGGATAGTAAATTTCCCTTTATTTGAATATGATCCTGTAGAAAAAAGGCTTAATTCTGTAAATCATCCCTTTACCTCTCCAAAATCAGAAGATATTCATTTACTTGATTCTAATCCTGAAAAGGTAAAAGCAGCAGCATATGACATTATTTACAACGGTACAGAAATTGGTGGCGGAAGTATAAGAATCCACAATACTGAGCTTCAGAGCAAAATATTCAAAATACTCGGACTCGATGAAGAAATAGCAAAAGAGAAATTTGGTTTTCTTTTAGATGCACTAAGTATGGGCGCGCCGCCACATGGCGGTCTTGCTTTAGGGCTTGACAGGCTTGTAATGCTGCTAACAGGGAATAAATCAATCCGCGATGTAATTGCATTTCCAAAAACACAGACTGCTACCTGCCCACTTACAGATGCTCCAGGAAACGTCAGCGATAAACAATTAAAAGAGCTTCATATAAAGGTAGTAGAGCCTAAATAATCATTATCAGGCTGCTGCACCAGTTTCTACACGATATAACCTATCCATCATTTCACTTGTCAGATAATCAAGTACATGTGGATTGCCTAGAAGTCTCTGGTCAGCAAAAACAGTTTTCCCGCATGAAAGCATATGAAGTATTATTCTGGGTGCCAGTAAGTCCGGTACTTCTTTAATTTCTCCAGCATCAGGGGGCCTGCGCGGGAGTTCATCAGGAATAGTTGCTAAAAAATCAGCATAGGTATTTCTCCCACCTGGTACAGTTAAAAACATGTATGGAATAGTAATTCTCATAAAGTATTGCCTGCAAAAATAATACAATATTAATGAGTTTTATTCCTTAAATTTCTCTAATAAATACAAAATGAAAAAAACCTGTTTAGTTATTGTTTCTCATGGAAGTAAAAATAAAGCCTGGTTAAAACCAATTAACAATCTTGTCTACTTTCTTAAAAGGAAACATAGCAAAAACAAGATTTTTGTAGCATATCTAGAAAATACAAAACCAGGGCTTGATTCAATTTTAAGTTCTTTAAACAACATAAAGACAATAAACATCCTCCCTCTTTTTATCTCATGCGGTAATCATGTAAAAAAAGACATTAGAAAAATTATTTTGTCATATAGAAAATGTCACAAAAATACAACAATAAATCTATTACCCTCAGTTGGAGAAAATCCTGATTTTCAAATACTTGTTGAAAGGATCGCAAAGAAACATATATGTTAGCAAAAAGAATTATTTCTTGCCTTGATATAAAAGAAGGAAGAGTAGTAAAAGGAACAAAATTCCTCGACTTAAAGGATGCTGGTGATCCTGTAGAGCTTGCTAAATACTATAACAGCGAGGGTGTAGACGAGTTATGTTTTCTTGATATTAGTGCAAGCCATGAAGGAAGAGCAACTCTTACAGAGCTTGCAGAGGCTGTTGCACAAGAGGTATTCATACCATTCACTGTTGGAGGAGGAATCTCAAGCATAGATGAGATGAGAGGAATACTTAGAGCAGGTGCAGATAAAATTGCAATAAACACCTCTGGGATAAAAAACCCTGACTTAATAAAACATGGAGCAAAAGAATTTGGTTCACAATGTATAGTACTAGCAATTGATGCAAAACTAAATCCGGATAGAAAATCCTGGGATGTTTATATAAAAGGTGGGAGAGAAAATACAGGAATTGATGCAATTGAATGGGCTAAGCAAGTTGAGAGATTGGGAGCAGGAGAAATTCTTCTAACCAGCATGGATGCAGATGGTACAAAAAAAGGTTACGATACAGAACTTACCAAAAGAGTAGCCGACTCTGTAAGTATTCCTGTTATTGCATCGGGGGGAGCAGGGGATATTGAAGATGTTATTGATGTATTTAAAAGAACTAATTGCGATGCAGCCTTATTAGCCTCTATACTCCACTATAAAAATATCACTGTAAAAGAAATTAAAAATCAAATGAAAAAAGAAATGATGGCTGTTAGAACAATTTACTAGAAGAGCTCCAAGCAACACCTTCAACTATATCCCACAACCTTTTTTGAATAGCACTTTGTGGCATTCTTTCAATCTGTCTACCGTTAGTAAGAAGAAGCTTCCCAAACCCATGTAACTTTGGATCAAATCCTCTGTCGGTTGTATATCCTCTCCTCTCTAAATTACTATCTGAAAATGCTCCTTTACATTTATAGTTGTAGAGAAACTCCGGAGTTAAAAGCTCTATCTCAACAGGCCTATTTCCTCCTAAATGAACAATGGTAGTTCCTATAACAGGATTAATTCCTTTCCACCATTCATAGCTTCCAAGTCCAGCTAAAGAACCACTGATAAACCCAACTTTATTACTAGTCATCATAAATTGAGGATGATGCCAGTGTCCAGCACCCATTAAGTTAATATCTTTCATAAGAGGCCCAGCAGAAGAACTAAGCATTTGTGCAAACTGATTTATTGGTAATCCTGCTCCTCCCTCCAGCATATAATGCTGGGCTAAAACTTTATGTTCTGCTAGCTCTGCAATGGCTGTACTAGACTTAAAGTGACTTGTGCCAGCTCTTACAATGTCTTTAGAATGAAGGGTGGTTTTAAAATTCCCGTCAGAAGCTTCATTAAACAATGCTTTTAAAAATACAGAATGAGTTGCTCCAAAGAATTTACGTCCAGAGTTCCATTCATGGTTCCCTGGGGTAATATGTACACCTTCTAGGTTGTTCTTTGCCTGTTGAGGCATCTTTTCTAAAATCTCTCGCATATATTCGTATACAAACACTTCTTGATCATCTACATCAACTAACCCCATATGTGCATTTTGATTAGGCATTTCAGGGTAGTTTCTTCCTTCAATAATGTCACCATTTGGAAACAGCATTCCCTTTTCCTTCATTAAAACTGTATGCAAAGCATAGTCCAGTGCTTTAACAGCAAGATCTGGTCTAGCTGTTGATGATCCTGATTGCCAGTCAGAAAAAAATATTGCAGCGTGTGGTTCTTCAGTTTTTGCTGCAATGTTCATTAAGGTATCATTCATAAGATGAATAGATATTCGTCCATCATCATGGAACTCTACCTCTTGTATACCGGCATAATTTACCTCTCCTCTAGACTTAGCCATGCGCTCTGCTTTATCGCTACTTACTCGAGCAAAAGAGCTGGAATCAAAGTTATATGTAGTCATGCCAGGAGTAGACATAATAAGTGTTTCTCCTTGCATAACCCCTACTGATCGTTGTTGGTTTTCAATAACTAAAGCATCTGGGGTTTCTTTCCCTGATGCTTTCATTTGAGCTAGTACTCGTCTTGGAACAGCTGTAGGGTCTTTTGTCATGCTGGTTGCACTCTGCTTAAACTCATGTCGCCCACTTAAATGGGTTGTTTTCCCACTAGTTTCAAGTTCTAAATTGTAGTCATCGGTCACAATTAGTTTGTCTTGGGCTCTTCCCCTGTAAGGGATATTTGCAACTTCAAGAACTTGACGCTGCAAAGGAGTTAACCGTTCTCCTCTTCCAAGCCTTCTGTGAGCATCCAAAAGCAGAAGGTACTCTTCGATTTCTTCTCCTGCTTTTTCTTGAACCTCTTCTTTTGTAAGGAGATTACGGCCTGAGCGAAGCATATACTCAAATGCTACATCCCATTGAAATTCATAGTTCTTTTGCCAAAGGTGAGATTGTTGTACTCTGTCAAACGCTGCAAAACTTGTAGGCCAATCGTCACCATTCTCTCTTGCTATACCTTCTAAAACCCTTACTGCATCATATGTATAATCTTCAATAATTTTCTGGTCGTTATCTGATTTGTTATAGATAACAGTCAGTCCCATTTTTTGCAATCTTTCTATAAACTCTTTAGCGTTGGTAAGTTGTTCACTAACGCTCATTGTTTTTGTTCTACGGTTATTTTTTTCCCTATGTTGAAAGCCTCCGTATATAAGGCCTGATACAACCACTACATCTGGTCTTTCTTTTGGAGGAAGTGATTCCAGATGTGAAAGGGCTCTTTCTGCAAAGTCTAAGTCTGCATCTTTATGTCCATAGAGTAGTTCTGTTAGATGCATTACTCTTGCACTTTTTCCGCGTATACCTACATGCAACTTGTCAACAGTTCGTTGTTCATTAAACTTCTTATGTGCATCGTCATCTTCTGACAGGCTTTCAATGTGCTTTTGTGTAATAGTAGAGCGAAGAGTTGGCTTTTTCTCCTCTGGTGGTGGAGCCTCGCTCTTTTTAGTCCTCCTTGTACCTGCTACCGGAGGGGCTACTTTATCAACGACACTAGACATTATCTTTCCGCCTTTGGAAGAACAGAAATTACTAAATCCAATTTTTTATCTCTTACGCAACATGGTACATTATCTTTCACTCTATTACTTGAATGTAATTAATTGCTTTGGTAAAGAGTGAGTAATGTTCCTCTTACTTCAATCTTTTTACACACAGCACTTAGCATCAGTATAAAAAAAATAACCTCAAAATTCTGAAAGATACCACACTAGAAAGTTCATTTTATTTTTTAAGTTAATGTATTAAATCTGTTTAATACAAATGAAGATTTTGCTGTATCAAAGGTTTACAAAGTTATCACTTGATAATGTATGTAAAAATATTCTTACCAGGATCATTTCAAAACCATAATTATCTTACAAGCGCTTCTTTTGTGTATCTTTTTGTAAGATCAACTCCGGGCTGATCAAAAGGATTTATACCAAGAAGAAAACCACAGACTGCTGTGGCAACTTCAAATATATACATGGTTTGTGCAAGGTAGTATTCATTTAGTTCTGGAAGTGTAATCAGAAAATTTGGCTTCCCGCTTTCAGCAAGCGCTTTTCTTGTTGCTTCTAGCTCAATGTTAAGTATCTGCCCGACTTTATAATCCGCGTACTGGGCAAAAGATGCATGATCTGCAGAATAATCACAAATTGTCAGATCTCTTTTATGTTTATTTATTTTAAGAAACCCTATAAGCTTGTCGTCAGGTCCTTCACTAAACATTTGAAGTTGGGAGTGTTGATCGGTTGCACCTATTGCAATTGCAGGAGTCGAGCCTTTCTTAGCTTTTCCAATAGACTCTGCCCACAACTGGACAAACCACTCTACAAATTTCCTCAGACATGACGAGTATGGCATCAACACGAAAATATTTTTCCCTGCTACATAAGAAAAATAAGCACAAAGCGCGACAGAAACAGCAGTATTAATCTTTATATCTTTTTCCTGGCAGAGTTTTTCTGCATAAAGAAGCCCTTCTCTTATCTCACCTATATCAAGTCCACATAATGCTGCAGGTAAAAGTCCAACTGAAGAAAATATTGAGTATCTGCCACCCACATTTTCAGGTATTGGATACAAAGGTGCTGAGTATTTTTTTGAAAGTTCAAACAAAAGCCCTTTCTGCTCGCTTGTAACAAATATACACTGCCTGTAAAAATTCTCGCCAAACCACTCTCTTGCAACAAGTATTGGGACTATAGTTTCAAGGGTCCCGCCTGTTTTTGAAACAACAAGAAACAGTGTCTTTTCAAACTTAAGTCTGTTATAAACATTTCTTATAACACTAGGATCAAGATTATCAATAAAATCAACAGTGAGAAATCCCTTTCTTTTAGCTCTCGAAAGTCTGTTCCATAAGGGTGAATTTATACTTTCAATTAATGCCTGGGAGCCAAGGCTTGAACCACCGATCCCAATCACTACAAGGTGCTCATATCTTTCTTCTTCTTTTACTTTATCTGCAAAGCCCTTTATCTTTTCATACAGACTGGTGTCATGAGGAAGGTTAATCCACCCTGTCATGGCAGAAATATCATTCCTGGAGTTATATAGATCTGAAACAATATCAAATGCCTTACTATAAAAACTCCTAAAATCAGCTTGCGGTTCTGCATTGAAATAGTTCGATAAATCTGTTTTAATTTTTTGCCTGTCCATATAAATATTCAACCACTTTATCAAGACCCGCTACATGTGATCCTTTTATAACAAATACAGTGCCCGGGCTGAAGAGATTCTTTAAGATATCACGGCACTCTTCAATATTTTTTACATTTCTCCCGTTTGTTATCTCCGACAGATTGCTGCCAACAGTAATAACACTATATAGATCTTTTGAGCCAAGCCACTTGTTTAAATCTGAGAGTAATCTTCCTCTGTGATTCCCAAGCTCTGCAAGTTCACCAAGCACAAGCACTTTTTTATAGCTTTTATCCCAAGTGTTAATCACGTTTTCCACAGCAGCTTTTACTGATTCAGGGTTTGCATTATATGATTCATCAATTAAAAATATATTGCCTTTTAATGGAATAACATTTCCTCGTCCCTGTGGTATCTGAAAAGACATCAGTCCTTCTCTTATCTGAGATATATTCAGTCCAAGCTGGTATGCAACAAGAATCGCACATATGGAGTTAACTGCGTGAATCTCTCCTTGTGCCCTTATTACAAACTTTTCGCCCTTATAAACAAATGATGTGATTCCTTCTGAATATGATAATTGCTCCAGTATGCCAAGTCCAAAAGTCAAAAGATTTCCACTCCAGATCTTCTTTGCATAACCAAGCAATTCTTTATCATCAAACAAAACAGCAATACCGTCTTTTTTTAATTCTGAGAGTAACTCACACTTTGCTTTTATTATTAATTCTTTACTGCCCAGTATTCCTATATGTGCACTTCCAACATTTGTTATTATTCCTATGTCAGGTTCTGCCGTTTTTGCCAGATATTTAATTTGTCCTTCTCCTCTCATAGCAAGTTCAAGTATCAAAACTTCTGTATTCTGAGGCATTTCAAGTATTGTTCTTGGCACACCAAACTCATTATTGTAATTTGCCTGAGTCCTGTGTATTTTGAATTTTTTCTCCAGGACTGATGCTATAAGCTCCTTTACCGTGGTTTTCCCGGAACTCCCGGTGATTGCGATTACTTTTGGATTTACCTTCTTGAGATACTGCTTTGCAAGCCTATGATAAGCGTCAAGGGAATTTTCAACTACTATCAATTTTTCCCGGTGAGCTTTATTTCTAATCTTCTGAAGTTTACTCTTTTCACAAAAGGAATAAGATCCACTTTTATCAAGCACTTCATCAATAAAATCATGTCCGTCAAATTTCTCTCCAACAAGAGGTAAGAAAACTTGGCTTGGTTTAATATTTCTGGAATCAGTGGATATGCAAAAAGATATTTCTGAATCAGATTTAAAATTAAAAAGTTCGTATAAATCACGTGACTTGAATATTGCTTCCTGGTTTATGCTTTGAATTGTCACCTTTTTCACTGCAAGATACTATCTGATTTGGACTGGCATTATCAGATAAGTATAATCATAATCAACCTTTTCATTTATCTTAAGCAAGATTGGTGATAATGGGTTCTCAAGTTCCAATAATACCTTTTCTGTATCGAGGTTTCTTAGCGCCTCGGAAAGATATCTGTAATTAAATGCTGTTTCCAGATTGTCTCCTTTATATTCAACATCTATTTCATCGTCTGCATTTCCATAATCCGGTGAGTTGGCAGTAATTCTTGCTGTTTGTCCGTCTTTCTTAAATGAAAGTTTTACAACGTTTGTTCTTTCATTTGCAAGAATTGAAACTCTTTCCAGTGACCCGAGTAAATCACTTCTCTTGAAAACAGCCCTATAAGAAAGCTTATCCGGAATTAGTTTGTCATAGGACGGAAATGTGCCTGATATGAGCCTGGTGCTTAGTGAAAAATCAGGACTCTGAAAAATTATTTGCCCTGGCATAAAGTAGAATGAAACTTCACTGTTACCAGAGTTAAATGTGGTTATTAATCTTTCAAGCTCAGATAATGCCCTTCCCGGGATAACAACACTACTTTTTAATTTTGATGATTTTTTATCTGATTTTAATTTTCCAATGTACCTTGCTAGCCTACTACCATCTGTAGCACCAATTTCAAAACTTCCATTATCTACCTCAAAATTTACACCTGACAATATACTATTTGTTTCAAATTTTGATGTTGCAAAAGAAGTAAGCATTATACCTTTCAATAACTCGTCAGATGATATTTTATATTCTTCTTCGTTTTCCTTATTACTTATTACCTGCGGAAATTCTTCAGGGGATACACCATTTATCTGAAATTTTGATTTATTACTTTTTATATATGCCAGATTCCCTTTTTCTATTAAAATTCTCACATCTTCACCAGGTGCTTTACTTACAATTTCATCTAATTTCTTTGCAGGAAGAGTTATTCTGCCAGACTTTGAAATTTCTGCCGGGAGTTTGCATTCAATAGCAAGATCTAGATCAGTTGCTGAAATGGTTATTGAACCACTATTACTGGATATGAGTATATTATTTAATATTGGTTGTATAGATTTATTTGAGGTTGCTCTGGACGTACAGGAAACAACTTTCTTTAAAATTTCTTTCTGAACCAAAACTTCCATTTTATAAATTCCTCCAACATCTTCTAAAGTCTTTGTTTAATTATCTCTTATATTATTATTTAAATTTATATATTGATAGTAGTAAACCTTATTTCTTGTAAATAAGTTAAATTGCTTAGTAATAATCGGATTTTTACTTGTTAGTAAGGTGTAAAAAATAATTTAGTAGATTTACATGTATTTATTCTTTAATGAGGTTATGAAATAAATCCTTCAATTAACATTCTTGTTTTTGACAAGGTTTTAATAAATAGAAGTTTATCTGTCATAATAATTAGTAAGGAGAAAAGAGAAGTGAAAAAGGTATTAGTGATAGGAAGTGGCCCTGGAGGTTATCAGGCTGCTGTAAGACTGGCAAAAAATGGAATATCTGTTGACATAGTAGAAAAAGAAAATGCCGGGGGCACGTGTCTTAATGTCGGATGTATACCGACAAAAGCATTACTTGATCATGTAAGCCTATTTGAAAGTGTATCTGAGAAGACAAAGAAAGGTATTTTTAAAATAGAAAAGCTGGGCATAGATATCGACGGGCTAAGAAAATATCAGTCTGAAATAATTAGCCAATTAAGACAAGGACTTGAAAAGAACTTTAGTAAAAATAAAATCAACTTTATTAAAGGAAATGCAAAACTTCTTTCCAGTAATACCGTGGAAGTTAACTCTTCAGAAGGCTCAAAAACTATTGGTGCAGATGAAATTATAATAGCCACAGGATCAAAACCACGGTCGGTGCCAACATTTGAGTTTGATAATAATCTCATAGTATCAAGTGACAATATATGGAATGTCCCAAGTCTCCCTGAAAGACTCCTTATAGTTGGCTCTGGGCCAATTGGAATTGAATTTGCAAGGGTATTTAATGCCCTTGGATCAAAAGTAGTGGTTTCTGAAATTCAGCAGAGAATTTGTCCTTTGCTGGATGTAGAGATTTCAGAATTTCTTGTCAGAAGTTTAAAAAAAAGAGGAATAACTGTAAAACCAAATTTTGCTTCGAAACTTCTGAAGAAAGAAAATAACCTTGCTGTGGCTGAGTTTATCAGTACCGTAGAAAATCTGAAGGAACAGGGAGAATTTAACCAGGTGCTTATTGCTGTTGGAAGGAAACCAAACACTGAAAATATAGGACTAGAAAATGCGGGGGTCCAGCTGGATTCAGCTAGTTTCATACAAGTGGATAAAAACATGAGGACAAATGTAAAAAACATATGGGCTATCGGGGATGTAACTAATTTTCCCCAGCTTGCACATACTGCAAGCACACAGGCAAAAGTGGTTGCTGAAAATATACTTGGTAAGAACAATGTGTTTATTCCTGATTTTATACCTTCCTGTATTTTCGGATATCCAGAAGTTGCTTTTGTTGGAAAGACAGAAGAAGAACTTAAGGAGAATAATATTTCCTACAAGAGCGGAAAGTTTCTCTTTATTGCCAGCGGAAAAGCAAAAGCCAGTGGTCATACAGAAGGTGTTGTTAAAATTTTAATGGATGTGGCTTCTCATAAAATCCTCGGGGGACATATAATCGGTCCGGAAGCATCAAATTTAATACAGGAAATTGTTGTAGCAATGACAAATAATTTAACCGTTTATGATCTTATAGACTCAATCCACATACATCCGACATATTCTGAAGTAGTGCTTGAAGCCCTTGAAGACTGTATTGGAGAAGCGATTCATGTGTGATTTGTATTTAATTTTGTAGGATGAATTTAAACGAAATAAAAAAAATACTTATAATCAGATATCGCTTTGTAGGGGATACTGTTATTTCAATTCCTTTCATTAAAAGTGTAAAAGAGCATTTCCCGAACTCCGTAATTGATGTTCTTGTTTCACCAAAGAGTGGTGAACTTATACTGAATAACCCTGCTGTAAACAATGTTTTTTTTCTAGACACTACAAAGAAGCACAAATACGAAAAATCTGCAGATATAAAATACCAGGAAGGTGGATGCTATAGCTCAATTATAGAGTGTGGAAATGAACTTAGGAAAAGAAAATATGATCTTGTCTTCGTACTAAAAAGATCGTTTTCAAGTGCAGTATTGTCATTTTTAACAGGTGCAAAATATAGAGTAGGATTTAATACAGAACTAAGATCTTTTCTTCTTACACACCCTGTTAAATATGATATGCAAAAACATGAACTAGAGAATTTTTTAAGTTGTCTTGAAACCCTTGGCATTATTCCCAAAAAGCATCTGCCTGAAATATATACATCCAACCAGGAAAAATTAAAAGCAAATGGCTTCCTTTTAAGGCTTGATAGAAATAAACCAAAGGTTCTTATTCATGCAACCAGTGCACATCCTTATAAAATATGGACTAAGAGATACTTTGCGAAACTTATGGATTTTTTGTTTGAAGAAACAGGCGCGCAGTTTGTTTTTACCGGTGCAAAGATGGACAAAGCCGGTTATGACGAAATATTGTCATGGTGCAGAAATAAGAAGAAAATGAGTGCTCTCAATCTTTGTGGTTTTACCTCATTGAGAGAGTGTTATGAAATTTATAAAGGATTAAATCTGGCTATATGTGTAGACTCGGGGAATGCACATATCGCCGGTGCCAGTGGAATACCAACATATGTTTTATATGGACCGACATCTCCAGCCAAGTGGCTACCGGTAGGTAAAGCTGTCTATCCTATAACTTTAAGTCAAACGCTCCCCTGCCAGCCCTGTGACGTTAAGGTCCAATGTGATCATTTATCATGTATGAAGATATTGACCCCGGAATTTGTTTTTGGTAAGTTACATAAAGTGCTAGAAAATTATTTTGAGAGGATTTAACTATGGTTAGCTCAGCCGTGCAATCAATTACTTCTGTACCTATTTTGCCCGTGAAACCAAAAGGCAATTTAATGATTAGTTTTAGACAAAGCAATCCAGGATGTAATGGATCTACTGGTCATGTAGAGTGCTTTGTAGACAACAGAAAAATTGAACCTTTGCCTTTTTCAGAAGCACTTATAGAAAAAATATTTCCTAAAGGTTCTATTGTCTTGCTGCCTTCTGAAGGAGGAGAGGATTTACCTACCGGTAAAGTAGAAGGATATTCAGATAAAAGAAAAGAACGTAGTGCTGACAGAATAGGAGTACATTATCTCAGACTGAGCCGTAATGACTGCCAGGTAAGGGAGGGAGACAATATAGAAATCAAATTATCTGTAGAAAAAAATCATCCCGGTGGCAACGGAACTCCAGCAATAATTAAGCCTGCAGCACAATTGTTTGAGATTCATGTTACAAACGGTCTCTATACTTATATCCTTGTAATGCCAGGTCCTTACTATATAAGAACGCAGCTCGGAAGGAAGATAGATATCAGGAATTCTTCCTGACAAATGTAAGGGAATATTTCTGAATAAGCTATTTAATAATAGTACTCACAATAAGGTTTTACTTGCCACATGGCTTGGCTGGTTGTTCGACGGGCTTGATAGCTCATTATATCCACTGGTTGCAAACCAGGCTTTGGGTGAATTGATTGGTGCCACAAATGTTGAGTTTGAAAAAATTGCAGTACAGATAGTTGCTGTATTTTTATTTGGCTGGTCTATAGGTGGGTTTTTATTTGGTTATCTTGGGGACAGAATAGGAAGGGCAAAAGCGCTTTCATTTTCAATACTTGTTTATGCATTTTTTACAGGACTGTCAGGAATTGCACATAGCTGGCAGGAGCTTGCTGTGTTCAGATTTTTCTCTGGTCTAGGAATAGGCGGAGAATGGGCTTTAGGTGTTTCACTTTTATCTGAAACAGTAAGTAGTAAAAAAAGAATAATGTCAGGAGCAATACTTGCTACTGGGTTTCCGCTTGGGTATTGTTTTGCAGTAATTGTGAATTTGCTTATTAATCCTTTTGGCTGGAGGATTGTTTTTCTTGTAGGAATATTACCTGCATTATTAGTTTTCTTTATAAGAAGGAATATAGATGAGCCTGAAGTATGGAAAGCAATACCACAGAAGATGGTAAATCCCCTGGAGGTGTTTGACAGGAAGTACCTGCCCAGGTTGCTGATAGGATTTTTGCTTGGACTTACAATGAGCCTTGGAATCTGGGGCAGTCTGATGTGGTTCCCAATCTGGATTGAGAGGGAATTAGGAGGAAGCCTGTTTCAGATGACGACAGCTACTTTTATAAAACTGTTTGCTCATGCAATAGGTTGTTATCTAACAGGATTTATCCTTTTAAAGTATAAAAGAAGGACTCTTTTATTTTTTAGCTATTTTTTCTCATTTGTTTTTGCATGCACAATGTTTTTCTTTTTTCATTCATATGGCTTTGGAATTCTTATTTTTGCTGCACTGCTTGGATTTTCATATGGTTTTATTCCTGCTACGTTTACAATTTATTTCCCCGAGCTTTTTCCTACCAGGATAAGATCAACAGCAGAAGGGTTTTGTTACAGCACAGGCAGGGCAGTTACAGCGCTTGGAGTATTATTTAGCGGGGACCTTGTCCAGTTCTTTAAAGGAAATATAGGTCAGACTGCTGCAATGATGTCAATCGCTTTTCTAGCAGGCGCATTTATAAGCCTTTTTGCACCTGAAACAAATAAAGAAGCACTTCCAGAATAGTAATTACAGTATTTGTAAGAAACAATCGTATATTGGTTTTTAAATAAATGAAAAAATGCTATTTTAATTAACCAAGCCGCGGTAGCTCAGTTGGTAGAGCAGAGGACTGAAAATCCTTGTGTCGGCGGTTCAAATCCGCCCCACGGCAATTTTCTCTCTAAGGCTTTCATGCAAATATCTTTCTAAAGCATCTTCAAGATAGGAATATTTAAATTTATAACCGTAGCTTATGGCTTTCTCAGGGTACACTCTCTGACCTGTTAGCAATAGATCAGCCATTTCACCAAACATGATTTTTAATGCAATGGCTGGCACGGGCATAAAAGAAGGGCGATTTAATACTTTTCCCAGGGTGTCTGAAAATTCTTTGTTTGTAACTGGGTTTGGACTTGTTGCATTTATAATTCCCTTTACATTTTTATTTTGTAATGTAAGGTTAATCAGTCCAATTAAATCATGAATACCAATCCATGACATCCATTGATTTCCGGATCCAAGAGGGCCTCCGAAAAACATCCTGAAAGGTGCAGCCATTCTTTCAAGTGCACCGCCTTTTTTACCAAGTACAATTCCAATTCTTAGAATAGTAACATCTGTTTCTGCATTCAGCGCCTCTTCTTCCCATTGTTTGCATAGGTTAGCCAGAAAATCAGAACCCAGTGGTGAACCCTCAGTAATTTTTGCATCCAGTGTATTTCCATAAATTCCTATGGCAGATGCACTAATAAGTTTTTTAGGTTTTATGGAAGCATTATTAATTGCTTTTACTATTTCCCGGGTTGGATTAATTCTGGTTTTAAAAAGAATCTCCTTTTGTTTCTCTGACCACGGTTTATTTACTACTGACTCACCGGTAAGATTAATCACAACATCTACCCCGCTTACTAGTTCAGTTAGATTCCCGTGATTGTTCCAGTCCCACTGAATAAATCTTAGTCTTTCACTGCTTTCTTTTTTTGCACGTGTAAGTATAGTCACCTCATGATCATTTGCTACTAGGTCTTTCCTAAGAGGTTTTCCTATGAATCCAGTGCCGCCAGTTATAAGAATTTTCATTTTTACCTACCGCCCTCCTTGCTCATTCTTCGCTTGTCGGGCTTTGCAAAGTACTTACGGTCTGCTATTCCTAACATTCTACAGGTTTTACCGAATGAATCGCCAAAACCTTTCATTACAAGTGAGTTAACTATAAAGTTGCAGCAGTTAGGTAAACAGTAACGAATTTTCATTACTTGTCTCTGTCTTTCTTTTTATATTTTGGTGAATATTGTGAGCTGTGCTTAACTACATATTTCCCTATTAAGTATCCTGTAAGAGCACCGGCAAATACATCGGAAGGAAAATGAGTTCCTTGAGTTACTCTGCTTGCTGAAATCACAGTTGCTATAGTATAGCCAAGAATTGGCACCCACTTTTTCTCAGGATACTGATGTGCTGCAACTGAAGCCAGTGCCCATGTGGTTTGTGAATGCCCGGACGGGAAAGAAGACCCACCTTCAAAAAACTCTCCTCTTCCTTTAGATTCATTGTTTGGTTTATTTCTTCCTGCCATTCTGCTTGCTGCTAAGTAAATAATTGCAGATGAGGCTAAAGCCTCATATTGAAGTGTTCCTGTTTCTCTTAGGCGATCATTTTTTGTAATTACACCGGTTAAAATTAGTCCACCAGGTAAACTAAGTACAGGTGCATAACCACCAACTGCAGCAAAAGCTTTACTTATGTCGTCCTGTGTAGATGATGGGTGAAAATTGCTTGTAAGGGCTTGTGAGAAATCATTGTCTGTAATGAGCAAAGCTGTAAGTGCACCTCCTGCCGGAATGAACCAGACAAGATCCTTATAGTTTATCCTTAAGGGTGCAGTCCATAACCCGATTTGATCTTTTAGTATGTTTGGAGCAAGTGATCTTTCAGCTTCAAGGAGTCTAAAATGTGAAATCTTTTCAGGGAGTTTAATTGGCGCAAGATCGATTTTTTCATTTATATAGTCTTGTGCTTTTTCAGTTCCAGATCCAACTACAGATAGAACATACGTATCTCCACTAATAATTGCAAAGGTTGGGAGTGAAACAGTTAGAAGGCTAATTGAAGTAAGAATAAAAACAAATTTTTTCATATTTCAATCTCAATTCCAATCGGACAATGATCGGAACCCATCACTTCAGGCATTATAAATGCACTTTTAAGATTCGGCAATAGATTTGGAGTTATGAAGAAATAATCGATTCTCCACCCTACATTTCTTTCCCTTGCCCGCGTAATAGGGTCCCAGTAAGTATAATGTTCCCCATCCTTTATGAAATGCCTGAAGGTATCAACATGCCCTTCAGAAACAAACTTATCCATCCATTTTCTTTCAATTGGCAAAAATCCGCTTGTTTTTTCATTTTGTTTTGGCCTTGCAAGGTCAATTTCCTTATGTGCAGTATTTATATCACCGCATACTATTATTTTTCTGCCTTTGTCTTTTAGTTTGTTTGTATATTTAAGAAACTCATCATAAAACTCAAGTTTGTATTTAAGCCTTTCTTCATCTCTCTGACCATTCGGGAAGTAAATATTAAATAAAACAAAATCATCGTAATCTGTTATTAATATTCTTCCTTCACAGTCGTATTTTTTTATCCCAAAACCTTTTTCAGTCTTTTTTGGTTCTTTTTTTGTAAATGTAGCAACTCCGCTGTAACCTTTTTTTTCTCCACTTGACCAAAAAGATTTATAACCGTTAGGATTAATAAGTTCTTTATTTAGCTGTTCAATGCGTGCCTTAGTTTCCTGGACACATAAAATATCCGGATTTTCTTTTAAAAACCAGTTTAAAAAGCCTTTCTTTTCAGCAGCACGAATACCGTTTACATTCCAGGAAAGGAGCTTATACTTTGGCATGCAATTATTTTACAAAATAAAAGGGCTGGTTTTTAAACCAGCCCTTAGAAATCTATGTTAAGAAACAAGCTAAAATCCAACTTTGTCTTCTCTTCTTCTTTCATCTTTTATAGCTTGTGATGCCCAGAATGATGCTCCTGCATTATTCATAACTAATTCTCTGTGTGGATTTCTCATTACATCTGAAGCTATTGCTTGTGTTTCAGGTAACTGAACTCTTGGAGTTGGTGCAGATATAGCTGGCCCTTTAATACCATGAACTAAGTCATGTACCCTTGTCCTTGGCATAGCTAAATTGATTGCACTGATCATAGTTTCCCCAATGTGTAAATTGTCTTACAAGCATTGAATTCTGTCAAGTAGAGGTTTATCAGTGCGGGCCCCCCAGCTTTTCTAAAAGAATTTCTGTATAACCCGGGCTAAGTGAGTCAATCTCTCTACTCATACCTTTAAAGTCAATGTTTACAGGATCAGACAGGGATAGGGTGATCTCATCAGCCCTTACAGGGTTGAATAATTCTGCATGTTGCAGTCTTTTCTTTTCAGCTTCGGGGAATGAAAAGCTCTGTGAAGAAACCTGGATGCCATTTAAATAAAGACTAACATCAAGTTTTTTCCAGCTCTCATAAAGGGAAGTTTTTCTTGAAAATAACCAGATTCCTTTTACTGTTTCAGGGCTTTCAAGATCAAATGAAACTAAAGTAGGAATATGATGGTTCCTTGGAGGGACATACCAGTCAGTAAGCAGATTATTATCTATTGCAGCCTTTGCTCTTGCAGCATCCATAGAGGAAAGCTGCGATTTTACTTTAAGATTAGCTTTTGGTTTTTCATGAAGAATGTATTCCCAGTTTGGATGTATATTAAAAACAAACTTTGACACAGGCTTGAACCATGCTTCAAGAAGTTCAAGTTTTTCAGGGGTGTGAGATCTGATAGTTTCAATTCCAAAAGAGGCTCCGATAACACAACTTATTATTCCAAGAGGAAATGCAATTCTGTTTAATAATATTTTCAGATTATCAGTGAACAGTGAGTAAAAGTAGAACCAGAAAAGAAGAGAGAGCAGGATAAGAGGGGTTGCAAATTCGAACATAAATCGCATTGAACATCCTGAGTAAATGAGATTTATACCAAGTGTAATAGCTGCTGCTGTTCCAATTAGAAGAAATTCAAATAAGGGGAACTTAACCCTGTTAAAAATGGTTTCTTTGGGCGAAAATTTTAACATCAGCCATCCTATTAAAGGAATCCACAGAAAAGGAGCACCAGCAAGTAATCCGAACATAGCCTGTACATAAAATCTTTTACCCAGATTCCACATATCAGGGACTAAAATATGAAAATAGGGAAATTCAGAGTTAAAAGCAGGAGGCAGAAACAGATAGAGATAAATACTTGAAGGAATGTTATTTATATCGATAGGTCCTAAAGCTCTGATATTAAGATCCCCTGTCTGATATGTGAATCCAAACTCAAAAAAGTTGTCAAATCTTAAATAGTTATAGATAGCCAAAAGAAAAAGAGAGATTATATATGGCAGAAAAATAGCAAACCATTTCCTTTTTATTTCTTCTTTCGAAGCGTCAACCAGTTCTTTTTTTAGTTTTGACCAGATTATAAAGATGAGAATTCCACATGGAATTAGACCAGGTCTTGATGCTGCTGCGAGTCCAAGAAATAAACTCCCAAGGAATAAGCATCTTGAAGGAAATGTGCGATTTTGTAAAGATCTTATGAAGTAGAATAATGCCCCTGTTAAAAAGAAACATCCAGAAGCAATTGATACATGATAAATCCCACCGTGTTTATGAACCATATGTGGACCAATGTTCGCAAGACCACTGATGCATATGGCAAGAATGAACATTTGTTTTGGTATATGGGGGAAATGATTTTTAATCAGACACATCAATATTAAAGTTGAGAATATTAATGTTCCAAAGACAAGAATTATAAGTACCAGTGTGTCAGGGATTGATCCATGAGTAATGAGTTTGAAGGGCAGGTAAAAAACAAGGGTTGGAGCAGGACCAAAGTATAAATAATGCTTTCCTTTGTAAACAGAGGCATCTTGCCATCTGTACATAAAATTTGTCGTAGGATCGTAAGGATCATCAAGCTTGAGTAAACCAGGCTCCGGGGCTTTTAGTAAATTTAATTGCCCTGCAAGAAATGCTTCAGCAAGATGATTGTGAGAAATATAACTTGCAGAACCTCCATGATCTAAATTAAAATTGAAAATTCTGGATCCTGCAATCCAGGCATATAAAATTAAAATAAAAAGAAGTACAAACCTGATTCTCATTTACTTAAGAAGATTCACAAGCTTTACAACAGTATCTTTTGCATCACCAAATAACATCATGGTTTTAGGAAGCAAAAATAATTCATTCTCAATTCCTGCAAAACCTGGAGCCATTGATCTTTTCATGAAAATTATTGTTTTTGCTTTATCTACCTCAAGAATCGGCATTCCAAAAATCGGACTTTTTGGATCATTCTTAGCAGCAGGATTTGTTACGTCATTTGCCCCTATTACAAGTGCCACATCAGCTCTTTCAAACTCGGGATTAATTGTTTCCATTTCATAAAGCTTTTCATAAGGGACATTTGCTTCTGCAAGCAGTACATTCATATGCCCTGGCATACGTCCTGCTACAGGGTGAATGGCATATTTTACTTCAACACCTTTTTTCTCAAGGAGATCAGCAAGTTCTCTTACATTATGCTGTGCTTGAGCTACAGCAAGACCATATCCTGGGATAATTATTACCAGCGATGCGCTCTCAAGTACTGTCGTTGCATCATCAGGAGTATAGCCTTGTACATTAACAACTTTCCCATCCTTAGAACTACCAGTCCCTCCACTAGCTGATACTACCTGTCCAAATGCACCAAACATTACATTCCAAAGGGACCTGTTCATTGCTTTGCACATAAGAAAAGTAAGAAACATACCAGATGCACCAATTAATGAGCCAGTAACAATTAATGAATAATTTGTCAGTAAAAAACCAGCTGTACATGCTGCAATTCCTGAGTATGAGTTTAAAAGTGAAATTACAACAGGCATGTCAGAGCCGCCAATTGGTAAAACAAAAAGAACACCTAAACTAAAAGCAAGAGCTCCAATTACAACAAGCCAAAATATATCCTGTGGATGAAAAAATGCATAAAAACTACCACCAACAATTACCAAAAGCTGAAGTAAATTTAGTGTTTTTTGAAATGGGTATGTTATTTGTTTCCCACTAATTAATCCCTGTAATTTCCCATAAGCAGCAATGCTGCCTGTAAAAGTAAGGGAGCCTATTACAAGAGTAAGAATTATTGTTGTTGTGTCGTATAGCGTTAAGTGGTAATAAAGTCGTACATATTCTGATACTGCAATTAGGGCAGAAGCAAGACTTCCAAAAGCATGCAGAAGTGCCACCATTTGAGGCATGTCAGTCATTTTCACTGTTAGTGCTAAATATGTGCCTATTACTCCACCGATAATTATGCAAATAACAATAAGCTGGTAACTAACAATGTTTTTATCAAGAAGCGTTGCACAAATTGCAATTAACATTCCAATGCTTGAGATGTAATTTCCATACTTAGCGCTTTTCGGCGAACTCAGCATTTTTAAACCAGTAATAAACATTACTGCTGAGATTAGGTACGATAGATTTATTAAATTTTCGCGCATTCTTCTATCTCTTCTTAAACATCTTCAACATACGGTTAGTAACTATATAACCACCAGCTACATTTATTGTTGCAAGAATAACTGCAACAGAACCTAAAATTATTGCTATTTGATTATTACTTCCACAAGCAATTAAAGAGCCAACAATACTAATTCCACAAATTGCATTTGTTCCTGACATAAGTGGTGTATGAAGTGTAGGTGGCACCTTTGAAATAACTTCAAATCCTACAAATATTGCAAGCACAAAAATATAAAACGTTAGTAAAAATTCCCCAAATGACATTAATGTACACCCACAAGCATTTGCTTTATACTTTCCTGTAAAATCGCTCCACCATGAGTAATTATTGCACCCTTATTAATCTCATCGTTTAAGTCTAAGTTTAATTCATTGTTTTTATTAAGAAGATGGCTCATAACACTCTCCATATTTTTAGAAAACATTTGACTTGCATGACTTGGCATAAGTCCAGGTAAATTAAAGTAACCACAAATTGTAACACCATGCTTTACAACTTTTTGTCCAGGTGAAGTTAGTTCACAATTTCCACCCTGTTCACTAGCTAAATCAACAATTACTGATCCTATTTGCATTTCCTTTATCATGTTTTCAGTAATAAGTATAGGTGCTTTTTTCCCAGGTACAAGAGCGGTAGTTATAACAACATCTGCTTTTTTAACTTGTTTTGATATTAATTCTAGTTCCCTTTGGTGGAGTTCTTTTGAAACCTCTTTTGCATAGCCTCCTTCTCCTTCTGTTTTTTCACCGGAAAGATCAAGACCTACAAATCTTCCGCCAAGACTTTCAATTTGTTCTTTTACAACTGGTCTTGTATCAAAAGCTTCAACCACTGCACCAAGTCTTTTACTTGTAGCAATTGCCTGAAGGCCTGCTACACCTGCACCAATTATAAATACTTTAGCTGGTGCAATTGTTCCTGCTGCAGTCATTAACATTGGGAAAAACTTTGGTAGATTTTCACAAGCGATTAAAACAGCTTTGTATCCTGCTACTGTGCTCATTGAACTTAAAACATCCATGCTTTGTGCCCTTGTAATTCTTGGAACACTGTCAAGAGCAAATGCAGTAACCTTTTTAACACTTAATTTTTGTATAATTTCCGGATTTAATGTCCCATAAAGAAGAGAAATTAGAACAGAACCTTCCCTCATTTGATCTACTTCTTGTTTTTGAGGGGTTCTAATTTTTATGATAATGTCGCCTGATGAATACACTTCACTAGAAGAACTTATGATTTTTGCTCCAGAGTCCTCATAGTCCTTATTTTTAAAGAATGATCTATCACCGGCTCCACTTTGAACTAATACTTCAATACCTTTTTGTGTGAATCTTTTTACACTTTGCGGAATAAGAGACACCCGTGTCTCATTTTCTTCTATTTCTTTTGGCAGGCAAACTTTCATTTTTTTATTTGAGATGTCTATAAATAAAATGTTACCATTATTTTGGATAAATACTTACAAATGAAAAATCAAATCATATTTTTTGTTTTTCTTGTATTGTTGTTTTTTACAATATCGTTGCCTTTAGAAGCGACAGATCAAAAGGATCTGTTATTTGCTGATTCTCCAGTTAAAGCAGCAATATTATATTTCCCTTCTCCTGCGGTGATGAGATGCTTGAGTCACAGTAATATACCAAAAGCTCCCCGTAAAGTAATGATATATAGAAGGATTAAATATCCTGACAGTACCCAGTTTGAGCAAAACCTTACCATTGGTGTTGATCCAAAAGCCAAAAACGGGTCTAAGTTTATTTTTGCTGGAAATGTAATGATAGATGGAGAAATTTTTACCCAGAAAGTGGACGGAGGGCCTCTTTTTGAGGCTGATAAAGGTCCAGGGATTAAACCGAAGGGATTGTTTGGACTTGAAGAACTTATCGGTCTTCAGAGAAAAATAAAAATAAATGAAAAAATAGGCAATCAGGATTTGAACTATGAGATTTTCATGAAAAATGTAAAAGGAATGATAGGGGATGCAACTTACAGCCTTGAACTTGTTGGGAAGGATAAATCAGAAAAAGGGAAAATAATATATTTACTTTCAGGGAAAGGGGATTTAGGAAAAGAAAAAATCACTGTTCGTGGGGTTGAAGTCTTCAAAGATTATTATGAACTTGTTGAAAGATATGGAAAAGCCGGAGTATTTACCACTATAAGGGTTTATGATTAAAGCTCAAATGTGCTTACATTTTTTGTGCTCAACCCATACCCTTCACTCCGCTTGGTGGGCTTGGCGCCTCCAACGCTCCGTTTTGGGTATAGGTTTCGCTGTGTAAGCACATTTGTTTGTTAAAAATAATCCTAGGGAACATTTGTACATTTGTACAAGTCTTCTTTTATAACGCCTCGGAACTGCTACGCAGATTCCTCGGCTACTAGCTAAGTTATTTCACATTTGATCGGATTTACCGAATGAATCGGATAGATCCTATATTTGTGAGTGCAATAGCGTTATTATGGCAACTGAACTTACAGAAAACCAGAATAAGTTTCTTAATGCCCTGAAGAAGTCCTATAAAAAAGGACCTTTACCTTCTATACGACAAATAGCAAGCGATCTTGAGTACAAGTACCATAACTCAGTGCAGCATTATCTTGAGACTCTTATGTTTGGAGGACTTGTAAAGAAAATAGATAATTTTTTGTTTCTTAATAAGAAATTATTTGGATTAAAAATCTTTGATTCAAGAGTACCTGCTGGTTCCCCTGCTGTTCAAGAAGATAGTTATGAGGTCTTTGATTTTGAAAGTTACATGAGAGCAGACCAGGAAAGAAGTTTTATGCTTCGTGTATCCGGGGATTCCATGATTGATGCAGGAATATATGATGGAGATTTAATAGTTGTTGACAGTAAAATTCAGCCGACCCACGGACTTATAGTTGTAGCTATAGTTGATGGAGGTTACACAGTTAAATATTTAAGGAAAAAAGGAGCCAGGTATTACCTTAAAGCAGCAAATCCAAAATATAAGGATATCTACCCGGAATCAGAGTTTAAGATTGTAGGAGTGGTTACAGGCTCAATTAGAAAATTTTAAGTTAAATCTTTTTAATTAACCTAATCAACATATAGAATCAGGGCTTACTCTTAACCCTTCATAATTTATACTTAACAAGAATATAGTACAAATGGCTAAAGAAATCGGGGTATCTATTGTGGTTATTGCCTTAAAAAAGAAAATAGTTTTTTATGTATTCCTGTTAAGTCTTTTGTTTTTTATAAGACCTCAGAGTTCAATTGCAATTGATAAAGGTTACGATGGTCAGACCCCCTTGTTTGCTGTAATTTCAACTGAATGGTGCTATGGATGCAGATGGCTTGATCCTATTGTTGAAGAACTCAAAAGAGAATACGCAGGAAGAATAACATTTGTAAAACTTGATGCAACCAACGATGACACAGTTTTTTATTCACAAAAAGTTGCAAGGGACTATGGAATACTTGAGTTTTTTAATAACAACAGAAATGCATTCCCTAGAATAGCTATTTATTGTCCAGGAGCACTAATTCCGGACAGAAATTATCTTGGAGCAGTACCAATAAATCATTACAGAACAATTCTTGATGAAATCCTTCTTAACAGTGATAAGGCATGTGCATTTAACGGCAGACCGCAGATAGCAAATAGTGGTGATGAAAGACCAGATGAGCCGAAAGAAACTACAGCAGAAGCAGGTCGTCCTGATACTGTTAATCCTCCGGAAAGACCGCTGGAAATAGCAGGCGAAGGAAGACCAGGTGAACTTAAGTTCTGGACATATGGTCAGCCAATGCCGCTATCAGCTTTTCTGTTATCAAAAGCACTTGTTCTTCCTGAGTGTACAGGGCCAGATCAGGTCCTTTGTTATAACGGAAACACAATTCAAAATAACCTGCCTTCCTCTGAAGAAGGAAAGATTTTTAAACCATATGATTCCAATGCAACAAGAAATGAGAAAGAGTTTAACGGTATAAAGAAACACAAACGTTAGGAAGGAACTTCATGAAAACATATAAAAGAATTCTAGTAGTTTTAATAGTGATAGCAGGATTTATATTTTCTCTAAAGACACGTGCATCTGATAATCCTGTATTTGTTACGATTACTGCGGAACAAAACTGTAGTGCATGCAGGGATTTTAAGCCTGTACGTGAAGAGCTTGAATATGAATATTCAAACAAGGTGGATTTTGTAACATTTGATGTATCAACCAAAAGTGCAATAGAAGAGTCCCAAAGGCTTGCAGAGGAAAAAGGCCTTGTCCGGTTCTTTGAGGAAAACAAAGGAATGGTTCCAAAAGTTGCAATTATGTGCCCAGGCAACCACAAGGTTGAAAAAGTGTTTTTAGGGGAAATCAGTAAGGATGTTTTCAGGGAAGCACTTGATACATTACTTCTTGACGCTTCAAAAATTTGTAGTTTATAAACAGAAAAAATAAAAAAGCCCTGTCGTTTTGACAGAGCTTTTTCTATGTAACTTTTTATTTATAGTTTATTAGTTACTTTACGTGTTGTGCAACAAGCTTTGTCATTTCAAACATGCTTACTTGCTTTTTGCCATTGAATATTGCCTTTAACAGATCATCAGCATCAATTTGTCTTCTGTCTTTTTTATTTTGAAGTCCTTTTTTCTTTATATAAGCCCAGAGTTTACTCGTAATCTGTGTCCTTGGTTGTGCTTGCTCACCAACAATTTTTGCTAGTGATGCATCTGGTGTAATCGGTTTCATAAACCCACTATTTGGTTTTCTTGAACCTTTTTTTGCTGTTTTCTTAGTTGCCATATTATTTTTCTCCTTCTATATTTGAGGGCCGTTTCCTCGACACCTGCAGAGTCTATATTCCTGCCTGCTATGAGATTATATCTCAGAGGAGAGATTCTAGAGGGAAAAGATCGTTGTATAGATTGGTTACTACATGCACATTCCAAGGCCTGACCCGCTAGAAACAGGGGAGGGCCCCTCGAATAGATTGGTTAATTTGCTGCAATATCGAAAGGGCAGCCGCATTCATATTCAATATTTCCCGGGAAATGGCTTTTTCTCCCTGGGCATAAGGCATTTTTCTCTTTAGGGGTATTTCCTTTAGCGCAGACATCATTACAGAAGACTTCCTGAGCGTATGGTTCACATTCTTCATCGCATGCCTGGAAATTGTATGTAGCTAATTCTTCTCTTGAATTACCAAAGGAGTCTATTACTTTCCATTTGGCCACACACTTGCAAGTACCTTTTGGTTCATTTACAGTATCACACGATTTAGCTTTACCTGTATGAACCCAGGTATATGCTATACAGACAATTGTAAATAAAACAAATAATAATCTCGACAGCATAATTTGGATATACCACCAGGATTAGGAAATTAAAATCTAATGCTCTTATTTTTGCTTTTGTGTTAACTTTTTATTAAACCAGGGTATAGGAGCTAAATTCTCACCACATTTAATATTTATTACCCAAAGTTTTAAACTGTTTATAACCAAACCATGTGAATTTACTCTTAAGAAAAACAGGAAAGGTTATTTATGGCTAGTCCACAGTCAATATCACTTAGAAATGCAATTGAGGGCAAAAGATCTGAAAAGATGATTCAGTATGCCATAAAAGAAAGGCTCGGCCTGTTTCTATATGAAGATGGACAATTAAAAGATTTTGTAGAAAAATGGCTTCAGGATTTTGGAAATATTGATCAGGCACTTCAGTTTGTGGCAGATAAATATGACAAGGATTTTGAAAACGATAAAGGAAGAGCAGAAGAAAAGTTAAAGCAAATAGCTCATAGACTTTTTGTTGATGATCCAAGCACCGCTGAAAATGAAGGATGGAACTCAAGTAATTGGGGTGATCTGTCAGAGGACTTTCTGAAAAACTCAAGACCAATCATGATAAAGGATGTTAGAAAGGTAATGGGACGACAAATACTTATGGATGGGGAACTAAATGCTACTGAAGGTGAAATACAGCATCTTATTGGTGAACAAAACGCTGTGGATCAACAAGGACAAGACGAACAAGAGCAGCAAGACTAGATTTATTTTAAGAAATCAAGAATAGTTTTGAATGAAGCCGTTGCTTTTTCTTTTAAAGTTGGCTTGTACAGTACTTCTATTAAATCTGAATATGATCCTGCCTTCCCTTTATACGGGTACCACCAGTAACTTTTTGGTCTTATCCCGGGGATATAACCTTTGTCAAAATTTATGTGTTTTGGTTTTGTAAAATCATAGATTGTAGAGCTACCATAGCCACTTTCTTTATAACCAGTCCATGGACATGCAGGGTGTGCCTGAAGAAATAGCGAATCATTAATCCATACAGTGCCACAGTTTAAAGATGATGCAATCTTCTTTGCAATATCATTGTTGCTTGTCCATACGCTTGCAGCTAAACCATATTTTGAGCCGTTTGCTAAATGTATAGCTTCCTCAATTTCTTCAAATCTCATTATCGGGATTACAGGACCGAATGTTTCTTCCTGCATTACTTTCATTGAGTGATTTACATTTGTAAGCACCGTTGGTTCAAAGAAATATCCATCACGAACAATTCTTTTTCCTCCACAAAGGACTTTTGCCCCTTTTTTAACAGCATCATTTATATGATCCTCAATTTTTATTAACTGCTCTTCGTTTATAAGAGGTCCTACATCAGTCTCATCTACCAGCCCATCGCCAATCTTTAGCTGTCTGACCAGAGAAGAAATTCTATCGGTAAATTCATTGTATATTTCTGCCTGCACATAAACCCTTTCAATAGAAGCACAAGCCTGTCCACAATTTGAGATTGCTCCCCACAGAATTCCTCCTGCAGCATAATCAATATTTGAATCATTTATTACTATTGCAGGATCTTTCCCGCCAAGCTCAAGGCATACAGGAATCAGTTTTTTTAAACAGATCTCTGCGATTTTTTTCCCAACGCTGGCTGATCCTGTAAAAACGACCTTATCTATTTCCGAATCAAGCAGGATATCCGCAGCTCTGCTATCCCCATAAATTACATTTGCAACCCCTTCCGGGATTCCTGATCTGGTTAATATATCTTCTATTAATTTTCCTATAGCAGATACTGTGCTTGAGGGCTTGAATATGAAAGTATTTCCTGTAATTAGTGTTTTGGTAATTACTGAGAAAGGTAGATAGAATGGGTAATTCCACGGCTCAATAATCCCAATTACACCGATAGGTTCGTACTCGATAAAACTTTTCTTTGTTGGGTAAAGTGGACCAAGAGCAATTTCTTTGTTTGAGAGAAGGTTAGCCCCGTTCTTTATGAAGTATTCCATTACCTGAAGAGTTGATGCAATTTCAGTAAGATATGATTCAGCAAGTGGTTTACCATTGTTTTTAGTAATTGTCTGTGCAATGTTGTTTTTTTCACTTATTATAATGTCATAAATGTTCTTTAGATATTCTATTTTTTTTTGAATTCCAAGACTACTCCAGATGAGAAATGCTCCCTCTGCTTTTTTAACCATTCGACGAATTTCTGGTTCTTGTGTAATCTGAACATCAGATATTTTTTCCTGTGTTGCAGGATTAAAACACTCAATCAAATTTTCCTTTGTTGTATATGACATGGGATAATTGTAAAATAATCATTGTTAGTTAGTTCTATTTGTTGAGAATTATAAATGGAGGCTCAAAGTATTAATTATTTGAGTTAATAGATTGATAGAGAGATACACTCGGCCTGAACTTGCGAAAATATGGTCAGAAGAGAATAAATACAAAATCTGGCTTCAGGTTGAGATTGCAGCACTTGAAGGAATGCAGGAAATAGGCAAAGTTCCAAAAGAAGCCGTTCAGAAAATAAAAGAAAAAGCAAGAATAGATCTAAAAAGAATTGAAGAACTTGATCGGGAAGTTCATCATGACGTCATTGCATTTCTTACCTCACTAAGCGAGTCTATAGGACCTGAAGGCAGATACCTTCATATGGGGATGACAAGCTCTGATCTTATTGATACCTCGCTTGCAATTCTTCTTGAACAAGCAGGTTCAGTAATCCTGAAAGATATCGAAGGATTAATCCTTGCTCTTAAAATGAAAGCTCTTGAACATAAAAATACAATATGCATTGGAAGGACTCATGGGGTTCATGCTGAACCCACAACTTTTGGACTAAAGCTGCTTGGATTTTATGATGAATTACACCGCGCAAAGGAGAGGTTTAATACAGCAGTATCAGAGATAAAAACTGCGATGTTTTCAGGTGCAGTTGGAACATATTCAAATATTGATCCAAGAGTTGAACAGATTGCAGCAGGTAAACTTGGCTTAACTCCTACACCGGTTTCCACGCAGGTAATAAGCCGCGACAGGCATGCGCATTACTTGTGTGAACTTGCAATTATGGCTACTATTGTGGAAAAGATAGCTACTGAAATAAGACACCTTCAGAGAACAGAAGTTCTTGAGGTGGAAGAACCTTTTTACTCAAAACAAAAAGGCAGTTCAGCAATGCCTCACAAAAGAAACCCATGGCGATGTGAAAATTTGTGTGGACTTGCAAGGCTCGTTAGATCCTATTCATTGAGTTCTATGGAAAACATTCCTCTCTGGCATGAAAGAGATATAAGCCATAGCTCCGTAGAAAGAATAATTTTACCTGATTCAACCACACTTGTAGATTTTATGCTTGTAAGAATGAATGAAATAATATCAGGGCTGAATGTGTATCCTGAAAATATGAGGGAGAATCTTTTTAAATTTGGTGGAGTTGCATTTTCTCAGACAATCCTGATAAAGCTTGTAGAGGCGGGGCTTGAAAGAGAAGCTGCATATAAAATTGTTCAGGAAAATGCACATGAAGCATGGAACAGAAAAAACGGGAATTTTAAACAGAATATTATTAGCAATAAAGAAGTTTTAAAATATCTTAAAAAAGAAGAAATTGAAGATTGTTTTGTACCGGAAAAACTTGTAAAGAATATTGATTTAATTTTTAACAGAGTGCTTGGAAAAGTAAAAGAGCCGGTTTGTTCTGTTAGATAGAAGACGTATATCGTTTTATCCTCTGCTATCATTATTATTATGGTTTCAAAATCACCGAAAGTGCTTATTGTAAGTTTTGACGGAGGAGTATGGTCAAATCTTAAACCAATTGCCGAAGCAGGTATTATGCCTAATCTTAAGAGCCTTCTTGAAACCGGCAGAAGCTGTAATCTCCGTTCAACAATTCCTCCTGTAACACCGCCTGCATGGACTGCATTTATGACTGGATGTAACCCCGGTAAAAGTGGAGTATTTGATTTTTATGAATATCAACAGGGGACATATAATGTTTCTCTTACATCAAGTAAATCAATTCAGGCTCCAGTTTTGTGGAAAATTCTTTCCGATAATGGATTAAGAGTTGGAGTCGTAGATGTCCCTATTAATTATCCTCCACCTGAAGTAAATGGTTATGTTGTATCCGGGTGGGAAAGACCAAGTAATAAAAAAACATTTACTTATCCGGCTGATTTGGGGATGAAGCTGATTGAAAAACTGGGGGATTACCCAATCTGCCTTACTACATTTGACAAACAAGGAACAAAAGATACTGACTATCTGGATAAACTTATTGAGATTACATCAAAGGTGGGAGAAGGTGCGGTGTGGCTTCTTGAAAATGACCCTGTAGATTTTTTCATGGTTCATTTTCAGACAACAGATATTATTCAGCATGGTTTCTGGAATGAGATTGCTTCACTGGATTTTAATTCCCAGAATGAGACAATGAAAAAGATATGGGATTTTTACAGGAACCTCGACAGGTGTCTAGGGATGATAAAGGAAAGACTTAATGAAGAAGGTGTCTTTTTTCTTGTCAGCGATCATGGCTTTGGTCCTGTTAAAAAGAGGATGGCTGTTAATGTGTGGCTTAAGGAGCATGGCTATCTTAAACTTAAGACAGATATAGCAACACAACTCAGGACAAGTGTAAAAAGCACAGCCATTAAAATGGTTAACAAGGTTGATGCATTAGCAAGGCTTAAAAACAGAATAAGACAAAAAAACCAGGAAGAAATGGAGCAGAGAGTCCTTGTCCCAAGAGCATCCCATGACCCGATAGACTATAAGGAAACAAGAGCATTTAGCGGGATAGGCACTGTTTATGGAACTATTCAGCTGAATGTAATTGGACGTGATCCAGATGGAACTGTGCCTAAAAAAGAAGCAGAAGCATTAAAAGATGAAATTATTGGAAGGATTGAAAATGTTAAGGACCCTGTTTCAGGAGAAGCATTTATTAATAAGGTTTGTAGAAAAGAGGAAATATTTAAAGGTGACCATATTGAAAAAATCCCTGATTTGGTAGTTATTCCAAATACAGGATACTACCTCTTTGCAGGCACACAGGAAAAGGATCTTTTCCATAAATCCAGTCATCTTTCCCCCGGAAATCATATTGAAGATGGGATTCTTCTTTTAGCTGAAAAAGATCCTAGTAAATTTGACCTATCCTGTGCGGATATAACTGATATGCTCCCCACAATCTTAAATATTTTTAAAATAAAAGTTCCAGAATATTTAGATGGTAAAAGCCTTTTATTACAGGAAGCCACCTTAGTTAGAAAAAATTAATCATCTTTTTGGATTAACTTTTAATTAAGCATTGACAAAGAAACGGTTAAGAGAATATAGTTGAAGTATAAATCGTCATAATAACAAGAGCCAAAACTCTTGATAGGTTAAGAAGGAATTAAATACATGAACCCGTTTATCAATAAGGTTACATCAAAAGATACAGTAGAGCTTCTTGAAAGATTTTTTGAAGCAGCTACAAAAGCTGTAAAAAGAGAAAAATATCACCCCGAGGCTCTTGAAGCCTTTGACTTAATTCAGGCAATCTCCTGCTTCAGATATTTCCCCTCAGTTGATGAATGCGTAGAAGCTTTTCCCACGCTAAGAGATGACAAACACAAGGTTGAATATATATGGGAACAATTCGGGAAACTTTCTGAAAAACAACTCAGTGATGTTTATATTTCTTCCATGAGCAAACTAAATTTTGCTGATGAAGAACTGGTAAGCTAAAGATTTGACTTTTAGCCTTTTATACGGCATTGTGAAGTAAAATGAAACACTGCTGGAAAAATAAACGTCTTATCTTTAATCATGTCCCCTTTAAGAAAATCAAATTTACCTCCAGAGAAAAAAAAGAAGATAGAGCAGAACCTGCTTAAAATTTTCAAAGATATTTATTTTACTACTCCTGACATTTTAAGAGCAAAAGATCAATCTGAAATGATATCTGATGAAATCAGAGGATTTATTCTTGGATTTGCTAACTCATCACAGGTGAATGAAGTTGATCTGCTTTTAAAAGCTAAAGAAAAAGGACAGGAGCTGGTTGAAAATCATGAACTTGTTTTCTTTGATGAAAAAATTGATAAAGTACTTTCAATGAGAGCATTTCTTATCCCCGGAATGAAAGTTGATTTGACGGAGGAAAATGCATCTGAGAAAGTTACCGAGGATGACTTACAGGCAGTAGATCATGAATTGTGCATAAGTTTCAGATCTGATGAGATAAATGAATTTACAAAACTTGGAAATCTGCTTGATATCAGAGCCAATCTTGCTAAATCATTTGGCAGCAAGCCTCAGGAGGAAAAAGAGGTCTTGGGTATGATAAAAGAGAATAAAATATTCAGAGATTCCCTTGATTCTGTGCTTGATTCTGCAGGAAGAGTCTTTAATAAGTAAGATAACAAATAAGACTAATTCTTAGAAGAAGAATGTGAATGACCATCTACGATTACAAGATCTTTATTTGTGGTTCTCAAGTATTTCTCCATTTCTTCCACGTGCGTCTGTTCACTTACAATAATTTGTTCAAGCATAAGCTTCATAGGCAAATTATATTCCCCAACTTCCTTTAGCTGTTTGGTGTAAAGCTCAAGTTGAGCCTTCTCTGCTTTTAAGTCTTCTGAAAGCATATCCTCAACTGACTGGTACCCTGGTTCAAAAACCTGATCAACCTTTACTGTCGGATGTCCGCCGAGTGCTGTAATCTTTTCACCAAGCTGAATTGCATGAGCCATTGACTCCTGTGCCTGTGTACGGAACATCTGAACAAGAGGTCCTCTGTTAGGACCAAATACTATAAATGAATGGTGGAGATACCTGACAATTCCGGCCATTTCCTTTTCAAGATCTTTATTCAAAGCCTGTATAAGTTTTTCATTTGTTTTGTCCATAAAATCTCCTTTTGTTTTATTTATGAGTTAATTTTCCCAGAGGACCTGAATAAATTCCATTCATTGAAAATGATTTTCATATAACCATCTTACTGGAAGCAGAAACAAGTGATTTACCAAGAAGTCTTTCGTAACACTTAATATATTCTTTTACTGTATCTTGCTTTGTCAGATTTCCCCCCATGGCCTCTTTTACTGACTTTGTCCATCTTTCTTTGATTTTGTAAAATCCCAGCCCCCAGCTTAAGGCTTCTGAAAGGTCTTTAATATTATAGTTGTCAAACAAAAAACCATTTCCACTCTCGTTGTTCTTTATATCAGTGATTATTTCATTTATGATTCCAGCTTTGAAAGCTATAGGTACAGATCCATACCGGAGTGAAATTAAAACATAGTATCCATCATACTCCTTGGGGTTCAGGTTTATGTAAAAATCTGAACCTGCAAGTAGCTTTTTAATTGATTCGTGATTATATGAGTGACATATCTTTATGTTTTTATTTCTTTCTGCAATTTTTGCAAGTTCAGTTAGGTTCTTTATATTGGCAGGAACAGTACTAATAAGCTTTATATTTACGTTATCTGATGCCTGAAGAAAAAGATCATGCAGTAAGCTTGTTTCGTCCACAGAGGGATTTTGTCCCAGAATTATCCCGATAACAGGGAGCTGAGGATTTTCACTGAGATCAAAAATCTCAAGGAGAGATTCTTTGCATTTCTTTTTTCCGACTGTGAAATAAGATTTTGAATAAGCTTGTGCTATTGAACTATCTGTCTCAGGATTAAACATATCCTGGTTGATTCCACTTGTTATAGACAGAAGATTACCTCTCTTGTGTTTTAATGTTTCTGCAAGTTCCCTGCTGCATGAGCCAGACAGAAGTTCATCTAGAAGACTCTCAGATACAGTGACTACTAAATCAGAATTAGCAAGTGACTGAATATAGTTCCTTGAAGGATTCTTGTCAAGGTTACTTAATGTAGAAATTATTTTCCCCGATCTGATCAGAGTTGCACAGTTTATTTCATGTGGACTAAAAAGATGAAACAAATCTGCATCCATTTTTAGCCTGGAAATGATGTCAAGGCTTGCCTGACAGAAGAACCGGAATCTTTCATTATCTGCTGGTCCTTCCAGGTGTATTTCCTTTGAATTACTGAAATAGCCCTGGCTCTCAATAAAATAAATACTGCACAATGAATCAGGAAGAATTCCTTTGTAAACCGAAGCAATTACCGGATTTTCTTTTTCGGTAGAGCTAAAATTTATTCTGAAGTCAAAAGGGATTCTTTCTATATAAAGTACTGAGGGATCAATAAACCCATAGCGAGGTATAAATACTTTAATGTTATTTCCAAGCTTTTCTGTTTCATGCGCTAAAGTGCTTACTAGATCTGATAAGGAGGACCCTTGTGTAAAGGGATAACATTCCGGAGTAATATAAATAATATTCATTCAGGATATATTATATTGTAAGCTTATAAAGCAATGTCATTCCCATGAAAATGGGAATCCAGACATAAAAGCTACTAAATCTGGATTCCCGCTGGAGTTTACCCTCTGCAGAAGCAGGGGGCGGGAATGACAATAATAGTTACACAAATTACTTTAAGGTTATCCCCCAGTTTTTAACCGTCTGCTGAACATAATCTACGCGAATTGATTTTGTAACCCCGTCACCGTCCATATATTTCCAGTTGTTTATTGCTACTAGCTCAGCAATAGGGACACCATTTTCTACTCTTACGGTAAACAACCCGCCACCTGAATTCCCCGGATTTATAGGGGCATCAGTTTGAACATTGTGTACCAGATTTACGCCTAAATTTGCTCTGTCAGTGTGACTTATATTTCCAAAAGTAACTGAGTCTCTTTCTGCAAAAGGATTTCCAATAGCAAAAACCGGCTCTCCCACCTTTAAAGGATGTGCCTTAATATCTCTCATCTTTATTCCCACATCTGGAGACAGTTTCACATCTGGTGGAATTAAAAGCAGGCAAAGATCGAGTTTATCTGGAGGAGAGAAAGCTCTCTTCCCATTCGAGAGTATTACCGGGGGAGCATCAAATTCCACAGGCTTTTTGTAGTCACTCCCGTTGTAAAGCTTTATGTGGTAAACACCGTCAGCAGAGTCCTTCCTTTTTAACTCTTGATCCTCAGTAACATGTGAATTGGTTAGTATGTACCTTTCACCATTGCTTCCAATTAGAATTATTCCTGATCCAAAAGTAGGGACTTTTTGTTTTTCACCTGTGAAGATGTTTACCATTTCCATTTCACCTTCTACTGAAACTGTAGATGGTGTAACTGTGCTGACAGCTGTAATCATCTGATCAAGTGTTATTCTTGTACCTAACTCTCTGTTGAGTTCTGTTAATTGTGCATTTAATCCCTGAATACCTGCTCTGCTTTGTTGAAGGCTTTGGGTTAAATCACCTATCGTTCTTCTGCTTTGTGTTAATTCATTCTGCATGCTTCCCATCTGTGAGTTTTGCTTTAATAATCTGGTGTTTAACTCATCAACTGTACTTCTGCTTTGAGAAATTTCTCCTTTCAAAGCTACTGATTGTTCTTCTTGTTCTTTATTTGTACTCTGGTTTACGTAATTCCAGTAACCATTTCCAGCAATTCCTGTTCCAACAAGTCCTGCTGCTACGGCTTTGATCCAGAGAGGTGTTCTTGAAGGTCGGACAGGCGGTACATCCATAATATTTCCTCCGTAAATAGTTTTTACTTGGTGTTTAGTTTTTTAATTTTACTTTCTTAAATAGCAAAGCAGCTTCTGGTTTTGTATCTTAATGTAAGTTATTAATGATATTAAATTATTGCTTTCTTAAAAATGTTTTGTATAAATGAAAATCCTGTCAGAAAACTACAGGAAATCTTGTTAACGAATTTCTTGTGTATAAAATAGGTAAGTCAGATGTAGTATAAAGTAAAATCAGTTTTTACTTTATATTTCTTATATGTTTCAGGAATGCTTTATTTTTTTAATGAAATTCCCCAGCCATTAAAAATCTGCTGGATATAATCTACTCTTATTGATCCTCCTATGCCATCGCCACCTCTGTATCCCCAAGTGTTCATTCCAACATATTCAACAACAGGTTGCCCGTTTTCCATCCTGATACTAAATAATCCACCACCTGAATTCCCTGGGTTAATAGGAGCGTCTGTTTGTATGTGATGATTAATATTTAGTCCAGGTGCTGCTCTGTCAATGTGGCTGATGCTTCCTATAGATACAGAGTCTCTTTCCCCAAATGGATTACCAACCGCAATAACTGGTTCACCCACTCTTAATGGATGTGCATTTATATCTCTGAATCTTACCCCTGTAATATTTGATGGCAGTTTTACATCAGGTGGTATAAGAAGCAGTGCCATGTCGTGTTCTTCAGGACTTGAAAAGGCTCTGTTGCCGTTACTCAACATTACTGGTGAAGCATCAAATTCAATAGGGTTTTTATAGTCCGATCCGTTATAAACCTTTATGTGGAAAACACCATCATTAAAAACGTTCCTTCTGATTTCGTTGCTTTCTGTCACATGTCCATTGGTTAGGATGTATCTTTCACCATTACTACCAAATAAAATTACACCTGAACCAAGACCTCGTTGACCTTCAACTCTTACTGTTGATGGTGTAATCTTACTGACTGCTGTAACCATTTGATCAAGTGTTATCCTTGTGCCTAGTTCTCTGTTGAGTTCTGCTATTCTTCCATTTAAACTCTGAATACCTGCCCTGCCTTGTTGAAGACTTTGGGTTAAATCGCCTATTGTTCTTCTGCTTTGTGTTAGTTCATCAATCATTGATTGCATTTGTCTTGCTTGATGAATATTAGTAGATTGTTCGCTGGTAAGTCCTTGATTTAGTCTTTCAATAGTTGTACTGCTGCTTGCAAGGTCCTGATTTAATCTTTCAATAGTTGTTCTGCTATTTGCAAGTTCTGCATTTGTAAGTTGGTTTGTTACAGTATTTACGCCTGCTCCGGCACCAGCTAAGGTAGCAAGCATCCATAACAAGACATTCCCACTTATACGACCTTTTCTTTCTACAGCATCTATAGTTGGCATAAAAACTCCCTCTGCCGACATGGACATTCTCATGCCGGGCACATTTAGATTCTTTACCTGGTTAGTAACTTTTATTCTACTTTAAATTTAATTAATATCTTGTTCGACTTTGTATTGAACTGAATGTAAGTAATTTGATAATTCTTTTTTCCTGTGAGATTTGGACTAGAAAAATCTTACCTTCACAAAATATTTTCATACTTTGAAAATCAAGCAAGAAATTTTTTTAAGAATTAAAGCTGAATAATAAAGAAAAAATAAAAGTCGTGTTATCTTTCATAAGTGTTTGTAAATTTCAAATGTAAGGCAATATGCAAAATACATGGAAAATAAATTTACTATTTATAAGTTATATTCTTTTACTCTTACTATTTACTTACTGAAAATCGCAATTAAAAAACAAAAAGGGGCTTTTTAGGCCCCCTTTCTTTTTGCTAGTTGCTATTTAGCCGAGGAATTGGCTTCCTGACAAATGGCGATTTGCCAGCTAAATATACTGCATTGACGCTCATCGTGTCCTCCTAGCGAAAGACACCATCGTCTTTTTTAAGCGACGCCATTGTCTACTACTTAAATACTATAGAAATCATTATATCAGGCTTAATATTTTGTTTATTTAGGAGTTTTGCCATAGTTTAGCTTTAGATTGAAATACCGCCTTAGGATTTCCTGAGAAACCAGTATCTCTAACAAAGAATCATGGAAGAAAATCTTAAACTAATTTCTTTTAAAAAGTCTGTTGATTACTTTTTTAAGTCCATTTTTTGAGAAATGTTCATCTTCTGCAATTTGTTCAATAACCATTTTGTTGGTATTGCATTTAATAATCTCTCTGAAACTCCTAAGGCAGGTTGTCAGACATGGAGATTCTGATATTTTATCCTGGGACTCAAATTGTAGAACTGAAATTTGGCCCGAAGTTGCAGCCTGAGCAGAACTAGGCAATGTAATTGATAGTTGCAAAGCAAAAACCGCCAGGATAGCAAAATGTAAAAACCTCTTCATAATTGATTCCGATAATTAATAGATACGGCAACTTTTAATCCAATAGGAATTCTATTTAGATCTGAGCGGAGATAAGTATGTTTACCTCTATTGTCCAGGGGTTAATTTATATTTGATAGGGCTGCCCATGAGGGTTAAATACTATTCTTTTTTTCGGAGTTCTTTTGAATTGTTTCAGTATAAGCTGCAGTAGAATACGTTGCTGTTCTGATTGAATCAAGATCCGATGAAAACTTTGAAATAAAAACAGCAATTACGAAATTAGTAACGAATATCAGTAAAAGTAGGAATGTATTTATTCTGTCCTGCACAGAAATTATTTTAACAGAAAAAAATTGAAGACGTTGGAGCATATAATTCCCACGCTATAATTAATCCCTCAGGGGCCCTTACCTCAGTCTGGATAGAGGACTCGGCTACGAACCGAGGCGTCGTAGGTTCAAATCCTATAGGGCCCGCACTTTTCAAAGAAATTAGAACTGATATTTATTGATGGACCAAAACGATATAATTGTTAATTGATTAGTCAAAGAACATATTTTATGATGGCAGACTTATTTAAAAAAGCCCTGAGCAGGACGAATACCCATGTCAGATCAGAGAAAAAGCTATTTTTAATTTTGCTTCTAACATTTGTTTTAAGACTGATTTATGTTTACTTCTGCACTGATTATAAAACCTATTTGTTTAGTGATATGGGAGCCTACTGGCAGAGAGCTCTGGACAGATATAACGGAGACATTCATAACTATGGACAGTGGGCTGCATGGGCGCCATTTTTTCATTATTATATAACTTTTTTATTTCAACTTTTTGATTTAGTCGGGCTTTCAAAACTCAGGCTTGAAATTATACTTTTTTTAAATATTATTTATTCTGTTGTTTCCATATACTTTTTTTATTTTTTAGCTGGTTATTTTATAAAAAATGATTTCTGCAGACATTTATCCACACTTTTTTATGCTCTGGCTTATCCTTTAATTTATTTAAATGCATTTGTTTTGTCTGAAAACCTTTCAATACCAATAATAATTACATCAGCCTATTTAGTTCTGAAAAATCATGAAAACAAAAAAATATTGTTTTTTACAGGTGCTTTTTTTGCTGTAGCTGTCTGTGCAAGACCTGCTGTAGGACTTTTGGCGATTCCGTTTTTTATTTATGTCATTTTTGCAGATAAACCTTCATTTAATTCTCTTATGAGAGGACTTGTCTTCTCATGTGGATTTTTTCTTATAACAGGGATAGTCAGCCTTGAGAATATGAAAGTTTCAAATGGAGAATTGAAAGGCCTCGCAGCAAACGGAGGACTTGGATTTTTTGTCCAACAGTGTAAAGCCCACATGGTTAGGTCTGAGTATAAAGGGTATGTTTTTGAAATAGGAAACCCTACTTATCTGGGGCATTCAGAACTTGCAAAAATGGATTTTCGTACAGATCATTCATTGCATGATGAAGATTACTTTTACAGACTTGGGTTCGAGTGTATCAACAAGAATCCAAATATATGGATAGAAAACTTTATATCCTTAAAAAGTATGTTTATTGGTCCACTTTTTCCCAGTGTTCCTGGCTGTAAAGGATTCGATTTTTTTATAAAGTTTTCAAATTATGCTTTTATTTTTATCTTTCCGTCGTTGTTTCTTTTGTATTTGCCTGTGCGGGATAAACTTATGGATTTAAAAACAACAGTTCTTCTGGTTTCAATACCCTTTTTAATAATAATTGTTAATTACTTTTATGCAGTAGAGCAGAGGTATTTTTATCCTGCAGTTTTTACTTTATTTATAAGTTTCTTTTCATTCCTGCAGTATAAGTCACGGTATGAAAAGATTTTAAAAATTTATCTTGGAGTAATGCTGGCAGTACTTTTCTTTGTAAGGTTTTGATTATTTCCTTATCGTTCTATCTATATAGTATAAGATCCTTGCTCTTGAAATGCGAAGTAAAGAATTTTAGGAATACATTTATCACAATAACCTTTTTCCCTTAAATTCTTTAATCCTTTTTCAAGAAGCCTAGCTCTTTCAGGCTCTAACTCTGCCATGTTATGTGATTTAATATCCTTCCCTCTTTCATAATAAACCCTAAGATCTGAAAGAAAGTGTTCCACAATTTCTTTATTTGCTTTTATATCGTATGAAATCATTTGTTCAACAAGGTTAGGAAAAAGATCTTTATGTTCTAAGTTTTCAAATAGATCCATCCCCTTACGATCCGGGTTTGTTGCCCACGAACCAGCTTTTTTGGTAATATCCAATCTAAACGATTCATAAGTAGGAGTATTTATATTGGAGAATTTCTTAAGAAGTGGTTCAAAAATAACCTCCATACGCTGCATAAACTCTATATTGGCAGCAGGATTATGTTCAGGATCTTCCCAACCAGTTTTTACCGGTCTCTTTGCTATATATGCAATAACATGCTCTATATATTTCTTTAAGCTATGCAATTGCTCTTCTCGCGATTTCATACATCCTAGTGCTTGATAAACTTCAAAACGTATTTGTCTTTTTTCATGTGCTTTAACTTCGTCAAGCAGCGCTTTTGTAGATGGTGGTTCTGGAACAACAGAAATATGTTCAAGAGCTGCAGACGCACTACCACCAGCCTTTTTTATTTCAGAAATTCTCTGAGCAGTATTCTTTAAAAACGTGTCTCTTCTTTGTTCAAATTCAAAACCATGTCTAATTTCATCTTCTAGAGTATCAAATAAATCTACAACTGAAAAACATTCATTTGGCTTTGCATTTACTGCTCTTTCAAAAATTGTTTCAGCTACTCGTGTTGGTAGTCCAGTACTTCCTTCATAAAAGAAAAACTTATGCTTTCCAACGCCGAGATTATATTCATTTGCAATCTCCCAAACGTGACGCTCTAACATTGCTTTTTCTTCAGGTACATATTTTGGCTTTTCACTGTCTGAATCTATTGCAAAGGAATTCAGATCTTCGCCTTGATAGAGTAATGCTTTCTCTAACATACTCATATGTTGTAAAAGTGGTATTAGTCTGGGTTTAACATCTTTATGAATACTATCTAAAGATTGGTAGTAGTTATGATTTTTCGATGGGAAAAGGTAAGTCATCGTTAACCAAAGACCAAAAGTATTTAAAATATGTGGTGAAACATGTCTTCTAGTACCTTCTGGGATTAATTGTCGTAATTGATGTTTAAATAGCTCTGATATATCCCTATAACGACGATCAAACCACAAGGGTGATTTTTCAAATCTTGTATTTAAAGAGTCCCATTCAGAATAATTTTCTTGAAGCTGCATGAGTGTATCATCATTTGTAGTACCAAAAAGTAAAATATCAAATTGTTCATCTATAGCGTGAGCTCCTCTGCCTTTTGTAGTAGTTGCAGAAACTGTGGTTCTTGCTTTTTCAGCAAATCTTAAAAGGTATAAAAAGTGATCCATGGATCCATGTTGTTGTGCGCCATGTGCTGCATCTTTGAACATATCATCAAAAACTATTACCCCATGATTTGCATTTGCTTCATCACCTTCCATTACATGAAGCCCGGCAGTGGAAAAAGCATTCATTATTGGTCTTGGTAGTGCACTCCAATCTACCGTAGGCGTAATAGGTTCAAGGCGAGTATTTGGAGTAACTTCAGGTTGTATAAGTACTAGACCTCTTCTCCCCTGAGCAGAATATGTCCATCTAACAACATGCACATGATTTAAAATGCTTTCTACATCTCCTTCATAATAATTCCAAAGTGCTTCATATACTCTTCTTGAGAGATCATTCATGCCATTTGAAATAATATAATCTTTATTAAATTCAGGTGGTATCTTGCCTTCAGCGGATAGCCTATTTAACAACTCTACTCTGTCTTGTTTCGGTAATATAAAAATTGGGTTTGCGTTTTTACCTGCAGGAATACTAACATCTATTTCATCACGGGATATTTGACCACATTTCTTTTTAGGTGAAATCCTAAAGCCCATTTCACCTCCTGCAGAATTGCCACCAAAAACCCATTCATAAGTATATAAAGCACCCTCTTCTGTCTTTGAGTACTCTTCTAACATTTGAAATAAGGTTTCAAATACTCTTGATTTGCCAGTAGCATTAGGACCGTGTACTATGATTACGCGATTTGGGTGTTTTTTTCTTGCTATGAGTTGGAGTTTGTCATAAAGATCATTCCAAAATATTAATTGACCTTCTACACATTCTTTATCTAAAAGTTCTTTTGGTTCCCATGGTTTTCTAGCAAAAGCAAAAGGATGAACTTCTTTACCCATGACCTTTATCTTATCTGTTGGTTTTATACCATGAACCTTATCCCAATAATCCATTGCATCTAATATATATCTTGCAACAGGGCGAAAATATTTTACTGGGTTTCCTTCTACTTCATTTAAAAATTCAGCATAAGGTAAAAACTGCTTAGAGTGAAGATATTTTTCTTTCCCTTGTTGAGCAATCCTTGCAAGCAAAAGAGATGAGTGGTTACCACTAGGGATTATAGATGTTGATGTATCTGTATCAGTTACTGAAACTATGGGTGCCGTCTCATCGTGTATAGAGGAAAAAACCCTTTCTTCTTCTGAAGGAATAACACCCTTGTCTCTAGTTACTGACCTTTGGGGATCAACGATAATGCTTTCTACCCTCATTTATTTTTTCTCCCCCAACATGTCTAAAAGAGCTTTTTTATAGTTATCTTCATCACCTTTTTCTATTTTTGATGTACGAAGATGTGAATGTTTTTCAGTCAGGTTATCATCTAAAACATTTTTAAAATCGCCACTTCCATATGGTGATTCAGTTTGGATATAACCTATTTCATTTACCTGAGTTAAAAGCCTTTCGATAATTTCTAAAGAAGGATTATTGTCTTCTCCCCAGTTATCTCCATCAGTAAAATGAAAAATATAAACATTCCAAAGCGCTGGGTTGTATCTTTGTTTAATAATTTCATCAGCTAACTTAAAAGCACTAGATATCCTTGTCCCGCCACTTTCTCGGGTAGTGTAATATTCTTCTTCGCTTACTTCTTTTGCGGCTGCATCATGAACTATAAATACTTCATCTACTCCTTCACCAAATTGGTCTTCAGTATATTTTTCACCTCTTAGTTCTGCTCTTGCTATTCCAAACTGGTATTGGATTACTGTAGATAAATACCAGGAAATTGTTCTTACCCACTCTTTCTGCTCATCAGTCATAGAGCCAGATACATCCATCATGTAAATTATTACTGCGCTTGCCTGGGGTTTTTCTATAACATTCCATGAAACATAAACTTTGTCACTTTCTTCAACAACTGCATGTTCTAAAAACGCATTTAATCCTTCGTCGGTACTAAGATCAAACTTATCCCCTATTTCAGCTCCAGTTCGTGCAAGCACATTTCTTACTGTTTGCATAAGATCCATGTCCTTACCAACTCTGCTAAGGGTATTCCATTTAATTGATTTTTCTTTTGCACCGCCATAGCCTTTAGGCTGAAGATATGGAAGCTTATATTCTTCTGTTAAAACTTTTGCTACTTCACTTCTGGACATTGGAACCCAGATTTCTTTTATGTGCCCGCCTTCCTGATCACCTGCTTTTCCATCCCCTTCCTGTGGAGGGGCTGATATTGGATCGCCTACATTTCCATCACCTGATCCAATGCCTCCGCCTTCTCCTTCATTTCCTCTTGTAAAGTGAGGGATTTCAATAACAGGCACGGGAATACTAACAATTTTCCCTCCTTTTACCCCTATCATTTCTTGAGGATTTTTAAATTTTCCTAATTCTTTTCTTGCCTTTCCTTTTAATATCTCGTTATAGCGCTCAAGGTCAGGATCTACGCTTGCACTTACATCAAATAAATAACGAAACTGATTTATAAGCCATGCTGGTGGCATACTACGAGCAGTTAATATTTTTGGTTTAGCTTCTCTTGTAGCTTCAGTACCTGCGCTATCACCACCTGTCATAAACTCGGGGGCAGGGGTAAGCGTGTTAGTGTTTCCACCCCTTAGTGTTGGGACAGTTATTTTTCCTCTATTTACTTCTTCGACTCTCACTGTCATATATTTAGTCTTTAATTTCCTCTTTGGTTTCATGTAATGTATCTGAGCTTGGAATCCACTTTTCTTCTCCATCTACTGTGGTTTTATCTAACTTACGGTAGGTAGTCTTAATGAAGGAACTACTAAACATAGTTGTGTTTTCAACAGTGATTCTAATAGGGGTATCTTTTCCCTCATGCTTAAACTGAGTATTTAAATGGACTGGTCTGCCCCACATAGAGAGTAAATTCTTTAGAACAGCCTGTGCATAGTCTTTCTTCAAGTCATAAGCCCACTTATGTTGAAGCAAAAGCTCTCCCCTGTCATCATAGTTACCATCAGTTACCACTATTCTTGGCTGACCACCGTTATCAATCATGTCTATTAGTCTATTTTTTATATCCTCAAACTTTCTTCCTGAGATTACAGCAGGGGAATCTTCGTCTTTTTGATCCCAGGTATACATTTTTAATCTAACTGCAATTTCAGGAGTGAAATATTTTCTTATAAATTCAACATCCCGATCCCATTTTCTTACTTCAAATATTTTTTCTTTTCCTTTCATTTCTTTTGTGTCGTAATCAAGTCTTGCATTCAGGTCTTCTATTTCTTCCCATTCTCTTCCATGCTGTCCTTTGTCCCAACGGTCTTTTATGTCTAAAAATATTGCATAGCCAATTGTGTAGGGATTTAGCCTTTGACCAGACATTGCAAGGGTGCCGGAATTATGATCAGCAAAACTGGTAGCATGTCTTAGGTCTTTAATATCAGGGCGGGACATTAATTTATTGTGCCAATAGACTGCCCAGCCTTCATTCATAATTTTTGTAAGTCCTTGAGGAGCCATGTAATAGCTTTGTTCTCGAATATACATCAACATTTGTCTTTGCCATGGTTTAAGTACTGTTGAGTTTTCAATGATAAATCCAAGTACATCTGCATCTGGATGTTTTGGAATTCTCCTATTTTCTTTTTCTAATCTTTCTTGTTCTTTTCCTCTTTCTTCTTCTAATCTTCCTGAATCATTTAATCGTCTTTGCATATGAGAAGGCATATCATCTGCATGTATCACCCCATGATCCTCTGGTACTTTAGGAGCTTCTTTTGTTTGCATTAATTCATATGAGAGTTGCCTTGGAGAAGTATTTGTCATATCTATTAAGTGGTCAATAGAATATGCTTTTTCTAAAAACTTCTCCATATCAATTTTAGGAACACCTTGTTCGTCTAAAATTTTTCTTTGGTTTGCTTCATGTTCTGCAATCCTATTTAACATATTTCTGCTTGTATCTCTAAACCAAATATTGTTTTTAAAAAAATCACTGTGTCCCATGCAGTGGGACATTACAAGCTTTTGATCGACTAACTCATTTCCTGCCATTAAATATGCATGAGACGGATCATTATTTATGATCATTTCAAAAATTCTTTGAAGCTTATACTGGTGTCCTACGCTCATCTGGTAAAAATCCATTCCGTTCTTCCAGTGAGAAATATTTCTTGGGAAGCCCCCTCTTGCTGCTGCCTGTAGAAGTAAATCCTGTCTACAAACCCAGTAAACAACATCAAAAGGATCTAAACCTTCTTCTTTTGCTGCATTATATGTTTTTTTATTCCACTCCCAAAGTTCAGGATCTGTATCAGGAGCTACAGGATAGCTGTTCTGCCCTGTAATCCCAAATCCTACTCTTGATGCAGATTTGTAATCAGCGAATTCACTATCTGCACCACTAGCTTGGACAGTAGTAGATTCTGAGCTTTCATCTGCTTGTACAGCATGAAGTACAGTACGGGGTAATGTACTACCTTGAGCTAATCTATTTACTCCTGTAATTGAAAGCCCCATTTTACTCCCTAAGTATTAGGTTGAAGGACCACGATTTTCTGGAGCTTGAGTACGTCTCATTGCTATTGATGCACAGTGCTTACAATACCCATGTTTATCTATCAACCGTCCTTGTACAAGCTGTATTTTTTCAAGTTGTTCTCTACTTGCATACTCTTGACTCAAAGTAGGAAGTGAAACATCTTTATGTTTTTCAAGAAGAGCTTCTTCTAAAGCTTGTTTTAAGTTTTCATCAGTATCAAACTTAAACTGTTCACCTCCAAGAGCTTTAAGCCCTATTGTTTGAATCAATCCCTTTCTATATTCATCTTTTCGGGCTTCTGATATCCCTATTTTATCTTCGATAGGTCTCATCAGTTTTTCATTTGGTTCAACCAACCTTCCTCCTTGAAACCTATCTCTAACTCTTTCTTTTTCAACATACCCTCTTACGTGAGCTATATAATTGTCAAAGAGATTTATTATTTCTTTTTCATCTCCACTAACTGCTTTACGTACGTCATCTAAAAGTTTTTTGTCTAACTCTCTTTCAACTTCTTTAAGTCTGGTTAGCCATTTTTTCTTATCTTCTGCAGTTGTGTTTACAATTGGTTGTTGAAGCCTTCTTTCAAGAGCATCAATAATTAAAAATGGATCTACGCATCTAGTGCCTTTTTTAGGATCTGTAACATCAGGGTGTTCTAGTGCACTGGATAAAGCATCTTGTACATCTCTTGGAGATATGCCTCTGAGAAGTTCCATTGCTTCTTCTGGCACTTTCTTTCTCATTTCTATTACTTCATTTTGGGTAAAACCCTTCAAATGCTTTCCACTATAGAGATAAGCTTTTTGAATCATAGAAACTCTTTCAGTTGGATCTGCAAGTCTTGTAGTAAGCGCCCATAGTGCAGCTGCCCATCTACCATGTGGAGCTTCATGGATACCTAATTTTTCACAAGCTTGTGAAAAATTCTTCCCATAGATTCCCATTTCATCTTGAATTCTGTCTAAGTAAGAAACCGTGACTGGATAAATTCTGCTTCTTATTGCTTCTTGGAATTCGTCTCTAAGCACCCTCTTCCAGTCAGGGATGTTTGTTGTACCAATCATAAATGTGTCAAATGCAACAAGTGCATTCTTTGTAACTTTTAAGCTTCTATCCTGAGCTCCATCAAGTAAAGGATAAGTAATTTCTTTTGGTAATTTTAAAAACTCACCAAAATGTACTCCACCTCTATTTCCTCTAAATACGTCCCCATCTAAGCTAATGGCTTGTGGATGACTGTCTGTTCCAATTTGCAACAACTTTCTCATATTAACGCCGCCAGTGAGTTCAGCAGCATTATGACTTTTTTCATCTTTTGCACCAAAGAAGGTTAGACCAGTACGTGTGTCCTGATCAAGTACAAGTCTTTTTGCTTTAACATGCTTAAGTACTTGCTTTATGTCCCCCTTGTAGTGATCAAGTAACTTATCAGTAATATCTCTGCAAGAAGGACACAAATGACAATTTGTACTAAGCGTATAATCTAAAGTTCTTCCACCTTCTACAGTGTCTTGTAGTCTAGCTTGATTTAGTAAACCAATTAACTGTTTGCGTTTACCTAATGGGATTACATTAAGTGGATCTTCAAACATTTCACATTCTTTATGAGCATCCACAAATTTAAACAAAGGCTGTCCATCATTACCTGTAAGAGGCTTACCATCTTGTCCCGTTAAATCCCACTTAAGTGCAAAAAGTGCACCTTTATCAGTAGTTGAATATTGTTCAAGTCCGGTAAAAAGAGCTCTAACTAATGTGGTTTTTACACTGCCTACAGGACCTGCAAGAAGAATAACTCTCTTATGTGGACCGGTTTCTTTAGCTGCCCCACCAATAGCTTCTACTAAATTGTGGATGACTCTCTTTTGTCCTGAAATTGAATCTTCAGGATCAACAGTATCTTTAAAAAATCCATAGTCATATATTGTTTCACCATCTACTTCTATTGGCTTACGGCCTTTAGCTAAGATCATGTCATAAATACGTTGGGCTGAAGTACGGAAAAGATTTGGGTTATTATGTCCTCTTTCTAGGTAACTGTTAAAATCTATTTCTTCAGTGCGTGTTGCATGAGCACGTGCATCTACAGAATTATGTACAACATCAAATAAAGCTCTAAGGCTATTATTGCCATTATTTACTCCTAAAGTACTTGGATTTCCATCACTTGTTGTAATAGATGAAGAATGGGCATCATCTTTTAAATCACTATCCCCTCGCCCACTTATTGGTTCGCCTGCTTTTAATGCTGGATCAGTACCTGGGACATCAACTCCATCTACTCTCATTTTTTTTACTCCTATCGTTTTTCTTTAATTACAGATAACCCGGATTCCAGTCTCTTTGCCTGCTTTCAGCACTTCACATTGAGGCTAATAAAATGCCTAACTTATATCCGCTTTGAATACCCGAGGAGAAGCGGCCTTAGAAAGGTTTAGTAATAATAAGTTTTTTAATTCTACTTTAAATAAAAACCTTCTGAATAAAGAGGATTCACAGAATGTAAGTAAGAATATTGTTGGAGTTTTTTTTCTTAATTAATTATGATTAAAAAAGATAAAAATTAGGATAAAGAACAACAGAATAGCCCTTTAATGTAAGGTAAATGTAAATTAATCGTATCCTTATAAAGAAGAAGTTCTTACTTTATATTTTTTTACTATCAAATTCATACAATTCCACACAATCTATAAATATTGATCCTGACATTTTACTGACATGGCAAGGAAGTAACTTATAGATGATTGAATCGGTAGAATTCCAGAGATTCAGCCAGAATCAGCCTGAATGTTAGACTAAAAAATACTGTTTATGAAATCATTTATAAACCAAATCCCAAAAGCTGAACTTCATGTACACATAGAAGGAACACTTGAACCAGAGCTTATTTTTAAGCTTGCTAAAAGAAATAACGTAAAACTTACTTATAGTTCTCTTGATGAACTTCAAGCTGCTTACAAATTTCGTGATCTTCAGTCATTTTTGAACATTTATTATGAGGGCTCAAAAGTTCTCTTAAATAAGGAAGATTTTTATGATCTTACTCGGGAATATGTTGAGAAGTTAAAGATACAAAATGTTTGCCATGTAGAAGTGTTTTTTGATCCACAGGCCCATACACACAGAGGAATAAAGTTTGAGAATATAATTAATGGGATTTATGATGCATTGGTTTTTGGAAGAGAACAATATGGAATCTCCTTTGGAATAATAATGTGTTTCTTAAGACATTTAAGTTTTCATTCAGCAATGGAAGTGTTAGAAGAATCAATACCATTTAAGGAAAAAATAATTGGTGTAGGTCTTGATTCTTCAGAAGTCGGAAATCCCCCGTCAAAATTCTCAAAGGTATTTGAAAAAGCAAGATCACTTGGGTTTCTTCCTGTTGCTCATGCAGGAGAGGAAGGCCCGCCGGAATATATATGGGAGGCACTAAATGATCTAAAGGTGCTCAGGATTGATCATGGAATTCGTTGTATGGAAGATAAAAAACTTGTAGAAGAACTGGTAAAAAGACAAATTCCTCTCACAGTTTGCCCTCTTTCAAATATCAGACTTGGGGTTTTTAATTCAATAGAAAAACACAATATAAAAGAAATGCTTGATGCAGGACTGAATGTTTCCGTTAATTCTGATGATCCTGCATATTTTGGCGGGCATGTAAATGAAAACCTGCTTGCTGTTCAGAAGGCATTTAATTTAACAAAAGAAGAGATTTGCACACTTGTGAAAAATTCAATTATAGGATCGTTTCTTTCTTCAGATGAAAAGGAAAGAATAATTAACATCATTGAAGCGGATTTTCATTTGGTAAAGCAGTAAGTAAAGTAAACTGAAAGCTGTATGATTTTGAAGTCGGTATATAATAAACTTGCTTTGTTTGTATTTTGGATTTGCGTGATAAAAAAAGGGCCTTTAGCTCAATTGGATAGAGCGCCTCGCTTCGAACGAGATGGTTGCGGGTTCAAGTCCTGCAAGGCCCGTTGTAAATGAATGAAAATATATAACCTTCTACAAAATGGCAAAGTTATTCAAAGTCCATCCCCTGGAACTTTAGCAGGTTGGAAGCAAGGAAAGATTTTTGGCAGGTTAGATTGTAAGAGTGGCATGAGAATGAATAAAGAAAACAGAGTGTTTTTTCTTGATTTGGAAGATGCAATAAAAGAAGGCTATAGACCTTGCAAAAATTGTAGACCTATTAATGAAAATGATTTTGAAAAAATAAGACATTTGGTTTCATATAAAACATTATTAGACTTTTATAATAGAGATGCTGTCTGAAAAATTAAGACTTTGGAGAAGTATTGCTGGGTACCGGAGGAAGTTTATTTTAAAAAAAAGATATAGTTTTAGTTATAGCGTTTCAATATGCTGGAAGAATGAACTAACCCTTTCTGCTGCCTGTGCAAAACATCTAAAAAATTAGTAGGTAGAATTGCATCAAGATTTTCTCTCGGATTTGCCAGCTGCATTCTCAATCTTTCTAAGGTTTGAGCTTTTTCTCCTGGTGTATCAAACTGTTTATTTTCACTTACATGTCTTAAGAAATCTCCAATAGCTTTTCATTATAATCCAGAAACATAATTGTACTTGTGTTAAACTCTCCAACCTTTTTTCTGAGAATTATTCTAAGTCCTCTTCCAAAATCACCACCTGCATCAAATACGCCTGGTTTAGTAAACTCAGCTATTATTACCTCATCTGGTTTTCCTGAAAACACTTTACTGTATAAAACAGGAAAAACTTCTGCTTCAAGCCTTTTACCCAAAAGCTCCTGCGGTCTTACTGCTTTGCCTGTTTTAGATCCTATTTCATATAAATCATAGAGTTCATTGTGAAGATCTAGCAGATTCCTTCTGTATAACTGAGCCTCAACAGCAGCAAGTCGCCTGTCAAAATTATCTTTTTCACCTTTTACTAAAGCATGGTTTTGTGGTGCAGGATTAAGCTCAGCTTTTTCCAAACCATCATTATTTTTACATGCACTGGAACTAAGTAAAGCACCAAAAAGCGCTACCCTGCCCAAGCCTGACGATAATACCGAAGTTAAACTTCTACTTTGCATATGATCTAGTTGAAAATATTGTGATTATAATAGCATATTATTTTAATTTAATATCTTTGAATACAAATGCAACAGAAAATAAATTGCTAAATAATCCAAACAGATTCCAGCGATTAGACTTATATTTCATGGATACAGATAAAGTTATTAAGACTGGAGGTATATATGAATAGTTTTGATCATGATATACAAAAAATGAGCATTGAAGAAGTAAAACAAGAAGTAGAACGATTAAGAAATGGGATCAGAAAACACCGTGATCAAAAAGGTGATGATCGTTGCTGGCTTGATGATGGAGACTCGCCAGTGTCAGAAGACACAAAAGCTGCATGAGTGGTAATATACTTCTGAGGCAAAATTAACTCTTAGTAGAGATAAGTACTTGAAAACAGGAAGTAGAAAAATAACAACAATAAATGTATGTAACATACCTTGTTACTGTAGTATTGGAATTGACCTACATGAGAAAAAACTTGGTCAGAAGCTTTTAATTGATGTGCATCTGGATATATCATCATTTCGTGCAGTTTCAACAGATGATGTTAAGGATACTGTAAGCTATGTGGATGTTTATAAGGCAGTACAGGAAATTGGGAAAAAGTCTCATTCTTTAATAGAAGCATTTGCAGAAGAGGTAGCCACAATTTTTTTAAAACATCCCCTTATACTTAAAGTCAGGATCATAGTAAGAAAACCACACATACCATATAAGGATTTTTACGGTGATGTATCAGTCGAAATTACAAGAGAAAAGCAAAGTCAATAATAAAACTTTTCTGGACTCTATTAAAAACAGCGGTGTATCTTTCTGGATTGACAGTTCAGGAGGTCCTAAAGAACACTGTAATCTTTCTTTTTACAATGCAAACCCTAATTATTATTTTTACGGAAATAGATCTGTATAAAAAACTAAGAAACGTTTCCCCAAACCCCTATGGTTGTTTTTTTAAAACTCCATTTGTAACTATCCTAAGCAGCTCACCTGAAGAATTTTTATATGCAGGGCCTCAGGAGCCACCAAACCGAATTATAAGAACCCGCCCTGTTAAAGGCACTTTCCCAAAAAACATATTTGATGTAGATGAAAAAAATAAAGCAGAAAACATAATGATAGTGGATATTGAAAGAAACGATCTGGGGAAAATTTGTGAATATGGCTCAGTAAATGCAGCTAAACTTCTAGAAATTGAACCTTATCAGCACTTAAATCATGCGGTATCTACAGTAGAAGGGAAACTCAGACAAGATGTCAGTTTAAGAGAAATATTTGAAGCTACATTTCCTGGAGGATCAATAACAGGAGCGCCAAAAATTGCCGCAATGAAAATTATTAATGATGTTGAACCTGCGCAAAGAGGAGCATACGCCGGATCCTTTGGCTATATTAGGACTGACGGATCAATGGATTTTAATATTTTAATTAGAACAATTTTTATAACTCACAAATGTCATCCTGAGCCAAGCGAAGGATCTCATAACGTTATGAGATCCTTCGTTGCTAACGCTCCTCAGAATGATAATTTAAAAATTGTCACTTTTAATGTGGGTGGGGGGATTGTTGCTGATTCAGATCCAGGCGAAGAACTTGAAGAAATTAAGTTAAAAGCAAGGGGAATACTTAATACACTTGGAATTAAGGAATTATGAAATGACGCTTGTATTTTTAAACGGTCAAATTATAAAAGAAGAAGATGCAAAGATAAGCATAAATGACTTATCTTATCAGTTTGGATATGGACTTTTTGAAACACTTAAAGGTGAAGACGGAATGCCAGTTTTTTTTGAGGATCACTATAAAAGACTTACTCACAGTGCAAGAGAACTAGACATGCCTTTCCCTGTTGAACAAAATGAAGTAAAAAACTGGGTGAAAGAAGTTGTAAAAGCAAATAAACTTACAAAAGCAAGAATAAAAATAATTATTTCTAGAAAACTTGAAGACAAATTCAACGTTTTGATTATTGCCTCCCCGCTTGATAATTTACCTGTCTCTTATTCACTCATTTGCTGGATATTGGGAAGGGATTCAAATTCTGTATCATTCAGACACAAAACTACAAGCAGGGCAGACAGCTATGTAGCTTATAAAAAAGCTCTTGAAGATGGATGTAATGATGCCCTTTATTTAAATGAAAAAAATGAACTTGTTGAATGTACAAAAGCAAATATTTTTCTTGTAACAGGGGATAAAATTATCACACCTTTGCTTGAAAGCGGTATTCTTTCTGGTGTAACCAGGGCTAAGATTCTTGAAATAGCAAGACAAAGGAATTTTGAGATTGAAGAAAAAATTGTTCATAGTCTTTATTTAAACAAGGCGGATGAGGTTTTTATAACAAATGCAATTATTGGAGTGATGCCTGTTTCAAAGATTAAACTTCCTGATAAGGAATTCAGTTTTAATTCCCGGTATATTACTGATCAGATTAAGAAAGCATATGAATTGCTTGTTAAGGACTATGTTTCTATATAACGCGACATAAATGCTAATGCATATTATGTCGCTATTTTGTGGCGGATCCTTAATGGCGTTCGGATTTGTCGATAGACAAATCCTCACTTGCATAATTGGTTAGGTTGATGCGTGTATTTGCAAAACTGTATAGATCAGGCTAGAATAAAACTTAAGTTAAATATAGATTTTCTAAACCTATTTAATCTAATAATGGATAGAGTATCGCATATACTGCTTGGCCTTGTTAATCGGGATAATAAGCCCATGCCCCTTTCATATTCAGCTTCTGATGCAAAAAACTGCATGATTAATTTAGCCAGTTGTTCTTTCCCGAGTAGTGCTACACCTGAACACTTGTTGTTAGCCTTGTACTTAAGGCAGCCTCAGATGTTTAGTGATTTCTTAGGAGAGGACAAAGCCCGTGATCTAAGCAGAAAATTATTAGGATATGAAGTCTATGAAATGGATAAAGAAAAATTATTTAGAAAACCATTGGTTGAAAAAACACCTGTATTTTTATCTCCTGAGGTCAGCAGGGTGTTTAATACTGCAGAAAGTATTGCAAAGCTTATAAAACATAGCCAGGTAGGTTGTGCTGAGCTGTTTTTGGCTGTATTAATGGTTAAAAGCAGAACGAGACTTAATGATGTTATTAATAATTCAGGGATTGATAAAACCAGGGTACAAAGAATGTTTCTTGAGACAAATCTTTCAAAATATGATGGTGAGCCACCAGAGAATTTACCAATACGGAAGGTTGTATTTTCTCTTAACTAACTTTTTATAAAATATTTAGATTTTTTATTTGTAAGACAGTGGGATTCTTAAACATTAATGGTTATTATAAAAACGGTAGGAAGATTTAAAAATGAATATTAGAGATATACTTGCTGCTCAAATGGCATTATCAGGTGCAAAACCTCTTGCTGCTGCACCTGGACATACTTCCATGGAACAGCTTACAAACAGAATGACCCAGGAAGCAGTCATTAGCGGATCCCAAACAGTAGAGATTAATCATTTTTTAGGTGCAATTATAGGACATCCAAGCGGACCAACCAGGTTTCATCTGGCTGAAGCATTACGTGAAGAAGGGCTTAGGGAAACTGAAGTCAGGGAAAGACTTGGGCTAAAAGAATATGATCACACTGTAGAGCTTTCGCAGGGAGTAAATAGAAGTACTGAGGTTGAAGGTATTTTTATGTATGCCAGAATATTTGCAAAGCAAAGAGAAGATGCGCTTTGCATAAATGATCTTCTTGCAGCAGCAGTATTAAAACTTACAGGTACTCATGGAGTTCAAGCAATTGATTCTACGGGGTTAGCCAGAATTCTTGCTAGGCATATTAAAGCTACTTATTATTTATAATTGCTCCGTGTTTTCAAGAAAACACTCCGCTCTTAGCGGCCTTCCATTCTCGTGTTTTTCTATACGCCTTTGTTGCTTTTGAATTCTTGTTTTTGTGCGAGAATTGTTTGCCCTGAATTAATTGCAGTTATCATTTTATTTAATGCATTTATATAAGCATGTGCTGAAGCAATCGTAATATCAGTATTTGCAGAATGTCCACTGTAAATAGCCCCGTCTTCACTTCTGATTCTTATAGTTACCTCGCCGAGTGCATCAATTCCTTCTGTAACTGAATTTACAGAAAACTCTATTAGTTCATTTTGTACCTGAACAATTTTATTTATTGCTTTGTAAATAGCATCAACAGGCCCTGTTCCAAGTGCGGAATCTTTCAGATAAACATTGTCGCTTGTTCTTCTGAGACAAACGGATGCTGTTGGAAGCCCTGTACCACATGCAATTTGAAGGTTTTCGAGTTCATAGTGTGAGACTGTTTCTAAGGTTCTTTTTTCATTCCTTACTATTGATTCCAGATCCCTATCCTCAACACGTTTCTTTTTATCTGCAACTTCTTTAAAGCTTAAAAATGCTTTATCAAGTTCCTGTTCACTAAGATGATAACCAAGCTCAGTTAGTCTTTCTTTTAATGCGTGTCTTCCAGATCTAGGACCAAGCGGGAGTTTTGATGCAAGCAGCCCTACATCTTCAGGGTTCATAATTTCATATGTTCTTTTGTATTTTAAAAAACCATCCTGATGAATTCCTGCTTCATGCGCAAATGCATTTGCACCGACAATTGCTTTATTTGGCTGAACAAGCATGTTTGTGAGACTGCTTACAAGCCTGCTTGTTCTGTATATTTGCCTTGAATCAATATCTGTATACAGTCCCAACATCGGTCTTGTTTTTAGAATCATTACTATTTCTTCAAGTGAACAGTTGCCTGCCCTTTCGCCTATTCCATTTATAGTGCATTCTATCTGTCTGGCTCCGTTTACAACAGCACTCAGTGAGTTTGCTACTGCAAGTCCTAAATCGTTATGGCAGTGAACTGAAATAACAGCTTTATTTATATTTGGAACGTTTTCTTTTATTAATTTAATGAGATTTCCAAATTCAAGCGGAACTGTATAGCCTACTGTATCAGGTATGTTTACTGTGGTTGCACCGGCATCTATTGTTGCCTGTAGGATCTCAAATAAGAACTTTGGATCTGATCTGCCTGCATCTTCAGGGGAGAATTCAACATCATCAGTAAATCCTTTTGCGTGTCTTACCATTTCAACAGCGGTTTTAAGAACCTGATCTCTTGTCATTTTTAACTTATGCTCCATATGAATGTCACTGGTAGCTATAAAAGTATGAATTCTTTTTTTCTTTCCTTTTTCAAGTGCCTGAGCAGCACGATCTATGTCTTCTTTTCTGGCTCTTGCAAGCCCACAGATTACAGGGCCTTGCACTTCAGATGCTATGAGCTTGACTGCTTCAAAATCCCCGGGGCTTGAATAAGGAAACCCGGCCTCAATAATATCCACGCCAAGTCTTCCAAGCTGTTTTGCTATTTCAAGTTTTTCCTGAATATTTAAAGTGGCACCGGGAGATTGTTCGCCATCCCGAAGCGTGGTATCAAAAATAAAAACCTTGTCTTTTTTATCTGTCATATATATATTTTACTCAATTTGCTTTCGTTTGTTTTTAAGGTATTTCATATTTAATAATGTTACAATCTCTACTAATAAAAATAAGGAGTTTATTTATGCCTAGACCAATAACTGTAGATGCAAATCGCTTAGTTTACACATTATATCCACTAGTAAGAGGCAGACTTCAAGAAGTAGCTCCTTTCCTTGACAAAACATTTGGTGATCACCTTGCAGACCAATCAATTCGACATGGTGTTCATAGAATTACATCTTACAGAAGTAATGGAGATTTTCGAGGGGAGCTTCCTAAAGGTGATGCTTTATTCTTAGCTAAGCAAATGCAATCTGTAGGTTTTCTGGGAGTTGGAAATAGTTTTAATGGTGTTGTTGTTGAAATGCTAGATACAGCTCAAAGAGTGGCACTTGAACAGATTAGAGCACATGAAATCCAGTGTGATATTGAAATAACAGGACAAACACCTTAAACCACAGCTTTAACTAATATTTCTCCGCTATACTCTTTAAAATTTTTTTCGAACATATCAAGTAGTTCTTTTGCTTTTTTATCATATACAGATTTATCTTTCCAGGTTTCTTTCGGATTAAGAATTTCTGTCGGAACTCCAGGACATGAAACAGGGATTTTCACACCAAAAATCGGATCTGTTTTTGTCTGAACTGATTTGAGAGAACCATTAAGTACTGCTTTTACCATTTCACGTGTATATGAGAGCTTCATTCTGTTACCTGTTCCATATGGACCACCACTCCAGCCAGTATTTATAAGCCATACATCAACATTGTGATTTTTAATTTTTTCACCAAGAAGTTTTGCATAAACTGTTGGTGGAAGTACCATAAAAGGGGCACCAAAACATGGGCTGAAAGTAGCAGTTGGTTCTGTAATTCCTCTTTCTGTCCCAGCAACTTTTGCTGTATAGCCGCAAATAAAATGATACATTGCCTGCTCATGTGTAAGTTTTGAAACAGGAGGTAAAACTCCAAATGCATCGCAAGTAAGCATTATTATATTTTTTGGATGCCCCCCAGTACCTTTTAAAGTCATATTTGGAATAAATGAAACAGGATAAGAAGCACGTGTGTTTTCAGTAATTGATTCATCGTCAAGATTTACTTCTTTTGTGACTGGATCAATTACAACATTTTCAAGCATTGTTCCAGATCTTCTAGTTGTGCTGTAGATCTCAGGTTCACTTTTTTCTGAAAGCTTAATTACTTTTGCATAGCACCCACCTTCAAAATTAAATACTCCTTTATCAGACCACCCGTGCTCATCGTCGCCTATTAGTGTTCTCTCAGGATCTGCTGATAATGTGGTTTTCCCTGTTCCTGAAAGACCAAAGAATATAGCTGCATCATTTTCATCTTTTCCATAATTTGCTGATGCATGCATGGACATTACACCTTTTTGCGGCAGGAGATAATTCATTACTGAGAACATTGATTTTTTCATTTCACCTGCATATGAAGTCCCGCCAATTAATACTATTTTGTCCTTGAAATTTAAAATTACAAACACATTCGAGTTTGTACCATGTGTTTTTGGATCTGCCTTAAAACCAGGTGCATGAATTATTTTAAACTCAGGATTAAAACCTTCAAGTTTTTTAAGATCGTTTTCCGGTATGAACATGGTCCCTGCAAAAAATGCACCAATTGCACGTTCTGAAACCACACGAACATTTATTCTGTATCTTTCATCTGCTCCTACATAACAGTCTTTTATAAACAAATCTTTCTTTTGCAGGTATTCACACACATCTTTTTTTAATATCTCAAATTTACTTTCTTCAAAAGGTTGGTTAATTTTCCCCCACCCAATTTTGTCAGAACTAGTAGGCTCTTTTACAATAAACCTGTCTTTTGGAGATCGTCCTGTATAAGGTGCAGTATTTATAACAATAGGGCCGTATTTAGATAAAATCCCTTCTTTTCTCTTTGCAGCTTCTTCTATTAGTGCTGTACTTGAAAGATTGGCATACAGACTGCCTAAATCTTTAATACCTAGAGTGTTTAGAAAATCAATTATTTTTTTTTGGTCTTGTTGCATGTAATTTACGATCTTTATTATAGATCATAAATATTCTACTATTAAAATTTGAAGTTTAGAACTTATGGGTCATCTTCTGGAGGAGCTGTTGTTGGAGGGCATATTGGATCTCCTGGACAATAACCAGGTTCTATTGGATCTTGATTTGGCTCTTCTTCCGGTGGTACTGGAACAGCAGGTGGAGGTTCATGGGGAACAGGATCATCATCAGGTGGTGCAAGCGGAGGTGCACTAGGATCCTCACCTGGTTCAGTTTCAGGAGGTTCCTCATCAGGCTCAGTTTCAGGTGGTGGAGCATAGGGCTCAGTTTCAGGCTCAGTTTCAGGTGGTGCCTCAGGAGGAGCAGTTGTTGGCATGGAGTAAGGACCTGAACCTCTAACAAATGAGACAGGGAGTATTGAAAAATTTAATATCATTCTTCTTTTCCTTTCATTACAGTACGGAGTTGCTCTCTAAAGTCATTGTGTCCATAGTAGAAAACCGGCTCAGTACTTTTTGCATATGCTGTAGCCTGAAACTCTAACCAGTTATCTGTTTCATTTCCACCTTCAAAATATCTCCAGGTTCTTGCATCTCTCAGATCATAGGTATCATCCGGCATTTTACCTGGAAGCATAGAAGTGTCAATCCCTGATTTATTATTTGTGGTGGTTGATCTTTGCCATAGCATAAGATTTGTGTCTAAAATACCAACATCTCTTAAATTATCCCGACTAAATCCTGAGTTTCTGCCCTGGACAGTCCCTACCAGGACAGGTTTTTCTTTTTGTGGAAATCTTGCTGAGTGCCTGAAAGCAATTGCATTCTTTAATAGCCTGAACTCATCACGGGTCCAGTGTTTGTGTCTTGGACTGTATTCGTAACCAAAATTATATAATCTGAAAGCTGCCTTTAAAAGATCAAGCTGTGCCTGTGCAAAGAAAAGAGAATTCCTAACCTCATTATGTGCAAGTTTATCAGGGGCATAATTTCTTGAATCATATTTACTACTCCAGTAACGATCATGTCCTTCGATAAATGCAAAATCATGAGTTCTATGGATATATCCTTTTGTATCATATGTTTCAGAAGTGCCAAGTGTTCTTTCTGGATAACATAAATCAAACCTGTGAAGGTGTCCCGATTGGTCGTAATGTTTTGAATTAGGATAAAAATCTGGTGCATCATCTCCATATGGAAATGCTTTATCAAATCCACCAAGTGTCGTTTCATAAGTAGGAACAATTATTTCATGCCCAAAACGTGAGAGTAGATTTGCCGGATGAAATCTAGTGCTTGTATTTAAATACATTAAAGGATCTTCTGTAAATTTAGCAGCTAAGTCATCAGGAATCAAATAACCTATTTCCTGATTGTCAACAGGGAAGTGATCATTAAAAACAATAAGTGCATAATTTTTATTGTCAATTTTCATTCTTTGAGGGTTTCTTATAATGACAAGGCCTCTAAATAATGTAAATTGTGTTTCTCCAAGATATCTTTCGCTTTCAATAATGACTTTTCTATATTCATTTTCAACAACTTGCCTTGGTGAGAGTTTTCTTCCACTTAATTGAGGGTATGCATTTTCTATAAATCTGGCTGGAAATAATTTTGCTCTTTTGCCAAGCCCATTAATTACAAACCCAGGTCCGGGGAAATCATCTGTTGTGCCTTTTCGTTTTCCTCTTCCATCTGTTATTGTGGTTTGAGACGGGGAGTAGGTTTTGTAGCTTGACTGACCGGTTACATGTCCTAAAAATGCTTCAAGCATTGAAGGTTTACCAGGCTCAGGTTTTTGGGTTGCAAGATGAAAATGAGAAAAATTAGAATAAAGATCATACATATGATCAAAGCACCATAAAACTTCTTCCAGGGCAACTTTACTTCCAAAAGGATTTTGTTTTCTGTTCACTGGAAGATCATCATGTCTTGTAAAATACATGAATCTGTTTCTAAATTGTTTTCTTGCTTCTGCATCTACTCCTCTGCCGTATACTGTGGCTATCATTCCTGCCCTGAGGATACGCCACTGTTCAATTCCAGACAAAGCTGAAAAATCAACGTCATTGCTTGCTAAGAGTTTTACCAACTCATTTGATGCCTGAACTAGTGATAAACCACTACTCGTTTGTATATATTCTTGTGTTGGTTGTGGAAGACTTACTTGAGTAGTACTTCTAAATAAATTTACTATTGCTCTAGATACTATACTTCCACCAGTGTTTTGAGTTTGTCCCTCTATCAATTCAATCTGAGGACTGGATGAAACAGTAGTTTTCCTTGCTTTAGAAGTTGTTAAATGTTTTATAAGAAGCAGGGCTCTTTGTACTTTTTCTGGTTGAATTGTAGACATATGTGCTCTAGATAAAATTCTTTAATTGTTAAAACTTGTTAGATTATAACCTCATTGGTAATACAACGAAATATGTAACAATACTTGATTTGAGTAATGTACGAAAGTGAAATATTTTTAAGGATACTCGAAGTGATATTATTAAAATGTAGCAAATAATGATTTTTATTTATAGGATTCGTCCGATTTATTTGGTGAATCCGATCTTGTGGAGGAGATTGACCGAAAGAAGCTTCAGCTTGTCTGAAGCTATATAAATAAATGCCTATTCTTGTTCAAAAATTTGGCGGTACCTCAGTCAGGGATGCAATATGCATAAAACGTGTTTCAAAAATTGCTGTTGATGCGCAAAAACAAGGGTTTCAGGTAGTAGTGGTAGTCTCTGCAATGGGAGATACCACAGACAATTTAATTGATTTAGCCAGAGATGTTACAACAAAAACTGATCCACGGGAGATGGATCTTTTACTCTCTACAGGTGAACAGATAAGTATTCCGCTTGTAGCAATGGCAATCCATGATCTTGGTGCAAAAGCAATTTCCCAGACAGGATTACAGGTAGGAATTCTTACTGAAGACAGACACGGGAAAGCAAGAATTACTGAAATAAGAACAGATAAATTAAAAAAATATCTTGACGATGGAAATATTGTTGTGATTGCAGGGTTCCAGGGAATCAGTGCAGCTACCGGCGAGATCACTACTTTGGGACGCGGAGGATCAGATACCACCGCTGTCGCACTTGCTGTAGCACTTGGGGCAGAGAGATGTGATATTTATACAGATGTAGATGCTGTTTATACAACTGATCCAGAGATAGTCAGAGAAGCATCCAGGTTAAATGCTATTTCATATGAAGAAATGCTTGAACTTGCAAGTCTTGGTGCACAGGTATTACACCCAAGGTCTGTAGAAATTGCAAAAAATTATAAAATGCCCATGCGGGTCAGGAGTAGCTTTAAACCCAATGATCAAGGTACACTAGTAAAAGGAGTAGGAGAAATGGAGTTAAATAATCCAGTGAGCGGTGTTGCATTAGATGAATCCCAGGCAAGAGTAGCAATAGTCGGAGTTCCTGATAAACCAGGAATTGCAGCAAAGGTTTTTGAATCTCTTGCAAAAAAAAATATTAGTGTGGATATGATTGTTCAATCGACAAGTCAGGATGGATTAAATGAAATAGCTTTTACTGTTGATAAGGATACGCTTCAGGATACAAAGAAAATTGCAGAACAGATTGCAGTAGATATTGGTGCAAAAAAAGTTACAACAGATACAAATATTGCAAAGGTTTCAATTGTTGGTGCAGGAATGATAGGAAGACCTGGCATTGCAGCAGGGATGTTTAAAGCTCTTGCTGATAGCGGGGTAAATATTCAAATGATTTCTACAAGTGAAATAAAAGTCAGTTGTGTTATAGATGCAAAAGATGGTGATAAGGCAGTTAAAGCTATTCATAAAGCATTTGAACTGGATAAAGTAAGTAAAGAGACACAAAGGGTTTAACAATTTTAGGACTCATCCGATAATAAATTAAAAAAAATCATCTCGGTATTATTTCTACCTGCCCATCAGGATCGGTGATACCAAATCTGCGATGGGCAGCCGGATTATAAAAATCTATAAAATACCCAGTTAGCATTCCCTCAGGAGTATATCTTGCTGTAACTCTTATTCCATTTGCTGCAAGTTCTTCTTGAGGTGCTAAAGCTCTTTCTGGAACAGGCACTTCATTATTTATATAAAAGCTATCTGGCAGTCTGGTGTCACGTATTGCTAGAGTAACTTCATTTACTCCGAATGGCTGGCTGTTTGTTCTTTTTCTATCAACAATAATGTCAAAGAGTCTTCCGGTTATACTTGAAATGAGACTTATGTCTGCTCCAGCCTCATATCTTCTTAAAGATACTTCACCTTCTCTAGGAACATAACCAGTTGTAGGACTTGCTGCAGTTAAGGGTGTACTTAAAATAGTTGGTGACGACATTACTGGAAAAAGTGGTGATGATGGAATTCTTGATAATAATGGTGCCCAAGTAGTTGGATTAAAAAGATTTGACACTACTTCTGCAGATCTTCTCACATATGACACAAAAGTATCTGTACTAGCAGGGACTGCCATTGCAGCTATTTGGTCTCGTGCTGGTCCTGGCTTTGATTCTGTCTGAGGGGGAGGAGCTCCTCCTCGTAAAGATGCTGGCTCTGAGCTTGGGCCTGGTTTTACTTCTGATATTGTCATAATTTTTCCTTAGGTTTAACTTACTTACTAAATCAATAAATATAAAGTACTTACCTAATCAACTATTGATAACTTAGTAAGATTAAATTCTTTTTAATAAGTCCATTTAAGATTCTTTATTAAAGGGAAATGCATCAATCCAGAAATTAATTTAATTTTATATAAATGAATGGAATAAATTATTGGTTATACTCGTTACGGCAATTTGGCAGATAACCCATATACAGATGTATTTGGAAAAGCATAGTTTAACTTTTAACCTAATTTAATCGATATAGTATCTTGAAAATTTAAAACCTTGTTGATAGACTTTTATCCAAGTTAAAAACCAGATTTTAGTAAAGAAAAGGACTTCTTATGTCTGTAGAACCACTAGCTAGCAGTGTTGCAGCAGCCAATGTAGCAAGATTTAATAGAATATTTGTAACCAGAAAAGACCCTGATTATATAGCAGCTCCTGATCAAAGGATGCGTCCTAACTATCCAAATGCAGAGGTAGTTAAAGATGTATCAATTGGTCAGGGAGGACAAATACTTTCCAGGGGAATGCCCGCATCACATGTTTTAGTAAAAGTAGAACTAAGCTACATTCCTGGCGAGCCTGATCCGCTTGAAGTATTGCCACCTCATCCTGACGATCTTGATAGAAATCATACCAAAGAAGAAAAAGGAATCTTTGAACTGGATCCTAAAGTAGTTGCAAAATATCCTGCACTATTTTTAGCTGCTGAGGAATTTAATGTAGATAAACAACCTACTAAATTAGCCGGAAATATATCTACACCGAAAAAAGTTTCACATAAAGCAGCTTCTTAGCTTTTATGTTTTTGTCTCCATTGGGCAGGTGTTTCAAGAATATAATCTTGCTTCTCCCAGATGCCATGCATATTTTCTCTGGCGAATATCTGTGCTTTTTTAAGTCTGTTTATATATTTTATATTTGGCGGGAAATTATATAAAATTGCATGCCCGTTTTTTAAGAGTTCTTCATTTATAAATACTTGGGCCTCATTAATAAACACATATCCAAGTGTTCTTTCATATTTATCTTTTTCTTCAATATCGGTTTCAATACAAACATTTTTATTTAAAACAAAGTTCGTTAAAAAGTCTTTCGCCTCTTTCCCATAAAAACCCTGCTTACTTTCAAAAGCATCAATCCCTAATAGTCTTATTTTCTTTTCTTTCTGACTTCTGTCACAGCTTGTTAGTGATATTGTGTCACCATCGCATACTGCTTTTACAAAATAATATTTCTTTTCTTTTAAACAATCTTTTGTAAATAATGATGACGAATAAACAGAGTCAGGCAGTTCGCACATGAGTATAAGAAATAATATGATGAATATGAAAAGGGCTTTTTTCACAGTACTTCTTATTTTATCTATTTTCTTTTTTGCTGACAGGGCAATTTCAGTTATTATTACAGACAGTAAAAGACTTGTTGTAGAAAATCGGTTCTCACCTGAGAGCAAGGAAGTAAAAGCTGAAAAAGAAAAGCTTAAAATCGAGCTTGGTAAAAGACTGTTCTTTGACCCGATGTTATCTAAAGACGGAAAATTAAGCTGTGCAAGCTGTCATAAGCCGAATCATGCATTTGCAGATGATAAAGATTTTTCTATCGGGATTAACGGACAAAAAGGAGATAGAAACACCCCGACAGTATTTAATACTGCAAATCTAAAATTTCTTTTCTGGGATGGGAGAGCAAAAAGCCTGGAAGAGCATGCAATAGGATCTATTCAAAATCCAAAAGAAATGGGAGAAACAGTTGGAATGGTTCTTGCAAAACTAAATAAAGATCCTTACTATTCAAAAGAGTTTAAAAAAGTCTTTGGTACAAGCCAAATAATGGCAGATGAATTATTAGGTGCAATTGCTGAGTTTGAAAGAACCCTAATTTCAAAAGATTCAGATTATGATAAATATATTGCTGGTAATAAAAAAGCTTTATCACAGAATGCAAAACGCGGCATGGATCTTTTCTTTGGAAAGGCAATGTGTGCAGAGTGTCATAAAGGACCTGATTTTACTGATGGGGATTTTCATAATATAGGACTGCCTATTACAGAAGATGTTGGAAGAGCTAAAGTATCTGTAAGTAACAAGGATACAAGAAAATTTAAAACACCAACACTTCGTGAAGTAGCTAAAACAGCACCCTACTTTCACAATGGTTTGTTTGAAACACTTGAAGAAGTCATTACTTTTTATAATGCAGGCGGCGGTAATGATACTTTTAAAGATTCACTGAAAAAACCTTTAAATCTTACTGAACAGGAACAGAGAGATCTGATTAACTTTTTAAAGTCATTAAGTGGAAGACAGCTTAAGATTCAATCTCCATTTGATAAAAAATAAAGTTAAAAAACAGTTAATTGTCAAGAGTATAAAATAAGATTTCTTTAACCGCATCTTCTAATAACAATATCAATAGTAATTCTGTCCTAGCTTTGTAGATCTGACGGGGTATATTTTATGGCAGAGCTTGAAGTAAAACCAAATCCAACTAAGAGTAATAACCCTGTAATTTTTCCACATGAAAAACCTCTTAAGCAAGAAATTCAAAAATCTTCTGTCTTAAATAATCATAAAGAAGTTGACAAGTTTATTTCTGATTCCAGTGCAGATCAAGAAGATCTTAAAGAAAGTGTTAGTTTTAAGCAAGCATTTAAAAGTTTTTTTAACGGATTAATTAGTCCGGTGACTACACTTCTTAAAAGTCCTTTAGCATGGGCTTTTCTAATCGGTGGTGGGTTGCTTGCAGCTGTTATTCCTGTAACTGTACCTATTATGTTTGCCGTTGGCTTGCTAGTAAGTAGTGGTTATCTTGCAAAAGGAATAACAAATGCAATTATTGCTGGTGTTAATGGTGATGGAAAAAGATTTGCAAATGCATTTGAAAATATTGGAACAGGAACCATTGGTATTTTATTAGCACGTCTTTCAGTAGGTCGAGCTGCTAGAGAGGCTATTAATGCTAAAGATAGGGCAGCCTTCCCATTTTTCTTACCACCATCCAAATCAAATTGTTATGAGATTTGTACTTTGTTCACTACAAAAAGCGGCTGGAAAGCTATTGGCACAGCATTTAGATATCCAAAAGGAATAAAGCTTAGCTTAGGGACTTTAAAGTTTAATTTACAACTACTAACTTCACATCGGCCCGGTACACCAAGTTCAACTTATTCAGGTTGGGGAGACTGGTTTGGACATTGCATGTCATTTATTGGCAGGTTTTTACCAACATTGAATCAACCACTTGGTTTTAGATGAGTAGTCACGATCTCTGCTATGACATTAAAATAGTGCGATATAATCATCATTTGTGGCACAGAATAATAAAAAACTGGCAATTGTAGCAGGAAATGGTGAACTGACAACGATCCTTGCAAAATCCGCAAGAGAACAGGGTTTTCACACTTATGCTATTGCTATTACTGATGAAGCTAAACAGAGACTTGATGATGTGTGTACGAAAGTTTATTCATTTGCACCTGGTGAAGTATCAAAAATACTTGAGTGTGTAAAAAAGGAGTTAATAAACCAGATTGTTTTTATTGGAAAAATCCCAAAGATTAACTTCCTTAGAAATCTCCACAAACTTGATTGGTTAGCTATTAAAAATCTTTACCGTTTTAGGAATTTCCATGATGACTCATTCCATAATGCGGTTGCAGATTTTCTAAAGGAACATGAAATAGATATTCTTCCACAGACAATGTTTTTAAGAGAGCTTTTTATTGAAAAAGAAATACTAAGTAAAAGGAAACCTACTCTTGAAGAGAGAGCTGACATTCAGTATGGCTACGATGCTGCAAAAAAGATAGCTGGTCTTGATATCGGACAAACAGTTGTAGTTAAAAACAAAATGATAGTTGCAATTGAAGCTATAGAAGGAACTGACGAGGCAATTAAAAGAGGATGTGTACTTTCAAAATCAGAGGTCGTTGTAGTTAAAGTAGCAAAACCCAACCAGGATGAAAGATTTGATATTCCTGTTATAGGAGGACATACTCTTGAAACTCTTGCTAAAAATGGAGGAGGGGTTCTGGCTTTTGAAGCTGGTAGAACAATAGTAGCCAGTAAAGAAGAAGTAATTAAAGTTGCAGACAAATATAAAATTTGCTTAATAGCAATTTAATCTTACCGATCTAGGATAATAGTATATTTATTCCAGTAGCATATATATTTATCAACTTTAAGAAAAGCTTTCCTTTATATAGTCAGGTATGAATAATCTTGAACCAACACTAGACCAAGAAACAGTTGAATCAGCATTTAGCCAGATTCATTATTATATAAATATGCCAAAGCATATAAAAGGAATGGCCATTGATCTTAGAAATAGTCCGAATACTAGTGAAAATAACACTCCTGCTCATGTTGTGGAAGGAGTAACTACTGTTATTAGCGGGAAGCTAAATATGCCTGCTCTCACCCATGTGCCACAATTTCTGACAAGAAGCATTAGTTTTTAATCGCGATTTAACCTTTTTAGAAAATCAAAAATATTTTTGCTATCCCTTTACTAGCAGTTGATTTAACTTTCCCATAAACAACTTCCTATATAAAGTCTGCACCCTCTGGATAAAAGAGTGGCACCAAATACTTTGACAAGAAGAAGGAAGGAATAAAAAAACCATGACTAACCAGCCAAGAGCTTTCGGCCAATCCCTGCTAGGAATGATCCAAAGGCTTAAAATGATTAATATAATTGCAGGCAATATTGCGAATGCAAAAAGCGTTGGTTATCAGAGACAAATTCCTGAATCAGCAACTTTCGAGTCAATATTATCCAATGTAGGGGAGAAAACACCATTGCGTGACGACACACATGGACCGATTCAAAAAACAGACCAGATGTTCGACCTTGCAATAGAAGGAAATGCATATTTTCTTGTTGAAGGAAAAGACGGAGTAGTTCCAACAAGAAATGGAAAGTTCAGACTAAATGAAAAAGGAAACCTTTCTGATCAGGATGGACAAGAAGTAGTTGTCGTTGAAAAAACAGATAAGCCAATAAGCCTTGCAAAAGACTATGACATAAGCATAAGCCAAAATGGAGAAATAACTGTTGGTACTGAAAGATATGGAAGGCTTGCAATGAGAATCATGGATAATAAGCCTGTTAAAGTACATCAGGGATATCTGGAAGGATCTAATGTGAATCTAATGAATGAAATGGTAGCACTGTCAATGACTTACAGAGCATTTGAATCCACTGAAAAAATGCTTTCTATGGAATTGTCAGCAGACAAAGAGCTTGTTGAAAAATACGGCAGGAATGTTTAAAGGAGAAAACCATGTTTGGAAATATGGGTTATAAAACAATAAGATCAACAGAGAATGCACTTTCTTCTCTTAATAAGACGATTGAAAACATATCAAATATGAATTCAGTTGGTTACAAAAAGAACCAGCAAACTTTTGTTGAAGCCCTGAATGGAGAAGCTTCAAAACACGAAGACAAAGATTTTTCACAAGGACCACTAAGAAGAACATCTGAACCTTATGATTTAGCTCTGGAAGGACCAGGATTTTTTGAAATTGAGCTTTCAAACGGACAGAGAGCATATACAAGATCAGGACGTTTAAGACTTACAAATGAAGGAGAGCTTGTAACAAATGAAGGATACAGAGTTATCCCAGAAGTAGAACAGGTAGGAAAACCCATTATTCAAATAACAGGAAATAGTGATAACAAAGAGCTTGGACTAAACATAAAAGTATCAACGCCTAAACTTATAGTACCTGCACATCTTACTCCTGAAATACTTGAAGATGGTACGGTGAATGGTACAGATGGTTCTACAGGTGAAAAAGTAAAACTTGGAAAAGTTAATGTAGTTGTATTTAATAATCCTAATGGACTTGAAACACTTGGGAACAGTTATTATGTTTCAACCAAATCGTCTGGATCTGCACTTGATGCAGATGTAGGACCTGGTGGCAGCACCCATGTAAAACAAGGATATCTTGAATTTGGAAATGTAAACATAGCTACAGAAGTTGTAAATTTGACACAGTCAAAAAACATACTTTCTGCACATTTCAAGCTGTTCAAGATACTGGATAAAATATATGAAAATATTCATTATACAATTTCGAAGTCTGTCTAATAGGAGAGAGGAAAAAAAATGCTAAAGGAATTTTTATCAATAGCTGGAAACGGGATCAAAGGTATCTTTGGCGGCGGCCAAAGAATCGGAGGCATTCCTCCACAGGCAAATTTTGGTCAGATGTTTAACAGTATTGGAGGAGGAATACCATTTGGTGGTGGAACACCATTTGGAGGAGGAATACCATTTGGAGGAGGAATACCGTTTGGCGGAGGAACACCGTTTGGTGGACTATCCCAACCAGGATCTGTTGGAAATGGAGCATTGCAGGCATTTCAGGGTATGCAAAATCAGTTTGGAAATTATTCTCCTGAACCTATAAAAACTATAAAACATCAGGCATTAGCACCAGGAGCAGTATTAGTTGGTTCTCAGTCCCAACCACCTTCTAACCAGCCAGCTGGAGGATTTGGATTACAAGGATTTGCAGGACAGACAAACCCATTTAATGGTGGCGTAGGTGGCTATGGAGGAATTGGACAATCTTATTACCCTCAATATTCAGGACCAGGAATTTTAGGAGGATTGGGCCGTTTTCAGGTTATTTTATCCCCGATAATTGCACTTGTAGGAATGGTAAAATCTGTTTTTGGATTCAGAAACCAAATAGGTTTCATGCGGCCTGTAAACGTTGATCCAAATATTACTGGTTACAATCAGTCAATTGCATATTTAAATGATTCCTATGCCGATGGTGGATTTGATCAGCCAAGACCTTTTAGTGGTGGAATCCCTGATGACATAGATCCAAATGAATCAGGCAGTAACAGCAGCTACTTTTAATAAATCTTTAATTCAAGGCTATGATTTTTTTCAGCTGTCCGCAAGGGATAATACTTGATTTTTGTGAAAAAACGTAAGAAGACAACCTGCTCTTAACTAAACTCATAGAGAATACATCTAACTTATCGACAGAGATAAATCCCGATTCTTTTTTAAGAAAAATGAAGGTGAGAAGAAATGTTTAATACTGATGGATTTAAAGCAATTAAGGGCCTGACTGATGCAACAATGCAGAGGCAGGAAGTTCTTTCAGGTAACCTGGCAAATATAGAGACAAAAAACTATGTAAGGCAGGATATTGATTTCAGCAAAGTTTTAGGTGATCTAAAGAATAGTTCAATGAATATTGTTGAAGATGATAATCAATCAATGCTTGCAAGGTCAAGATACAGAGATTATTCAAAACCAATGACAATGGAATCAGAGCTTTCAAAACTTTATGAAAATCATTTGAGATATCTACTTCTGGTCAAATCAATCAGTCATCATTATGATCACATGAAAAAGGCTCTGGAAGTAAGGGCTACATAATAGAGAGGTAAAAAATGTCATTTTTTGATTTACTCGATACAGCATCAAATGGTCTTGAAGCACAAAGACTCAGGATGGAGATAATTTCCCAGAATGTTGCCAATGCTTCAACGCCTGGTTACAAAAGAAAAATAGCAATATTTGCACCAAAGACAAATGATGCATTTGGAATTATTATGGCAAGACAACTCGGAATAAAAGAAGAAGATTTACTGAATTTTATTAGTGGTAATCAAGTTACAAGAGGTGTTCAGGTCAGTGAAGTAGCAATAGATCAGACACCAGGACAAAAAATGTATATGCCACAGCATCCAAATGCTGATAAAGATGGCTATGTAGAGATGTCAAATGTTGATTCACTTATGGAAATGCTTGAAATGATGTATGCAACAAGAGGTTACAAAGCAAACCTCTCAATTGTTGAAATGGCAAAGTCTGCAGCAAGAGAAACTCTGAACATTGGAAAACCAGGGGGTTAATTAATTAAGCTGTGAATAATTTTAACTACTTAACTAGCTACTCAAATAAGTTGAGTTATGAATCAATGATGGAAAGAATGGAAGAAATTTCCAGGCTGAAAGAATATGTTCATGGTTTTGGAGAATCTGTCAAATCAAAAACCAGCAAAATGTTTTCTACAGTTTTCAGTGAAATATCGGCCAACATAATGAAAGGAAAACTTCAATTTATAATAAACCTTGCAGCAAGCGAAAATAATATTGATCCAAAGCTTGTTAATGCTGTTATAGAAAAAGAATCAGGATTTAATCCTGACGCAGTTTCATCATCAGGTGCACTGGGGCTAATGCAGCTTATGCCAGGGACAGCACATGAAATGGGAGTTAAGGATCCGTTAAATCCAGTGGAAAATATAAGGGCAGGTACTAAATATTTATCTTCTTTACTAAACCGTTACCAAGGTAATGTAGCTTTAGCTCTGTCCGCATACAATGCAGGACCCGGCAATGTAGACAGATATAAAGGGATTCCACCCTTTAGTGAAACAAAAAAATATGTAACGGAAATAATGAGCAAGATTGCATAACCGGCCAAACCAAGGAGAAAAATAATGAAAGACATACCGATGAGTTTCAGCAAAGCAATGTTACCTCAGTTGCCACAAATTCCTTTGTTACAAGGAAAAATTACATCAGGTGGTGGAGGAAACTTTGGTGAAGTTTTGTCTGATATGCTTGGTAAAGTTAATACGATGATGAACAAATCAGAACAATTAACTGAAGCAGCTGTTACTACCGGTAAAGTTAATCTTCATGAAGTTATGATAGCAATGGCTGAAGAAGAGATTGCACTTGGATTAACAACACAAGTTGCAGGGAAATTCATAAGTACTGTTGAAAAACTAACACAAATGCAGGTATAACCCAAACGATATTAAACCAAGGGGTGGTATGTAAAGGACAAGGGGTGAAAAAGAGAGATGGCAACAGAACAAACACAGCTTAGAACTCCAAATGTACAAGACACACTTAACAATCTTGGGCAGAATAAAAGACTTGTTATGGTAGGAGCTGTAGTTTTAACTATCCTTATAACTATATTTATTATTGGTTTTGCATGGACAAGAAGCGCCAATAAAGGAAATGAGATAGATCTTGTTAAATCTATTGATCAGGGAAGAGCTTTTGAAATAGTTTCAAAACTGAAAGTAAATGACCTGGAAGCAAAAATAGATGACAGTGAATTCCCCGGAAAAGTAAATGTGAAAGTTTACCAGAAAGATTTTGACAAAGCTGCGATTTCACTTGCAAGAAGTGATCTTCTGCAGGAAGATGGTTTTAATTTATTCGATAAAAGTGACTGGGCAGCATCTGATTATGATAAACGTGTCAAAATGATGCGAGCTGTTAACGGAGATCTTTCAAGAATTATAAGCAGAATGACCGGTATCAAATGGTCCACTGTTCGTGTGAACATTCCTGAACCACAGCTTTTCAGCCAGTATCAGGCTTCTACTACTGCAACAGTACAAGTTGAGCTTGGAGATGAGAATCTAAAGCTTTCAAGAACACAGGTAAGAAGCGTTATTAATCTTTTAGTTGGTTATGTACCAAACCTTCAGAAAAACAATGTTTCAATAATTGATACCAATGGTGAAACTTATTCTGCTGTTGAGACAGAAGAAGTTGCAGCAAGCGAACTTCTTGAGGAGTCTGAAAGGGTTAACAAAGTTGTTCAGAAGCGAATTGAAGAATACCTGGAGCCGCTACTTGGAAACAATAATTACATAGTAAGGGTAAGCTCAGAAATCAGCAGAAAGAAAATAGAGGAAAGCGCAACATTATTTGAACAAGGTGCTGTAGGTCAGGAGCAAATTGGTGATGAAAGACTTGCATCTAATTCACAAGGTGCTGCAGGTCCTGCAATACCTGGTACTGAAAGTGGCATGGGTTATGCTAGATCTAACAGAGTTACTCAAAATTATCCAAGCTTCAGACAAAAAACAATTTCTACTCCAGCAGGAAGAATAACGCAGATTTCAGTTGCTCTTGCAATTAACAGAGATATATTGCCAAAAATTTCAGTCAAACAACTACGAGAAGGTATTGCAGCAATTACAAGCCCAACTACTAAAATTGAGGATGTGAAAATTACAGTTGCTGAATTTGCAACAACTGGTGCGCCTGCAAAAAGCCTCCCACATAAAATTGTGATGCCAAATGTTGGAGGACTTCTAAGCCAGTTTCTTGCGTTTGTAAAAGGTATGCCAAGATGGGCAACGATTACAATTATTGTTTTTGGACTTTTATTTGTTATTGGATCACTTAGGAAACCCGCTGTCCAGCAAAAAGTTGAACAAAGCACAGTTTCACAGATTAATCAGTCAATGCAGCAAAACAGACTTCCCAGAAATGAACAAATGATAGCAGCTGGAATACAGCCTCAGGCTATTCCTGAGATGACTACTCAAAGACCTGATTTCTCAGGCATAATTACAGGGATGAAAGAAGCAGCAGCAGAGAGACCTGAATTCCTTGCAAGCAAACTTCAGGTATGGCTTGAAGAAGGAACACCATTAGCTCGTTAAACCACTATCAATCAAATTGTTCAGAAGATAATACCTATACTATATTTAGCAAACTGATTCCTTCAGGGATAACCACTTGATAAATTATTATTCCTTATATCCTCTAATCTTTTGATCTTTATCTATTCAAACCAGGGCATAAAAGAGATATATGGTTGTACTATCAAAAGACATTAAGTTGTTAACTGTTTCCCTTATTTTACGTACCTTGCCGAAGGATCAGCAGGCATTGGTGAAAGCACACTTTAATCCTGAAGTTGTAAAAGTCCTGAATCAGATTGAAAAGGAAACAAATATTGATGTTGAAAAGCTTGATTGGACTCCGTTTTATCAAGCATGGCCTGAACTTCAGAGAATCTTAAACGACTGCAGGAGGGAGATAGAAGCCCAGAAGAAATTTAAAGTTGCTGAAGAACAAAGGCCCAGGGTCAGAGACTATATACTTACCAGGCTTGGTGTTCAGAGGAAAGGTGCACCGGTACTTTTTTCCCAGGATATCACAGCTGTTATTGACAATTTCTTAACCAATTCTGAGAGAATATAAATATAGGTACAGAATGAATGCTTATAAAACATAAAAATCTTACCAAGATTCACAGTGCCTCAAATGTAGTTCATATTGAACCTACTGAAGCTGCTCGCGCTGTACAAATGGAGCTTCACAAAGCAAAACAGGAAGCGAAAGCAATAAAGCAAGAAGCAGAAGCTGTTCTTGAAGAATCAAAGAAAAAATTAGATGATGCTGAGATAAAAGCAACGGTAATCATTGATTCTGCAAATAAACAGGCAGAAGCAATAAAACAGAAGGTTTACAATGAGACGCTTAGTGCTGCAAAAAATGAAGCAGATGAAATAAGAACACAATCTCGCCAGATTTTACTTGAATTATTTGAAGTAAAAAAACAGACTCTATTTCAGGCGCACAGCGATATTATTAAAGTTGCGCTTGATTTAGCCGAGAAAATAATTAAGTATCAGGCATCTGTTGATCCAAATATTCTAAGAACACAGGTTATTGAAGCCATTAAAAAAGCAACTTCAGAAGCTGATCGCGTACAGGTTTATGTAAATCCTCAGGATCTAAAAAGACTTGAGCAGTCAATAAGTGATCTTGAGAAACTGTTTCCAAGCGGGATTGATATTATACCTTTGTCTAATGATTCTATTGACCCTGGAAGCTGTATTGTTGAAACAAAATCAGGTCAGCTTGATGCAAGGTTTTCAACGCAGCTAAAATCTCTTTCAGACTTAGTGTTAAAAGCTGAAGTAGCAAAGCCGCAGGTTGATACTGTAAATGATATTCAGCATGCATCAGAAGTTAGTGAGCAGGAACCTTTACTGATGCAGGATAAAGATGAACCAATGTTTCCATCGTTTAAAGAAGCAGCAGGTGTAACCACAGAAGAAGAGCCATCTATTTTAATGGATCAGCCATCAGAGGAAACTATAATACATGAGGATCAGGAAATAGTCGAAGCAGAAACTGTGCAGCCTTTTTCTTTAGAGGATGATATGCTTGAAATCCCGAAGGAAATTGTTGATAAAGTACAGAAGAAAAAGATTTTTTCTGATGATTTAACGAAGAGAACAAAAGAAGAAGAAGAAGAACTGGATGAAACTATTGAATATGAAGAAGAGAATAATGAAGAAGAAGAGGATAATGAAAGCAATGAAAAGAAAATTCGTACAGAGGGAATCCTGAAACCAAAGAAACAGCAACAAAAATCACAAATATCAGATATTGCTTCAGAACTTGAAAAAAGTCCAGAATGGAAAGATCTCCTTCAGAACGAGGATGAAGAGTAATAGAACTTTATTTTAGAGTAGCGAACCTTTACTTGTTATATAAATTTCTGGATCAATAACTACTGTAGAAATCACTTCTTTTACACCAGATATTTTCAATATACAATCAACAGCAGAGATAATTTGCTCCTTAGATTCAGCCTTTCCTGAAAGTGTGATTCTTGAGCCCACAGTTGCAATGTTTAGATTTAGAGTTGAGGTTCTGGGATTCTCTGCCAACACGTTTTTTACTGCTTCTGTAATAGACATTTCTTTTAATTCAGGTATACCTGTTTCCGGGATTTCTTTTACTTTATAGATTATCCCGGAGTCATTAATATTTGTTTCAATTTGGTTTTTTGCATAAAGGTTACATTCAGGTTTAAATGACAGAAAAAAACATACAAAAATTACAAATGTAAGAAGGAGGAAAATTTTTGCAAATGTAGCCATAAAATATTGTCTGTGTGAGGAGTGACGAATTAAAAAATAAAACTGTTCCTACCTGGAAAGTATTCTAGGAAGAGCCTCTAACCAGTGGTTTTTTAATTCGCTGACATCGATCTTAAAATTTAAATTACTACAGATAATCTTATCTTCAGTTGTTTTTCCTATGATTTGATATGGGCAGTTAGCTTTGCTCAGATGTTGCTCAACTTCTTTTAATTTATTTTGCTCAATACTTACAACAACCCTGCTTTGTGTCTCGCCAAAAAACAATGAATCGAGTCTTAGTTTTGAATTAAGATTAAGAAATTCATCATAAACATCAAATCCAAGATTATTTTCAAATGTACACTCACATAATGTTACAAGGAGCCCACCAACAGAACAATCATGAGCTGACTTTAAAAGTTCTTTATTAATTAAACTCCGCACAGAACTTTGAACATTAATTTCAAGATCCATATCAATTTCTGGTACAATCCCCTGCACCTTTCTGCTTTTTAGATAAAAGTATTCAGATGCACCAATTTCATCTTTATTAGTGCCAATAAGTAATATAGTGTCTCCTGCTCTTTTAAATGAGTGGTTAACTGATTTACATACATCCTCCATATAACCAATCATCCCAATTACTGGTGTAGGCCATATATCAATTCCATTTGATTCATTATAGAGACTTACATTTCCACCTGTTACTGGTGTGTCTAGTTTTAAACATGCATCTTTTATTCCTCTTACTGATTCGGAGAGCTGCCAGTAGATTTCAGGTTTTTCGGGATTTCCAAAATTAAGATTATCTGTTATTGCAATTGGAAGTGCGCCTGTGCAGGATACGTTTCTTGCAGCTTCACAAACTGCTATTTTTGATCCTGAATAAGGGTCGAGATAAACATAAGCTGAATTACCATCCAGCGACACAGCAATCCCTTTTTCTTTTTTATTCTTATCTTTTGATTTAAGTCTGATTAACCCTGCTGATCCCCCTGGCTTTATAATAGTGTTTGTCTGAACCTGGTGATCGTACCTGGAATAAATCCATTTTTTTGAGCAAATATTTGGTGATGAAAGCAGATCCTTTAGTATCGGTAATAATTCTTCTTTCTTAAGGTCAGAGATTGAATTATAATTAAAACTTTTATTTTTTATGTAATAATCCGGTACTTTTGAATCTCTTACATAAATAGGTGTATCAGAGACCAGCGCTCCTGCATTTATGTCAACAACCACTTTGTTTTTGTGTCTTACTGTTACTTTTCCTGTATCTGTAATCTGCCCGATTTCTACAGAGTCAAGTCCCCATTTTTTAAATATCTCTGATATTTTTTCTTCAAATCCTTTTTTAACCACAAAAAGCATTCTTTCCTGTGATTCTGAAAGCATATATTCAACAGGTGTAAGATTTTCTGTTCTTATAGGCACCTTATCAAGATCTATTTCTATCCCTGTGTTTCCTTTTGCAGCCATTTCTGAAGTAGAACAAGTAAGCCCTGCTGCACCCATGTCTTGTGCAGAAACTATATAACCGGTTTTAAAAGCTTCAAGGCATGCTTCAATTAATATTTTTTCAGTAAAAGGATCTCCCACCTGTACCGCAGGTCTGTCTTCATGACTTTTTTCTGTCAATCCACTGCTTGCAAAACTTGCGCCACCCAGTCCGTCTCTGCCTGTTTTTGAGCCAACATAAAGTACAGGATTACCAGTACCACTTGCTGCAGATTTTATAATCTCATTTGTTTCAATGATTCCAACCGCCATTGCATTTACAAGAGGATTTTCATTATATGTTGGGTAGAAATATGCTTCCCCGCCAATATTTGGAATACCGGTACAGTTTCCATAATGTGCAATCCCATTAACTGCGCCAGCAAAAAGATATCTGGACCTGGGTATTTTTAAATCACCAAATCTTAAACTATCAAGCACTGCTATGGGTCTTGCACCCATAGTGAATATATCCCTCAAAATACCTCCTACACCTGTAGTTGCTCCCTGAAATGGTTCTACAGCTGTAGGCCTGTTGTGTGATTCTATTTTAAATGCTACTTTGCATCCATCGCCAAGATCAACTACTCCTGCATTTTCTCCTGGGCCTACGGCTACGAATTTATTTTTTATTGGAAATTCTTTTAATAATACTTTTGAATTTTTATAACAACAATGTTCAGACCACATGACTGAAAACATGTGAATCTCAACTTCATTTGGTTCCTTTCCTATAAGTTTGACTATCCTGAAATACTCGTCTTTAGTAAGTTTTAGCCGTTTGAGTAAATTTTCATCTATGGTAAGGTTTTCTTTATTTACTGTAATCACAATTACGATTATAACTTATACAAGTTTCACAAGCTTCTTTTTATAATATTTACATAATTTTCCAAATATTCTTTCAGATCATGTTCACCTTCTGACTGATAAATGTTAATTAGATTCTGCATCATTCTCATAATTATTTGCTTGGTTTTTGGTATGGATAAATAGTCTTCCTGCCAGGCAAGTTTTAGAAGTTTAATTCTTTCCTGACAGTCAAATCTGGTAACTATTTCCCCCTGATTAAATGGATCAATAAAGATAGGTTCAAGTCCGTCTATATACTGCACAAGAAAATGAGCAGGCATATTTACTCCTGAAAATGGAAGGTCAGCTCTCTTGGCGACTAAAAGGTAAACTACTGAAAGCAAAATAGGGTTTCCTTGTTTTCTCTCAATAACTTTATCTATAAAACTGTTTTCAGGATCGTAGTAGTTTTTTTTATTTCCTTTAAATCCTGCCTCCATAAATAAAAAATGATTAACCTCATTTATTATTGAAGTTGGATCGTCTTCAATCTTTACTTTTTTCAGATTGCTTTTTATTAATTTAGCCCAGCTGTCGATCTGCTCTGAGTAAAAATCTTTTTGCAAAAAAGGGTTGTTAAAAGTTGCTATATAAAAAACACCTTCTTCAAGATCTGGAGCTTGATTTTTTGCCCAGAGAGAGAACTCCTGTTTTAATTTTTCTCTTTTGATTTTTAAGACCAGGCTTAAGAACAACTTTCTAAGTTCAATGTCGTCGAGTGGGATCTCATCGTTAATTTCCTTTAAAATGGTCGAACTAAAATTCTTTAATTGTTCTTCAATTAATCTGACTGTCCCTTCATCAGAACTTTTAAGCAGTTTACCTATAGCTTTAATTTCAGATTGAGGTATGGATGACATATATCCATCATAGAGTACCAGAATAAAAAAATAATAGGTTAAAATTCTCTAATCTTTGAAAGAATATTCTTTATTAGTAGACTTTTTAAATTTTAAATTATTGTTGCTGTTCTTTATTTTGTTCAACAAGCTCCAGATCCTGGTCTTGCTGGTTTTGGACTTGTTCACCGGCAGTCTTTTTTGCACAGTTACAGCAACATCCACTCAGGGAAATTAAAAGCTGAATTGCTACAAGCCCTATTATTAATTTATTCATAGTTCTCTCCTTTAATAACAAAAAAACCAACAGGTTTGATAACCCCTGTTGGTTTTTATTTTTCCAATTTTTACTCTTCAGTGTCTTCTTCTGCACTATCTTCTGATTCATCAGCAGCTTTGTCAGCAGTTTCAGCAGCTTTGTCAGCAGTTTCAGCAGCTTTGTCAGCAGTTTTAGCAGCTTTGTCAGCAGTTTCAGCAGCTTTGTCGGCAGTTTCAGAAGCTTTGTCAGCAGTTTCAGCAGCTTTGTCGGCAGTTTCAGAAGCTTCTTCAGCATCCTCAGAAGCTTCTTCAGCATCCTCGGCAGCTTCTTCAGCATCCTCGGCAGCATCCTCAGCAGCTTCTTGCGGTGGCTTTGGTGCAGCACAAGCGGTCATGTAGACCATTAAAATAACTGAATAAAATAACAATGTTAGTTTCTTGATCATTTTTCTTGCTCTCCTGTTTCTTATTTTTTAGTTTCTAAATTTGTAGCTTTGCTCAATATTGCCAAGCATAAACTATTTTAGCCTATAAGATTTTCAATAAAAGTCAAAACAGGTTTTGTATAACAAGATGTAAAATACTTCAGATTCTTTTTTTCTAATCAATTATCATACTTGTCCAACCAATTGGATCTACTGTTTTCCCAAGTACATACACTCCCCAATGTAAATGTGGTCCGCTTGCAATTCCAGTGCTTCCTACTTTGCCAATTACCTGACCTTTATTGACAAAATCACCTTCTTTTACTAGCAGGGAACTCAAATGCAGATAAGCACTGATTACTCCATGCCCATGGTCGAGAAAAATACAGTTTCCATTTACCACAAATCCTTTTGGTTCAAGGCCCGCGAGAATTACTTTTCCATTTTCAGGAGCTTTGATTACACTTCCTTCTTTTCCTGCAAAGTCTAATCCTTTATGAAAATACGAAGGTGATATAACACCATTTATTTTTCTTTTAACTCCATATATTGTGGACTGTCTTGCACTGTTTGGAAGAAGAAATTTTCCTGACCATAGTTTTTTATCACTTACAATACTAAGGGCTCTCCCAACAGCTGCTTTTTCAACTCTTGATGCTTTTAGTCCTGCTACTGTTGCTGGAAGTGTCAGACTTTCAATGGGATATTTTGTCTCTTTTATATTAACGTCTGTTCTGGTTACTTTGTTTTTGTAGAAGACTTCTATCTGATATTTCCCTGGTTTAAGATCTGCACTAAGAGGGATTAATCCTCTGTACCAGGAGTCATTTAGAAGAAAAACAGGAATTTTTGTTTTGTTAAAATAAACTTTTGGGTGACCTTTTTCAGATTTTTTTATCCTGAGAGATAAAGTATCGCCTGTATTTGCTTCTTTATCTATGTTTATTTCTATTGCTTCTGCCTTTCCCCTTAATTCCTGAGAAGTCACTTTTGGTGTATAACACAAGGAAATAAGAAGGGAAATTAAAAGTGTTAAAGGAAACCAGGCTTTAATATTAGATATATTTAATATAGGTTTTAAATTGCCCATAAAAGGTCTCTCCCGGCCCCGTGTTATTGATTGTTTCATCTACAATGGTAATATAATTAGAGAGTCTTTCCAAGTAGTATTTTTATGCCTGATCAAGATAAATTAACCAGAGAAGAAATCTTAAAAGAACTGAGTATTACAGGTGATACTCTTAGTTTGTATGAACATGAATTAGAAATGGGTTCTGATTCTCTTCTTGGAGAGATTGATAGTTTTACATCTGAAGATACACAGTCTATAAAAGTTTTTCACAGGCTTAGGGAGTCTGGTCTTACATATAGCGAAATAAAACTTCTTGCATCTTTTTCTGAGATTCTGAAAAATGTTGATTTTGAAGGAAATCAAGATATAAAAAATCTTTTAAAATTGTCACCTGTTTACAGACTGAAACAATCACTGAACCTTTCAAAACAAGAGCTTAACTTTGTCAGAAAAAAGCTTCAGGAGCTGGAAGAAGCTCTTAAAAAAGAGATTGAGGGTCGGGAATCGTTTAATGAAGAAAAATTTTCAGCCCTTGAAATAGATCTTGATTTAAAACAAAAAACAATAAATAATCTGGATAGAAGATTGCAAGAGATGCTTTTACTAAAAACCCAGCTTGAAAATGAGCTTCAGACATATAAAGATGTCAAATCTGTCCCAGGAGTTAAGGGTAAAAAAGCCAGGGAATTACAGGCAACTCTTACTGAAAAAGAAACTGAACTTGAAGAACTCAAAGCAAAGAACAAAGGATTATCAACTGAAGCAGAGAAATATAAATCTGAAGCTACTGAGCTTTCGGAGAGGATTGAATTGATTGAAGATAGTGTTTCTGAAATGGAGCATGAGATTGAGGAAAGATATCTTGAACAGATAGAAACCTTAAGATCTCAGATTGAAGGACTGGTTGATAAAAAGCAAAAAGAGTGGGAAACATATTACATGCAGTCAAATGACCAGCACAGAAAAGAACTTCTCACCCTCCAGAAAAACCATCAAAATGAAATACTAAGACTTAAAAGAAAAATCAAAGAGCAAATTGATGAGATTAGTGATCTAAAGATCAGCAGGAATCCCATCCTTGGACTTATAAAAATTGGCGAGAAAATAAAAGACAGATATACTGCTTAATATGTCAGTGGTCCAGTAATCCTATTACTTCACTCAAATTATCAATAATATGGTCTGGTTTTAAGGTTTCAAGCTGTTCTTTGCTTCGTATCCCCCGTGTTATGCCGATAACTTTACTGTACTTTGCAAGCCTGCCTGAATGAATATCAGTCTCAGAATCTCCTATCATCCAGGTTTCTTTTGGGTTGAACCCAAGCCTGTTAAAAGCATTTACAAGTAAAACGTACTTTTCCTGTATGTCGTTTGTAAAGTTCTTTTTATCTTCTACTGAGAATGTTTTTTCTGCAGTTATATATTTATTTAATTTAAACTGCTTCATTGCATAAACAAGATGTGAATTCCTTCTCAATGTAACTATAAAGAAAAAAATATTTCTTTTTGTAAGCTCAGAAAATACATCATAAATATCAGGGAACAGCCTGTCATGTATAAAAAGATCGATCTTAAAATTAAGACTCCTTCTTAACTCAGCAGTTTCAATGGACTCATTTAAGGTAAGTCCACTCATTAATCCTATTTCAAAATCATTAATCCGGATTTTTTTAAGATCCCAGAATGTTGATTTTTCAAGAATGTTAAGTCTGTTCTTTTCAATACCTTTTAAACTTTCAAGATATGCACGATAATATCTTTCTGATACATCTATGATAGGTCCATCAAAATCAAAACAAATATTCATTACATTGTTTATTTTATTATTTTATTTTTTAATTAGCCATAATCTTACAGAAGCTAAAGAAGTAGATGTAATAAAAGATTTAACTCTGAAGATTAATGGTAAAACAAGGCAGTATCCGACTCTTTTATGCGGAGTATATATAAAACCCAGTTGGTTATCAAAAGGAATAAATCTGAATGGGGATCTTTCATTTCCGGCAGCAAGCCTTATAAAAATACCTATTGCAGTTGTATTGCTCAGAAAAATTGACAAAGAGGAAATCTCATGGAATAAAAAACTTGTGCTTAAAAAATATCATTATGCACAGGGAGCTGGCTGGCTTAGAACAAGAAAAGCAGGGACGAAATATAGTCTTAAAGATGTTTTTAGATTAATGCTTAAAATAAGTGATAATACAGCAACAAATATGATTATTGATCTTCTGGGAGGACCAAATTCCCTGAATCAGGAAATAAGTAAACTTGGATTGAAAAACACGAAACTTGTTAATTATCTTGGTGATTTCAAAGGCAAAAATAAAACATCCCCACGGGATTTGGTTCATCTTCTTGAAAAATCTCTTGAAGGAGATCTTTTAAGTCAAGATTCAAGAAAAATTTTAAGAAGTACTTTACTTAAAGTAAGAAACAAATCGCTTATAAAAAAAGGACTAGGAAGATATACAAGGTTTGCGCATAAGACAGGCACTATAGGTATTTGTGTAGGTGATGCAGGGATTGTTTATCTTCCATTCTGGAAAAGAGTTAGTATGGCAATAATAGTAAAAAGACCGTTTAACAGTCTTCATGGGCAGAAGATTATAAGGGAAATAAGCAACCTGGTATATAAGTATTTAACATAATTTGCTAACATAAATTAACCCTTATGAAAAGAATAAATTCCAAAGTTCAGCCAATATTATGGGAGCATAAAAAGCTTCTTGTCCTTGATCAAAGACTTCTTCCACATGAAAAGAAGTACTTAGAGCTTACTTCTTGTAAAGATGTAATCTCAGCAATAAAAGAGATGGTTGTAAGAGGTGCTCCTCTTATTGGTATAACTGCTGCATATGGGATGGCTGTTGCTGCAAATGAATTTAAAAAACTTGAAGCAGATAAACTCATAAATAAACTAAAAGTTATTGGAGAAGAAATAAAATCATCAAGACCAACAGCAATTAACTTAAAATGGGCTGTTGATTTAGTGTTAAATACCATTTTTGAGCTAAGGGATACAGACAGCATAATTTCTGCTGTGGAGAAGAGAGCAAAATGGATTCATAATGATGATGTTGACCGCTGTGAAAAAATAGGTGAGTATGGAGCAAGTATTATCCCGAAATCAGCAAACATACTTACTATATGCAATACCGGTGCTCTTGCTACAGGAGGCATTGGCACTGCTTTTGGTGTAATATTAACTGCCCACAGAAACAATCATAATGTGCATGTTTATGCTAGTGAGACAAGACCACGTCAGCAGGGGGCAAGACTTACTACTTTTGAGTGTTTCGAGAATGGAATTGAGTGTACTTTAATTTCAGATACAGCCTGTGGTTATATGATGCAGAAAGGTAATATAGACCTTGTAATTGCTGGTGCTGACAGGATTGCTGCAAACGGTGACACTGCAAATAAAATAGGCACATATCAGTTAGCTGTGCTTGCAAAAGAACACAATATTCCATTTTATATTGCTGCACCTCTTTCAACCTTTGATTTATCTATAAATAGTGGAGTAGAAATTCCTATAGAAGAAAGAGATGAAAAAGAAGTAAAAGAAATTCATGGAAAACATATTTGTGTAAAAGAAATAAAAGCATCAAATCCTGCTTTTGATGTTACGTCAGGGAAATATATTTCCGGGATTATTACAGAAAAAGGGATTTTGAAAGATGATTTATCTGGATCTATAAGAAAAATTTTTAATACTGTAGCCCTTGTCTGATATTTATTTGCCCCTGGTAAAACTCCAGGTGGGTGTTCTCGCCTGACAGTATCCGTTTCCGGTTTTTGCGCCGGTATACTTCCCTATCAGAAATGCCGAACTCCCTTAACTTTACGATTGTAGGACAAAAAAATTATTCAGAAAGTGCAAGGGCCGCTTATATAATATCCTGTTGTTTATAAAAATGTTGTGAAGCCTTATACAAGTGCTAAAACTTGAATCCAGTCTTTAAAGCTAGCTGTTACTCTTTGGATTCCTGCAAAAGCAGGAATGACGAAAGCCTCTAAGAATTCATAGGGATAGCTATAGTGTCCGGTTAAAATTTGGTTAACATAGTACTAAACCAGGTGAATGAAATTAAGTTTATTTATAGGGATAGATGTAATCCCGAACACTATTTTGCTGCATTTGCTGGGTATATGTTATTTGTAACGGCTGAATGAGTTTATAAGGTTAATTATGGAAAATCCGCGAAAAGCACTTTTTATCATTATTTTAGGGCTTGTTTTAATTACCGGGGTTCAGAAAGCATCTTGCCAGATTTGTGCAGGTCCTGATGAACCATGCAGCCCTGATGGTGCTCTTGGTACATGTTGTACTACATATACACCAAATGATGGCCCAAATACGGGTCAGACAAGAAAGCTTGTTTGCTCGACAGATCCAAAAACAGCTGGTACCTGTGTAGATGACGGTCCAGCAGGATAATTTCAGGTTTTACTGTGAACTTAAGTTTCTATTGAGGCCCCTTGGCTTATAAGCCATTGCTGGAACTCAAGCATATTTTTTACTACAAGATGTCCTGATGGTAAATTTCCTATAAATCCTTTTCCGCGAAGCCTTTCAAATGTTTTACTTACAATACGGTTTGGTACTTCTGCTGCATGTGCAAGTTTGTATATATTCAGTTCAGGGCAGACGATTCCATTTGGGGTAACTTTTCCCTCAGAATAAACCTTCAGATAAAGTGCAAGCCCAACCCTTGCCTCATCTGAGAGATCAGCTTCTACTTCTTTTGGTATATCCTGTTGTACTACTTTTCTTTCTGTCATAATTTGCTCACCTTGCTCATTAAATCAGATGTTACCACTCAAAAGGGATTTAATTTTCATTAGTTAACGTAATTAATCAAAGTTTTATATTTAGGGTTAATAAATGTAAAACTTTCTCCAAAATTTTCTTCCAATATTTATAGTTTTTAGTCTTTACAAAAGTGGGATAAATATGTTCTTATGTGAAGTCAATATAAGTGTTAATGTAAGATTGAAACATAGTAAATACCATGCCAACTTATAGTGATTATGGGATAGTTTTAAATTCTTCAGCTTACTCTGAAGCAGACAAAATATTTGGTATATATACGCGTGAAAATGCCTTAGTGAGAGCTATTGGAAAAGGTGCACGAAGGACCACTGGCAGATTTGGGGGGAAGCTTGATCAACTTTCATGCAGTCAATTTCACTTTGCAAAAGGAAAAAATCTGGATGTAATAAGTGAATGTGAACAGATTAATTCATTCCCTCTGTTGAAAAAAGATCTCCATCGGTTAACAAATGGAATACTGTTTCTTGAAATAGTAAGTAACTTTGCGCATGAACAGGAAAGTGAAAGCACTCTTGTATATGATTTGCTTTATGATGGACTTAATGGGCTTCAGCACATTGAAAACATTGATTTATTTGTTATTGAATTTGTATTAAATTTTCTTTCAATTCATGGATTTAGACCACAGTTTGAAAACTGTGTTTCATGTAGCCAAGAAATTAATAAAAATGAATATGAAGAGATGAAAGGATACCTTTATTCAAGTGTCCTTGGGGGATTATTGTGCCATAAATGTTCACAATTCATTTACTGTAAACAAATTGGTGTTGAAGTGCTTGATATTTTGTGCAACAAAAAATCATCTGGCGATAACTCTGTTTTAAAATATCGTGGTTATTTGAGACAGACACAGGAGCTTTTAATGGAACATCTTAACGTTCGCGGAAAGAATAAAATAAAAACTTTTGAAATAGTAGCTTCACTTTAATAGAACTTACCTCATTTCAAATGGGGTAAGTGGCAAAATAAAGAAATTAATTCCCAGACCAGCGACTCCGCATACTATGACAGAGATCAAAAGATATATAATAGCTTGTTTTCTCCCGAGCCACTTTTGATAAACTAAAAAGCTTGTCAAATTTATTCCTGGCGAGGCAACCATAAAAGCAATTATACTTCCGAGACTGGCACCCTTTTCAAGAAGTGCTTTTGCAATCGGAATATCTGAACCGCCACAGAAATAAAAAGGGAAGCCTATACAGGCAAATATAAAAGGAGAAAAGAAATTCTCAACCCCTGCAAATTTTATTACCTGCTCTGGTTTTAAGCATATAGCAATCAGAGCAGCAATAAATATTCCTACAAAAACCCATGGACCAAAGCTTTTTATTAGATCTGTAAATTCTTTTTTAACTCTGGTAAACAGGTTTTGATTATTACAATTGTTTTGCTCATTATTTAAAAGAGTGTTCTGGGCTGAGATTTCAGGCTTGGTTATAAAAACAAAAAGATAAGCTGCTAGAATTCCTAAAATTACAGAGATAAAAAACCTGATAAATGTAATTTTAAATCCTAAAATAAGGGTCAAAATTAAAGTTGTAATGCTGCTTGCATTCCCGCTTGTAAGAAATGAAAGTGTTATAAGCCATGAAGCACCTTTTTTCTGGAGTTTGCTTGCAAGAGGTATCATTCCACATGAACATAAAGGTATTAAAGCCCCGAGAATACTAGCCAGGGAAATATAAAGAAACCCGTTCTTATTTAAGATCCTTTCAATGAATGAATCCGGTATTAATTCTGCAAGCACTGCAGATATTAAAATGGCAAAAACAAATGCAGGTAATATGCATATGGAATAGTCTAGTAATAGTTTTGTGAAATCCTGTAACATGATTGAAATATAGCTACTTTCCGATTTTAGCAGTCATATTTGTAGGAAGAATTAGATTGTAAACACTAATTGATAGCTGGCTTTTGTAAGTTGCATGAGCATTATATTGAGTATGGTTATATTAAAAGATTTTAAAGAATCTTGGAAACAACAAGCCTATGCCTTATTCTATATAAGCTATTGGTTAATCAAGGAGATAAAAAATGCCACGTACTATACCTTTATCAGAATTTAGAAATATGGGAATTGCTGCACATATTGATGCAGGAAAAACTACAACTACAGAAAGAGTTCTTTTTTACTCAGGTCTTGTTCATAAAATGGGCGAAGTCCATGACGGGACTACTGTAACTGACTTTATGGAGCAGGAAAAGGAACGTGGAATTACAATTACTGCTGCAGCTATTTCAACAAAGTGGAAAGATAAGTTTATAAACCTTATTGATACACCTGGACATGTGGATTTTACTGTTGAAGTTGAACGTTCAATGCGTGTTTTAGATGGTGTAGTAATTGTTTTATGTGGTGTAGGTGGTGTTCAACCCCAGACAAAAACAGTATGGCGACAAGCTGACAGATATAAAGTCCCGAGAATTATCTTTGTGAACAAACTCGATCGTGTAGGCGCTGATTTTTATAAAATATTAGGTCAGATTCTTGATCAGCTTAGAGTAAATGCACACCCAATCTTTTTACCTATTGGTATTGAGGATAATCTTAAAGGACTTGTAGATTTAATTGAAATGAAAGGCTATATCTATGATGATACAGACCCGAAAGGACAAAAATACAGTGAAGTACCGGTACCTCCCGATATGGCAGACAAAGTAAAACAATACAGGGAAAAACTTGTTGAAGCCATTGTAGAGACCAAAGATGAATTAATGACCAAATATCTTGACGGGAAAGAAGTCACAGTAGCAGAACTTAAAAAAGCACTTCATGATGCAACATGCAGATTAAAAATTGTCCCTGTTGTGCCTGGATCAGCCTTTAAAAACAAAGGTGTGCAGTTATTGCTTGATGCTGTTGTGGATTATCTTCCTGCGCCTGATGAAGTAGAAGCTGTAAAAGGCTTTCTGCCAAACGGTGAAACTTCAGAACGTAAATCAGATGATAATGAACCATTTAGTGCACTTGCATTTAAAATCATGGTGGATCCATTTGTTGGAAGGCTTACCTTCTTACGGGTTTACAGTGGTCATTTGAAAGCAGGAAGCTATGTCTATAATGCTTCAAAAGATAGAAAAGAAAGAATCAGCCGTCTGGTAAAACTACAGGCAGATGAAAGAAAAGAAATGGACGAAGTTTATGCAGGTGATATATGTGCTGCAGTTGGACTTAAGGATACTGGTACAGGTGATACCCTCTGTGATGAGGATAAACCTATTATTTTAGAGTCAATGTTCTTTCCTGAGCCAGTTATTTCTGTTGCAATTGAACCAAAAACAAAAGCAGATCAGGAAAAGATTGGTATTTCTCTCCAGAAACTTGCTGAGGAAGATCCTACCTTTAAAATCAGAGTGGATCATGAAACAGGACAAACCATTATCTCTGGTATGGGAGAATTACACCTTGAGATTCTTGTTGACAGGCTTCTAAGAGAATTTAAAGTTGAAGCAAATATAGGAAGACCACAAGTTGCTTACCGTGAAACTATTAAAGGAAAAATCACCCAGGAAGGTAAATATATCCGTCAGTCCGGTGGTCGCGGTCAGTATGGTCACGTAGTGATTGATTTAGAACCATTGCCTGTTGGTTCTGGTTTTGAATTTGTAAATAAAATTGTAGGAGGAATAATTCCTAAAGAATTTATTCCTTCTGTTGAAAAAGGTGCAAAGGAAGCAATGGCTGGAGGCGTTTTAGCAGGATATCCGATTATTGATATGAGAATTACGTTGCATGATGGTAGTTTCCATGATGTTGACTCATCGGATATGGCATTTCAGATTGCAGGTTCAATGGCACTTAAAGAAGGTTTTATGAAGGCAAGACCAGTACTTCTTGAACCAATTATGGAGCTTGAAGTAGAAGTGCCGGAAAGCTTTATGGGAGATGTAATTGGTAATATCTCCAGTCGCAGAGGCCGTATTGAAGGCATGGTAACTGAGCTTGGAATATCAAAAGTAAAAGCAAAAGTACCTCTTTCTGAAATGTTTGGCTATGCAACAGATATCAGAAACATGACAAAGGGTCAGGGAACTTTTACCATGGAATTTTCATGTTATGAAGAAGTCCCTGCGCAAGTTGCAGAGCCTATCATTAGCGGGAAGAAAAAGTAGTTAATAGTAGTTCTAAACAAATATTAATTAATTACAAAGCCCGGCACACTCACATGGGTGACTTCTTGCATACAAGGCATTTTGACATGCAGTTGAATCGCCACCACCACCGCCACCGCCACTAGGAGGTCCGCTGTTCCCACCTACTCCGCCACCTTTTGGAGGTGGAGTAGCTACTGGGATTGAACCGCCACCGCCTTGACTAGATGCGCCACCACCTTGACCGGCTTGAACACATTGTCCGTTTTGACATTCTTGACCTTGCGTGCAATAGCTTTGTCCACAATTAGGATTTTGACAAGCATTATTTATACAAAATTGACCTTGCGTGCAATAGCTCTGCCCACAATTAGGATCCTGGCAAGTATTATTTATGCAAAATTGACCTTGCGTGCAATAGCTTTGTCCACAATTAGGATTTTGACAAGTACCATTTACACAGACTTGGTTTGACGAGCAATAATTCTGCCCACAATTAGGATTTTGACAAGTATTATTTATGCAAAATTGACCTTGCGTGCAATAGCTTTGTCCACAATTAGGATTTTGACAAGTACCATTTACACAGACTTGGTTTGACGAGCAATAATTCTGCCCGCAATTAGGATCCTGACAAGTACCATTGATACAAAACTGACCTTGAGTACAATAATTCTGACCGCAATTAGGAGTTTGACAAGCACCATTTAAACAAATTTGACTCTGTGAACAGCAACTATTTCCACATGCCGATGCATTTGGACAACATGAAAAATTTATACACGTTTGAGTATTTGGATTGCAGCAATAATTTCCACAAGGATTAGAACAGTTGTTACTACCACCGCCGCCTGTGCCAGAACCACCGCCGCCTGTGCCCGAACCACCGCCGCCTGCGCCAGAACCCCC
>Ga0080064_1000511_pt1 | contig 100217 bp, 93 predicted proteins | sample Subgrocontami54m_FD_69260 | JGI IMG/M metagenome (GOLD analysis project Ga0080064, IMG submission 69260) | Subsurface groundwater microbial communities from S. Glens Falls, New York, USA - GMW46 contaminated, 5.4 m (SPADES assembly) (version 2) ...
GCCGCCACCGAGATCTATGTCATGCACGGCGAGACCGCGGCGGTGGCAAGCTACTCCCGCCGCGCGATCAAGGACAAGGATTCGGGCAAGCCGCTGGAGCCGCTGGCGCAGAAAATGAACGAAATGGCGCAGAAGTATTACGACACCTCGCGTCCGGCGTACTGCGCGCGTTATGGTTTCGTCGACGAGATCGTGAACCTGTCTGCGCTGCGCGGCTACCTCAAGGCGTTTGCCGGCGCGGTGTACCAGAACCCGAAGTCGATCTGCCCGCGCCACCAGATGCTGTTGCCGAGGATCATCAAGGGCTGAGCGCGGTTCCGGCGCGCGCCGGAGAACTTGCCAAGTTTGAACAGACGATAGGCCTGGAAGCCAGTCGGCGCCTGACTCTTGGCAATATCAATGTTGATAAATGTGGCCGCCTTGCACCGGTTCGATAGGTGCGGATGCGCGGCGGTACCGTGCTATGCGGCTTCCGGCACCGCCCGCTTGATCTTCTGCAGCGGGCGCGATTTATTGCTCTGCCAAAGATCGTAATCGATCTGCATCCGCAGCCACGATTCAGCACTGCCGCCGTTCTCCGGCCCGAGCCATGCCTCGATACGCCGCGCCAGATCGACTGAGATACCGGCCCGCTCGTTGAGTACGCGGGACAAGGCCACGCGCGACACGCCGAGTTGCCGCGCCGCCTCGGTCACCGTCAGTCCCAGTGCCGGCAGCACATCCTCGCGCAGAATCGATGCCGGGTGTGGCGGGTTATACATCTTTGCCATGGCAATACCTCTCAGTGATAGTCCTCGTAATCCACCAGAATCGCGTCTTCGCCTTCGAATTCGAACGTCATTCGCCAGTTGCCATTCACCCACATTAAGTGTCTCCCCTATAGATACACATTGCAAGCTTTGCCCGATGACCCGAATACGCACTCCGGGCGCCGCGTTGTAATACGATTCGCACTTGTTCCGTAGCTCTATTAGCGAGAACACCATGCTGCGAGCATGCAAGTGAACGAGAAAGAGGCACGGCGCATGCTCGACCCAAAGCACCCGACCAAGGTCCCGACGCTCGAACGGGCACTCGCCGTGCTCGGCCGGCGCGCGGAGATTGAAGTAAACTGAATTCCACGCGGCGGCGCCGTGCCGTTCGCCCAAGGGCGCCGGCGTCCACATCGTCTGATCACACAGGAGAAACCATGTCGAAAACCGTGCTCATCACCGGCGCCGGAAGCGGTTTCGGCTACCACGCCGCCATTCAACTCGCCGGGCGCGGCCACCGCGTCATCGCCACCGTCGAGACCGATAGTCAGGCCGCCGGGCTCTCGGCCTCCCACCCGGAGTTGACGGTCGCCAAGCTCGACATCACGAATCCGGACGATGTGGCCACGGTCGATCAGTGGGACCTCGACGTGCTCATCGCCAATGCCGGCCGCGGCCAGACCGGGCCGCTCGCCGTCATTCCCCTGGCTCGCCTGCGCGCGGTGTTCGAGGTCAACGTCTTCGGCACCTTCGCCATTGCCCAGCGTGCAGCGGCGGCGATGAAGCGCAAGCGCGCCGGCCGGATCCTGATCGTATCGTCGATCGCCGGCGTTCGGGCCGGCATCGGCTCCGGGCCGTATGCGATGACCAAGCACGCGCTGCAGGCGATGGGTGGCGTGCTGCGCAATGAGTTGGCACCGTTCGGCATCGACGTCGCGCTCATCAATCCGGGCCCGTATGCCACCGGCTTCAACGACCGCATGGCCAATGATCCGGGCGACTGGTTCGATCGCAACACCGCCGACCCCGAAGACGTGGCGATCATGGACTCGCTCGTGCAGCGCATCACCGTCGGCCAACTCGACCCCGCAGACGTCGTCAAGCGCTACGTCGAGTTGGTCGAAGCCGACAAAACCGAGCTGGTCAACTTCATCCCCAAAGACATCCTCGAACGGCTGAGCAAGCCCAAGGCCAGCTGAGCGCGCTCCTCGAACTGTCTGCAATCGGCCGCGCTGGCGCGCGGTTGCACGCAGACAGTACGGCAAAGGGGTCGGGCTGGCTTGGGAATTCGCATGTAGGCTGAGCGGTCGGTACGGGGCTGGAATTGCCTGGTGCCATATGGTGGAGTCGGTCGGCAGTTGGTGCATAGTTGAACTGCTCGATACGTCCGTTCGTCGGCCTGAGCGGCCGGTCGAAATTTACGGACGAAGCACTCTGAACAATCGGTCGGAATTTCTGCTTCCGTAACAGATGGAATGCCGCCCATGACCTAGAGTCGAAGATCCTGCATGCGGTCGGGGTTCCTAAAACAGCCCTTCACTCTCAACATCTACAAGCGCAACTCTTTGTGCTGAACGTATATCTGCGGTCAAGCGCGCTTAAGCTCGACCACTGCGAGAACATCTGGATTGACGGTTCTGCGTGCGATATGGAGCAGGTGTTGGTGGTGCGTAAACACAATAACCTGGCCGGATACGGAAAACTCCTCCAACGCCTTGAAAACGCAGCCAGCGCGGACATCGTCCGACGTGATGAGCACATCGTCCAGAATGACGGGTAGATCCACGCCGCGTTCGCGCTGTAGTTCCAGAGCGGCCAGTCGGAGCGCAAGGTACAGCTGATCTCTCGTCCCCTCGCTCATTGCGTCAACCAAGACCGTCACACCGTCCGGACGCTTGGCAGCGATGGCCGGGGTGGCGTTCGAGTCATCACTGAACAACCCATCGAACTCGCCTCCGGTGATCGTGGCAAAGTACTGCGACGCCGCTTTGAGCATCGGCGCCTGAGATTTCTCTTTGAATCGGCGGACAGCTTCCTGTAGCAATGCGTAGGCGAGTCGGGATCTGATCTGCAGTGGCAATGTATGTCGCACCGTTGCGGCCGCTCTGGCCATGGCGTCTGCCGCCGCCGCGGCGGCATCTGATGAATCGATGTCTTCCAGTTCACGACGAGCGGCTTCCGCGTTGACCCTGGCGCTCTCGAGCCGATTGGTAAGCTCGCCTAGCTGGTGCTCGAGTCGGGACTCTTCGATACGCAAGGCGTCATGGTCGCGGCCACCGAGTAATTCCATCAGTTCATCGACGGTTCGGCGCGATGCCTTGGCCAATTGCTCAGCTGCGCCACCGGCGTCGCGCATTGCCTGGCGTTTGCGGCTAGAGCTTTCCTCCGCCTCCGGCAGCTGGGATGCCTCCGCGACTCCCGCAGCCGCACAAAGGCGCTTGATCGTTGCTTCGTGACGGACGGCTTTGGCGCGATTTTCTGCGAGACTCCTCTCCGCATTGGCTAGGTTCAGAGTGGCTAAATTCAACTTGCGCTGTTGCTCCTGAGCATCCTCAAGTCTAGCGGCCCAGAGTTCCGCCGCCAGATTGATGTCTGACGTCGGTTGCTCCGAGAGGGCTATGGCGATGCTGTTCGCGGTTTCTTGATGCACCGACAACGCCCCAGCGTGCGCGGATCGCCGTGCCTCGGCCTCTGATATCAACATGTTGGCCGCAACAAGCTCGTCGAACTCTGCCATCCGAGCCTTGGCCATCGCAACGGTTGCTCCGTGGCCAAGCAGTATTGTAGTCAGATGCCCGGCAAACGCTTCTCTGGCGTTGCCAACGGTCTCAGCGAGTTCGGCATCCCTGGTCTTGTGCCGCGTCTCCTGCTTTTGGAACTCCAACTCTTGGCCAGCAGCGGTGCTGCGCGCTTCCTTGAGCGTTCCGATCTGGATCTTCGCGTCTTCCGCAATTGCCACCAGTGTTCCTAGCGCCGCGTCATCCTCGACGGTCGCGAGTCCCAGACGCTGGATGGCGTGCCGCAGCTTGGCGGCGAGAGAGTTTTCAAGATGCTGCGCCTGAGCAAGCTCATCGCGCTTAGTCTGGAGCACGTCCAGTTGGGACAGAGTCTTGTCGAGCCGAGCCTGCCAATCACGCAATTCGGCGGGAGGCATCAGAGGAATGCCAGCCGTAGTCAGCGTTTGTTTCCAGTTATTGTCAAACTCAAGCATCTGCGCGTCGATCAACTGGATTTCGTCCGTGCGTAGGCGTAGGTCACGTTCTAGGCCGGCGAGCAGTTGCCTCGCGGCTTCGAGACTGGAGACTCGCCCCGTGTCGCGGGCGACGTCGTCGATGACGTTGTCGGCCGCGACAACCGCCTGCTCGTACACCTCTGGTAGCGCCTGCCCCTGAGTAAAGCTCGCTACGTCTGGGTTACTTCGGTCGATGTAGGTCGCTCGTACCAGCGTCCAGCCCTGTTGCCGATGGACGCGAGCTTGACGAACGTCATCATGCGTTGGCACAGGACCATGGGCCAGCAATGTATCGATGGCCGCTTGCTGCTGCACGATCGCATCTTTCATCTCCTCCACACGTTCGGCTTTCTCGGCTCTCTTGCTGCGGAGGTCGGTCAGTTGCTGGCTGGCATGGGCGATGGCCGCGCCGAGCAACGGCTGAGCTTGCCTTGCGCCTGCCTCGTTCGGTAACCCAATGCCGACCAGCGGGGCACTGGCGGCCCGTTCCGCAGCACCAATTTCGATAGGCAGTTGGCCCAAACGCTTGAGCATGGCATCGTTCTTGGTCACCTCAAGGAGCGCCACGCGCGCGGCCGCTTGCAGGCTGGCGTCAGGGATTGCCTGCGTGTTTTGCTGTGCCAAAGCAGCCTGGAACGGGGCCGCTTGCCGATGCTGCGCCAGTGCCCTCTCCGCCTCATCCAGATCGGCAATACACCCGTTGATCTCAGCTTTAAGGGTCGCCGCCGGCGCTCGTTGCACCAGTCCTTGCGCTTGTGCGGTCCGGTCGATCTTCGCGGCCAATTCATTCAACGTCTGAGTCCGGCTGGCGACATCTGCCTCCGCCGTAGCAATATTGTCGCGAAGCCGAGTGATCGTAGTGGCTTCGGCATGCAGGCGCGCAATCGACTGGCTCATAGCGACAATCTTAGGATCGAGATGGAAGGACTCGACCAACTTGCGCGCGGACGCTACTTCGGACTCATTGGTCACGGTATCGGCTTGCGCGTCCGATAGGCCCGCCTCCGCTTTGGCTCTCTCGCTCTGGACTTCTTCCGCTAGCAGGGGAACATCCCCGAGTTCCTCCAGTATCTTGTTGGAGTGTGCCAACGTATCCAGAATGGGTGCTACGGCAATCAATTCTTTGACCAGTAGGTGCTGCCGAGCACCTTCAGCGTGATCCTTCTGAATGATTGTCAGAGCCTCGCGTGCCTCCAAGCAGGTTCTATGAATCGCCTCCCACTTTGCGGGCCTAACGAGGACGGCTTTGTGCTCATCGGATTGGCTCTTGTATTCATTTAGGGCGAGGTTGATACGCCCGCTTTTCGCGTGTGCGGCGGGCATGAAAAATTTTCTAGCCGTGGCGTCAAGTTCGCCGAGCACCTTCGATACATCGCCGACACCGGAGCTCGCCTCAAATAATGCAGCACCGATCTCGCCTTCACCATTGGCCAGCGCGCGGCCACCGACGCGCAGTGCGGTATGGTCAAGGCCAAACATGCTTTCGTAGTCCTCGACAGCTAGCCCTGCCGTGAGCAAGCTATTGACTGTCGCGGGGACAGGGTCTGCCAATTCCACGCCTGCGTTGGTAAAGTCGGCGAACTTCAGCGTGACGCCAGTGCCCTTGCGGCGCATGAGCGAATACTGGTTCCCTTGCATGTCGACAAAAATCCCGCCCACCCGCATCTGCTGATAGTCATGCAGGAACCTGTCGGCCGTGCGGAGTGGAATGCCGAACCGCAACGCAGCAATAGCGCGCAAGGCCGACGACTTACCGGCCTCGTTCAAGCCGTAAACGAGCACGAGGCGCTGCGTACCGGATCCCAAGGGCAGTACCTGGTCGGTGAACGGCCCGAAAGCTTTCAATTGAAGTTCAGTGATTCGCATGGGCGGGTTACGTTCCTGCAGCTGAGAGTTTGGACAGAACGGTCGCCTCGGCGTCGGCTAAAAAGGCTCTGAGATGCTCGGTCGTGAGTTTGTTGGGGTCAACATCCGACAGGTCAGATGGCAGGGCCGGCAGTCTATCCAGGTTCTCCATGACCCAGGTCTTCATCGCCTCGTCATCCGAAGCTAGTTCGTCGACCAAGCGCACGACCTCACCCACGGCGTCGGCTCGCTGTGCGACGGTGTTGCGGTCGACGGGAGACCGAAATTCCAGGCGAACGGACTCAATCCACAGGTCGGCCAGGTCAAAGTCCTGTGTGGCCGCCTGAATGGCCGCCGCAATCGTTCCCGGATCGCGGGCCTCCATCGCATGGAGGACCGACTCACCTGTGACAGTGACGCGCATGGCATGTAGGAGGTCCCGCATGCCTTCGACGCTACCCTGGCAAACTTCATGGAACCGGCTGGCGAGCGAATTGACCGTTTCCAGTCCAGTTGCATCGAGGCTCAGGCTGTGCCAACGCACCACGTCTAATGGTATGTGATCGGCGCTGACAATCTTATTCCCATCAATTGTCACGAGTTCGCAACCTTTGGACCCAGTCTCCCTAACGTCCCGGCCTTGGAGGTTCCCCGGGAACACAATTCGCGGGTTTGCTTCCTGGACAACCTCGCGGGTGTGGACGTGGCCCAGCGCAAAGTAATCGTAGCCCTTGACTGTCAGAGTCGCCACATCCGTCGGTGCGTAAGGATCATGCCCTGCCCGACCGGTCAGGCTAGTGTGCAACACGCCGATGTTAAATCGGCCGGGAACGGGATCGTGATAGGAGGGTACAAGATCCTCGCTCACCACACGTTCTGGAAAGCTTCTGCCGTGGACGGCCACGCCCAGGTCCTCGAGGTCAATCGTCTCCGCCGTACGTGAACTAAATACATGAACACCCTGAACATCTGGGACCTTCTTGCTGATCTGGCCCTCTGCGTCGTGGTTGCCCTTGACAACGAAGACGCGGATACCGCCACGCACGAGGCGAGTCATCTGCTCCCGGAAGAACAGGGCGGCACGGAAATCGCCCAGATCCCGGTCGTAGATGTCGCCAGCCAATATGACCAGCGCCACCTTCTCAAGCAGCGCCAAATCGACCAGGGCTATCAATGCCCTGCGTGTCGCTGCTCTAAGCAGTTCGACGGGGGCACCGTCGTACGTATCGAGCCCGCGCATCGGACTGTCGATATGCAGGTCGGCAGCGTGGATGAACTTCATGCTGTCTCTCCCCTTATCATGCGTTTTTGGGATGTAGACATCTTGGGTCAGGAACTCCACCAGCGCTTGAGGGTCAACCACAGACTGTAGAGCGATCTAGGAACCTCAGTCTGCGTTGAACCCTTACTCGAAGACAATTGCGAATCTAAGGCCTTCTTACGATTAACCGTTTCGAAGTATCCGTCCTTGGCAGCGCGATCGATTGCTCGGCTGCGTTCGATCTGTCGTTGCGGCATTTCACCCGCCCAGACCACCTTGTTTCTGCGAATCCAGTAGTGCGACCGGCAAGCAAAGCTCCAGTTTCCAATAGAAGGATGCAGCGTCACGACATTGCCATCCATGCGCAGACACCAATCCGTCGGGTTCAGCGGTGTAATAACCTCCTCGCCACAGCCACAACAGCACTTGTGTGCGGCCGTCCCGTAGCGTTGCGAGATATAGAGCACGCCCTGATCAAGTCGCTCGGGGATGAACTCGACAAATTGATGAGACAGCTGAGTTTGCCTCATGCCAGCTACACCGCAGCTATTTCATCGCGGGTGAGTTGGTGCGCGTTTATAGCATAGGCGGACTGATACTCCTTATAGCAATCTTGGTAGAAGCCGCAGTATTTTTTCCACTTTATCACCGCCAGGGACGCGTTCAGGGCATTCAAATCGGCCACCTGAATGTTGCTTCTGTACAAATCATTCGCGTCGTTCTGCTTCGTGGATACATGCCGCAGAAAATGATCGAACTTATCGGGGGTACTCAAAGTCACGCGGCAGGTCCCGACCAAGCACTGCTGTTCTTCGATCAGCTCCAGTTCCATACCGACATCAACGAAAGGTATCTTCTGGTCATGCAAGAAGTCTGACACTAATTTGCGTACCGCCGGTTTGTCGACACAGAGGAAAACGAAGTTGAAGCCGACAAGCTGATCAACCGTTGTATCGTCCAAATACCCTTCATGCGGGACAATACCGCGACGCATTTGGCTATAGATGCCAGCGAAATAAGATACCTTGGACGGTTTCTTGTCCAAGCTCTCAAAAGATGCAGCCCCGGGAGCACGGAACGCGTTGTGCTGTAGGAACTCATCACCATCGAACAAATGGATCTCGCGCACATGCGTTTTTGCCGCGAGATCCAATACATAGGAACCTGTTCCGCCCAACCCTATGATCGCCACCTTATCCATGGCAAGCTTCTTCGCCAATCCAGCAATACCAACTCGGCTGGAGGCGGAATCGGTGTAAACGAAGATCGAATCCTCCTCCGACGCCGCGACAGGCTTGTATGTGCACGCGTTGACTGATGGGTTGATGGCCCGCGCCGGATTCGAGATGATCTCCACGTACCGGGTCATCTTTGCATAATAGTCCGGGTACCCTCCTGGCGGTTTGCATGAAAATCGATGGTGCACCTCAAGCCCTTCGCACAAAGTGTGGGTACCAGTGGTATTCCTAATTGCCGCAATATTTGACCCGTCTCTATTGCATGGATATTCACCACAAAACCAGACCTGGTGATCGCCTGGTCGCTGAGTTTGGTCACTATTTAGCGTGAGATCAGTTGCGAGGGTTCCGAAGCCTATTTCGCAGCGCGAATTCACGTAGGGAATAGAACGGAGCAGCAAGTAGCCACTCCGCACTTCTACCTCGTAGCCCTCGTCACGCAACCTTTGCAAGTCTGGACTACGACTGATCAGTTTTTCTGACATTTATGATAATCCCATCTTTGATCACCAAGTCCTGTCCATCTACCAGCGAACCATCCTTGCCATGGGGATTGGAAAAGGTCACGGTAAAAACCACCGTCGCTGACGGTTGCTCGCCGGGATAAGCCAACTGAACCACCTGGAGATAGGTCAGCTTGTGCTCGGTCACCTCGCGCGGACGGCCGTTGACGATAATCGAATAGGTCTTATTTTTACCAGGTGCTTGAGCCGGGTTAGATTGGTTCATCGCGCAATGTCCTTACGAAGGTGGAAGTCAAAAAGTACCAAATGCAGGGATTTTGCAATTCCCATGTGTCCCAATTCTACAACGACTGAAATTGGGCTGTCAAGTATTAAACACATTATACATGTGTCGAAAAAACACAATGTGATTATCATTGACAATCCACTCGCTGCTGTGCAACACTTTAGACATGCGAAGCGAGCTCATCTACAAGCACATCGGTTTGTTGATAAGAAACCGGCGGAAGCAACTCGGATGGACGCAGCAGAAGCTCGCTTCCCAACTTGTAATTTCGCGAGCGTCTCTCGCGAGCATCGAAACGGGCCGGCAGAACGTCCTTGTCCATCAGCTTTACGCGTTGTCGACGGCGCTGGAGCTCGCAGTCAGCGATTTTCTTCCTGCACCCACGGACCTAATTTCAAAGTACGACTCAAAGACGCTCCCATTGCCGGAGGGGCTAAATGCCCAGCAGAAAGAGCAAATCGCTCGCCTACTAATGAATGGGACGGAAATAGAGGCCAAAACATACGGAGGCGATAGTAATGAACACAAAGCGAAAGCAAGATCCAAGAAAGCTGGCACAAGAGGTTCTTGAAGCCCAGGGAGTTCGAACCGCGCCAGTCCCGGTTGAGAAAATCGCAAAGGCCATGGGCGTGCAGGTAAGATTTTCTCCTCTCGACGAAGAGTTATCAGGTATGGTATTCATCAAAGAGGGCACCCCAATCATTGGAGTGAATTCCTTACATCACCCTAACCGCCAGCGATTCACCATTGCCCATGAACTCGGGCATGTGGTGATGCATCGAGATCTCCTCACTAGTGAGGTCCACGTAGACAAGCAATTTCGCGTCTTGATGCGTGATGCCACCGCGGCGTCAGGAACAGAGACGATTGAAATTGAGGCAAATAAGTTTGCTGCGGAATTGCTGCTACCTGCGTTCCTGATTGACCCAATTTTGACCACGAATACCTTCGATATAGACGACCAGGAGCCTCTCGATAGGTTGGCGAAGAAGTTCAAAGTCAGCAGGCAAACGCTTGAATACAAGTTAAGGGCGCTAACCTAGTTAATCTGGTCGGTTAGGGAGGATGCGATGGGTTTCGTTTTTTACGATACAGAAACTACCGGGACCGAGACATCCTTTGACCAAATCCTCCAATTTGCTGCAATCCATACAGATTCGGATCTAAATGAATTAGATCGCTTCGAGGTTCGTAGCCGCCTACTGCCGGGCGTCGTACCCTCGCCTAGGGCAATGCGGATTACCGGCATAAAAGCCGCGCAGTTAGTTGATCCGACTATTCCATCCCACTACGAGATGATTCGGCTTCTGCAAGAGAAGTTTCTGCAGTGGTCTCCCGCAGTATTCCTTGGCTACAATTCGATCGCATTCGATGAACATCTGCTCCGCCATTCCCTCTACAAGACACTGCATTTGCCTTACCTAACGAACACAAATGGCAATGCCCGCTCGGACGTAATGCGGATGACCCAAGCGGTCCACTTGTTCTCACCTGGTGCATTGAAGATACCAAAAGGCCCCAACGGAAAGGTTACATTCAAGCTTGACTCGCTGGCACCCGCGAACGGATTTGAACATCAGCACGCACATGATGCCTTGGCTGACGTCGAGGCGACAATTTTCATCTGTCGACGTCTCTCTGAGCGGGCTCCGGCGGTTTGGTCTTCCTTCATGAGGTTCAGCCAAAAGGCTGCAGTTATTGACTACGTCTCATCGGAAACCATATTTTGCTTTTCAGACTTTTATTATGGGAAGCCGTTTTCGTGTTTGGTCACAAGTCTGGGCCAGAATCCCAACATGCCGTCCGAAGCCTATCTCTACGACGTTGCGGTTGATCCAGACAGTATGATGGATCTGTCGGAACAACAAATGATCCGTCGCCTCAATGCATCACCTAAACCAATTCGCCGTCTTCGTTGCAACGCTAGTCCAATGCTCATGCCCGCCGAGGATGCTCCGGCAATCGCCACGGCAAAGACTCTTGGCATGGAGGAACTCGAGCGAAGGGCTGGTGTTCTAGAAGAAAACCAAGAGCTGCGCGACCGTCTTATTAGTGTGTTTGAATCGGAGAAGAAAGAAGATAGCGTATCCCCGCACGTGGAGCAGCAACTGTATAGCGGTTTTTTCACTGAAAGTGATCAGCAGTTGCTCGCGGAATTTCATCTTGTCGACTGGGCAAAGCGGGTCTCTATAGTTGATCGGCTTGAAGATCCAAGACTCAAGCAACTTGGATTTCGGTTGATCTATGCCGAGCGTCCCGATGTGTTAGACAAGGAACACCGCAGAGAGCTCGAGGGATTCCATGTACAACGCCTCCTGAGCAAAAGCGACGACGTGCCTTGGCTCTCTCTGCCAAAAGCACAGCAAGAGTTAATCGACCTCATAGCTGGCTCAACAGGCGATGAGCGTGAGTTCTATAAGGAACACCTAGCGCTAGTAGGTGAACGGATAGAACGGTCGAAAGTCTTTGTGTAGACAGACATACTAAGATGCTGTCGTAATTGCATCTGCCGCAGATTGCGACCGGCCGCTTCGACCGACTTCCCGACCTTCGAAAAATCAAATCTTCCCTGAAACCCGTTCATCGCTCGAGCCGTCTGATCATGACACCGAGTATGACCCCGACCACCGCCGCGCACCCGGTGACGATCAGCGCATCGCGCCAGAGCCCGCTGGTGGCAACCAGCATGGCGATCAACGGTGGCGCAAAGAATGGGCCGATGTTGCCGACTTGATTGAATAGTCCCTGCAGTGTGCCGATCTGCTTGGGCGTGCGTGCGAGGCTGGCCGAAGCCGACAGCACGGAGGCTGGAATCAAGCCGCCGGTGAAGGACAGGAGCACGCACAAGACATAGCGGACCAAGTCCGGAAACACGGAAGATGCCGGCGCCGCAAAGCCCGGTGACGGCGCTGGCAAAGGCGATCAAACTGCCGCGCCGGAAATTGCGTTGCAGCAGGCTGCCGCCGAGCAGGTTGCCGGGCACGTTGGCCAGGACCATCACGCAGGACAGCAGCGATACCGCCAGCGGTGAAAGGCCGCGTTGCTCCTGCAGAAAAGTGGGCAGCCAGATGATCAGCGCGAAATGCTGGATGGTAAAGCTGGCCAGGTCGAAAGCCAGCAACCAGGGCTCGCGTTGCGCCAGAATCGCCTTTGCCCCGGCGAAGGGGTTCACTCCCGCGGGCAGGAGCGGGCGATAGGCCGGCCGCGAGCGATAGACGGCCAGTGCCGCAATCAGCAGCAGAGCCAGAATCAGCACCCAGATTCCGTGCCATCCCCAAAATGGCATCAACGCTGGTGCCAGCAACATGCCCAGGCCGCCGAGTATCCCGAAACCCAGGCCGGTCAGGCACATCCGCAAAGCACCGAGGCGGTCGCACAGCACGCCAAACAGAAGCGCCATGCTTATCGCCAGGGTGTTGATCGTGGACGACACCCAGACGGCCGCCACCAGGGACAGGCCGAATTCGGCGCGGAGTTGTGACATGGCGATCGGCACTTTGCCGATGTTCATGGCGACGACTACGCCACATAGCGCGGCGGCCAGCACCGCATACCAATCGGTTTCGGTGCGTATTGGAGGATAGTATCGCTCGGCGGGTAGCGGGAATGGACGCATCGCGGAGTGGCTGGATTGCCTGAGCTCCGCGATCGTGATACCCGACTATATCCGGTCTAAGCCAGTCTGCTCGCCGTATCACCCGGCCTTTTCCCGCCTCAACTGCCGGCGCGGTCTACCAGAACCCGAAGTCGATCTGCCCGCGCCATCAGATGCTGCTGCCGCGGATCATCAAGGGCTGAGGGCGGGTCCAAGAGGCGCAATACGACTCGCCATTCTTGAACATGCGGCCGGATTCTGCGGTTGCGGTCACTCACACTTCTATTCTTGCCGCGCCTTGCAAACTCTACAAGCTTACTCGCCTTTTCCCGAGCTTGGCAACGCTTGACGTCGTTTGCAGCTAAGCGCAGGGTTACAGTCTGCAGCGTAATCGAGGAGCAAAGGCGATGAGAAAGCTCTATTGCAAATCGTGCACAGGTATTGGCCTCGCGCTGCTCCCAACCGCGGCGTTCGCTGTGCAGTTAGAGGAGTTACAGACGACCATCAACACAGTAGTGCTGTACGCAGTGCTTTTGTTCGTGATTGTCGTCGCTGTCTACGCGTATTTCATGAGGTTGCGCGACAAGCGCAGGGCTCCAGTGGGCAGATTATTCGGCGAGCGCGAAGCGATCCACTCCGTTGGACCCGACAGCTCCGTCGCGGAATGCGTGCGCACCATGACCGCCAACCGAATCGGTGCCCTGATCGTCATGGAAGGTGAACGATTGGCAGGCATCTTCACGGAACGAGATGCCCTGAATAGAGTGCTGGCGGCGGGCCTTGATCCGGTCAGCACGAAAATCTCCGCGGTGATGACGAAGGACCCATTCTGCATTCCGCCGGGCACAACAGTCGCCGAGGCAATGGAGCTGGTCACCAAGCGGCGGTTCCGGCACCTGCCGATCGTGGAAGACGGCAAGGTGCTCGCCGTCATATCGAGCGGGGATCTGACACACTGGCTGGTGAAGGACCAGATGGGGGAGGTGCAAGACCTTGTAGACCTTGCCGCCCGGTCCTGATCGCCACCAACGGCGCGGAATCCTTCGGAAGGTCGCCCAATCACACGCTCGGCTGGGGGCGGCTGCCGGAGTTGCGCGAATTTGGCGTTAGCATAAGAGCCGACCGTGACGGACTGGAAAAATCACCAGGCCGAACGGCAGACCCAAGCCGGGGATGCGGAAACGGGCGGTAGCGGTTTTCTGCTTTGACCTGAGTCGTGGAAGGAGGCCCCGAAATGATCGAAACGACGAAACTGACGGACCCTGAATTGGTGAAATGCGAGGTTTGCCTTAAGGAAATACCGAAGTCCGCAGCGCAAAACGCGGAAGCGCGCGACTACGTGGCCTATTTCTGCGGCCTGGAATGCTACGAGGAGTGGGAGGCAGAACAGATGAAGGAAAGGACGCAGGAGGCCGGGGAGCCATAGGCGTTGATCAGTCGGTACCGTTATTAAGCGTATCCACTGTAGATGCACATTATAAGCCTTGCTCGATGACCCGAAAACGCGCTCCGGGCGCCGCGTTGCAATATGATTCGCATTGGTTCCGTAACCCGTCGGACAACCTGACTCGCTGCGGGCTGCAGCAACGGCAGGCCGCTTTCACCGAAGTCAGCCAGCTGGCTCGATGACGCCGAAAACACCCGGCTCCATTGCGGCGAAAAATGACGGCAAGACTCGCGTGAATCGCGGCGGTGCGCCAGGCGGCATGGCGGGAATCGCCAAACCGATGTAGGGCCTCGGGTCTGGGGTGTTTGAGCTTGCATTGCCGTATCGGCGCAATGCCTTTCGGGTGGTCTATGCCGTGCGGCTCGGCGATGAGCTGCGGGTGGTTCATGCGTTTCAGAAAAAGTCGACGCAAGGCATCAAGACCCCGAAACACGAGATCGATTTGATCAAGGACCGGTTGAAGCGATTGAAGGAGATGCTGCGATAAAAAAAGAACCGCTTGAGCTTGTGCGCGGGAGCGGAAATATTTATCGGGACTTCGATGTGCCGGATGCCGACGTTCGCCAGTTGAAGGCGATCCTGGCGGCAGAGATCATCAAGACACTCGACAAAAAAGGCCTCAGTGTAAGAAAGGCGCAGAGCCTCACCGGGATTGACGCAGGAGACTTCTCGCGCGTCCGCAACGCGGACTTCAGGCGCATCAGCGTCGAGCGCCTTATGGCGATGATCAACGGGCTCGGGTCGCGCGTGGAAGTGGCGGTGACGCTAAGGCGTTCGGAAGCGAGGCACGCAGCACTGGCGCCCTGACACGATTGAACAGGATTCATGATCGCCTGGCCCGGCAGCGCGCAAGGCACGCTCGCTACCGTCGCCCAGTGCGGGCGCCGATCAGTAGCAAGAGTAGCGGGAGTAGCAGGGGGTAGCGGGAATCGACGGCGTGATTCTGTCACGCCTTCACGCCGCTCAATCGCAGCATGAGCGTCATCGGATGGGCCGGCGAGGGCTGAAACCCGTAGTGCTCGTAGAACTGTTTGGCCTGCTCGTGGAGCGCATGCACGAGCAGGGCTCTCACTCCCGCGTTTTGAGATACGGCCACTGCGCGATTGACGGCGTCCTGCAGCAAGGACGCTCCCAGATGCAGTCCTTGCACCGTGCGGTCAACCGCGAGCCGGGCGAGCACCATGACGGGAACAGGATCTGGCATGTCGCGCCGTACGCCGCTTGTTGCCAGCTGCTGCGATACGGCGCCGGCTGCCATGGCGTAGTAGCCGCGGACGCGTCCGTCCTGATCGGTGACGACAAAGGTGCGGCTCGCCCCGCTAGCCTGGTTGGCCAATGCCCTGCGCTTGAGCCAGTCATCGAGGACGGCCTCGCCACAGTCGAAGTCATCCAGTCGATGCGAAGCCGCCAACGGCTCCGGTGGACTGAGTCGCAAGCTCAGGCCTTCGCGGACTTCTTGTCCCAGGGCGCCTTGACCGCCATGAGGCGCTCGAGCCCCGGATTGCGGGCGGGGCGCGCGTCGAGCAGCTTGGTGAAGCGCCGGAATTTCTCGGCATCCAGACTGAAAAATACCTGGTCGAGCAGAACAGACTGGGCCTTGTCGCAGGCGGCCTCGAGCATGAAGTCGGAACGGTTCTTGCCGAGCAGCTGGGCAGCCTGGTCGATCAGGTCCCGCTGCGCGGGACGTGCCCGCAGGTTGATGGCGGCGTCACGCATGAGTCTCTCCTGTTTTGTGTACACAATGAATATACGCATCTTACGGTGGTGTATAGCAGTTGTCAACACACCGTCGATCCTGGGTATTTGCAAGCGGGCGCCGGAGCGTTACCCTGTGCCTTCGTTCAAGCAGGAGGTTTCGCCATGCGCGTACAGGTCGCCATCATCGGTGCGGGCCCGTCGGGGCTGCTGCTGGGACAATTGCTGCATCTCTCCGGCATAGACGCGATCATCCTCGAGCAAAGGAGCGGCGACTATGTGCTCGGGCGCATACGCGCGGGCGTGCTCGAGCAGGGTGCGGTGGACCTGCTGGACCGGGCGGGCGTCGCGGCGCGGCTGCATGCCCAAGGCCTGGTGCACGGCGGTATTGAACTTTGCTTCGGCGGCGCGCGCCACCGCATCGACTTGCGCGGTCTCACCGGCGGCAAGAACGTGACCGTGTACGGGCAGACGGAAGTCACGAAAGATTTGATGCGCGCGCGCGCAGCCGCCGGCGCGACGACGGTGTACGAGGCCGCGGACGTGAGCATCCACGATTTCGACGCGGCCACCCCGAAAGTGCGCTATCGCAAGGACGGTGTGGCACACGAAATCGCCTGCGACTTCGTCGCCGGCTGCGACGGTTTCCACGGGATCAGCCGGCAGAGCGTGCCGCAGACGGCGATCAGAACCTACGAGCGGGTGTATCCGTTTGGCTGGCTCGGCGTACTGTCGGACACGCCGCCGCTATCGGACGAGTTGATCTACGTGAATCACGAGCGCGGTTTCGCGCTTTGCAGCATGCGTTCGCGCAGCCGCAGCCGCTACTACCTGCAGTGCGCGCTCGACGAAAAGACCGGGGCATGGCCGGATGAGCGCTTCTGGGATGAGTTGCGGCTGAGGCTCGATGCGACGGCCGCCGAGCGGCTGGTCACCGGTCCATCGCTGGAAAAGAGCATCGCGCCCCTGAGGAGTTTCGTCGCCGAGCCGATGCGCTTCGGCCGGCTGTTCCTGGCGGGCGACGCGGCCCACATCGTTCCGCCCACCGGGGCGAAGGGGCTGAACCTCGCCGCGAGCGACATCCACTACCTGTCGGCGGGGCTGATCGACTATTACCGCTCTGGCAAGACGATGGAGCTGGATGCGTATTCGGCGAAGTGCCTGCGGCGGATCTGGCAGGCGGAACGGTTCTCCTGGTGGATGACCGGTCTGCTGCACCGATTTCCCGACAGCGGACCGTTCGGGCAGAAGATCCAGCGGGCCGAGCTCGAATATCTGGTTGGTTCGGCGGCGGCGTCCGCATCACTTGCCGAAAATTACGTTGGCTTGCCGTACTAAGAGCCCCTAACACAATGAAACGCGTGTGCGACTAAGGCGTTTGGGATGCAGCGCAAGGCGCGGCGGCGCAGCTTGGGTCGTTCCCAAGCAAGCCGGCGCAACGCAGCGATGCGCCCAAACGCCGACGTCCCTTCGGGTTGCGACCAGGACGGGCGTCTGCGGCGTTGCGCCGCTTGGCAAGGGAATGGCCCTTGCCTGCGCGTCGCGCCTTGCATCCATCCCGTCCTGGTCGCAACGCATCACGTGTTTCATTGTGTTAGGGGCTCTAAATCAAGCCCATCCCTTTGAGCACCGATAGCATGACGGCTGCGGCCACGACCGAGCCGATCTGCCCGCCGGTGTTGACGCCGGCGGCGTGCATGAGCAGGTGGTTCTTCTTGTCGTAGAGCTGCCCCTGCGCCTGCACCACCCTGGCGGCCATGGGAAAGGCGGAGATTCCGGCCGCCCCGATGAGCGGGTTGACCTTGCCGCCGGTCAGCTTGCACACGATCTTGCCGAACACGACCCCAGCCACGGTATCCATGCAAATGGCGATGAATCCCATGCCGAAAATCATCAGCGTCGTGGGCTTGAGAAAGGCGTGGCCCTCCATGGTGCCGCCGATGGCCAGGCCCAGAAACAGGGTCACAGTGTTGGCGATCTCGTTTTCCGAGGCCTTGGTCAAGCGCGCCACCACGCCGCATTCGCGCATGAAGTTGCCGAGCATGATGGTTCCCATCAGCGGCAGCCCCTTGGGCGCGAGCAGGCCGGTGACCAGGGTCACGACGATGGGGAACAGGAGCTTGGTCTGGGGGGAGACGCTGCGCTTGATCGGCGCCATTTTGATCACCCGCTCCGCCGGCGTGGTCAGGGCCCGCATGATGGGTGGCTGGATGATGGGCACGAGGGCCATGTAGGAGTAGGCCGCAACCGAAATCGGACCCAGCAATTGCGGCGCGTATTGCGAGGCGACGTAGATCGCCGTGGGCCCGTCGCAGGCGCCGATGACGGCGATGCTGACCGCCTCCAGCGCGGGAAAACCCAGGGCCAGCGCGAGCAGCAGGGTGAGGAAGATGCCGAACTGCCCGGCGGCGCCGAACAGCAGCATCCGCGGGTTTTCCAGCAGCGAGCCGAAATCGATCATCGCGCCGATGCCGATGAATATGAGTAGCGGGAACACCTCGTTGGCGATGCCCATTTCGTACAGTATGCGCAGCAAGCCGCCCTCGTCCATCAGGTCGGAGAGGGGGATGTTGACGAGCATGCAGCCGAAGCCGATGGGAACGAGCAGCAGCGGCTCGACTTCCTTTTTCACGCCCAGATAAAGCAGGATCGCGGCGATCACGAGCATGATCACGTTCGGCCCGCCCTGGGTGAATAAATGGGTTACGCCGGAGGTCAGTCCATACAGGCCGGTCTGCAGGCTCTCGAGCATGCTATTTCTTCTCCGGGTGGGCAGCTTTGACTGGGAGCGGGAAAAGCTTCTTCAGCAGGTCCATGACCAGGCCGAGGATCCACAGGGTCAGAAAGGTCCCTCCCATGCCGACTATCATCATGGTGAGTCCGAAGGTCCATTTGGCATTGTCCATGGGGTGCTTTCAGAGAGGAGAAGAGACGGGTGCGCGCCGCACGATTATATTGTCAGGCGGCGTTAGCGTCCAACGGAATCGACCGCGGACGCGGCGGGCTTAGGAACTCCTTGCCAGCGGTCGCGGCTGGGACGATACTTTGGGAAAATGGATGGCCCGGCAGGGGGCCAAAGTCCAGACAGGGATATCCTGTAGAGCAATGTTTTTGGAGGAGGGCGGGCCGCTATGTACAAGAAGATCCTGATGGCTTTCAACGGATCGCGCGAAGGACGCGCGGCGCTGCTGGAAAGCGCCGAAATCGCCGCTTTCATCGACGCGGAGACGCATTTGCTGGCCGTGGCCGGAATGCCGCCCAGCCTATTCCTGACCGAGGGCTTTCTGCCAGAGGAATTGCTGGAAGAGGAAAAAAAGCGCACCCAGGAGATCCTCGACGAGGGCATCAAGCTGCTCAAGGAGCAGGGCTTCAATACCACCGGCCATCTCACCGTGGGTGAGCCGGTGGAGGAGATCTGCCGCGTCGCGGCTGATCTGGGCGCTGACCTGATCGTGCTCGGACACCGGCAGAGGCTCTCCTTTGCCGCCCGCTGGTGGAAGGGCTCGGTCGGCGCTTCCCTGCTCGACTACGCCCCGTGCAGCATTCTTATCGCCCGAGGACACTAGCCTGGATGGCAGAAAGCCCCTGTCCGGCCCCCTCGCCGGCAGGCCGAAAAATTTATTTTGATTCGCCCTCAACCTTTTTGCCGCTGGTCCGTTAGCCGGGGTAGGGCAGCACATTGCTGCCTGCCGCCGCGATGGATGCGCCATGAGTTTGCTGGGCCGATTGTTTGCCGAACCGGAAATTGCCGAGCAGCCCTACGGCGCGGAAGTGCTGTGCTCGAACTGGGTCGAGCGTCCGCTGGAACATCCCGTCGACCCGGGCCGCGCCGCGGTTCTGGAGCGGCTGCGCGAGGCTGACGCCCTGACCTTCCTAGCCCGCATCTACGCCTGCCAGCGCTGCTAAAAAGCCCGCAGCGCGCAGCGCGCCGGGTTTCTCTATAATCAGGCACTTCTGGGTTTTTCCGTGTGGTGCTGATGGCGCGCGTTGTTCCTGCCGTTCGACTGCTGTTGCCCGTCCTGGCGGCTGCGCTGGCCCTGGGCGTGGATCAGTGTGCCTACGCCCAGACGCAGCAGAAGAGACCACAGGCGGCGCCGCGTCCGGCGCAGCAGGCCAAGCGCGTCGATGACCGCCGCTGGCAGGAACTCATGGATCAGGCCGAGGCCCAGATTGCCAAGGGCGAGTACGCGCGCGGCGAGGACAGCGGACGACTGTTGGTCGAGGAGGCGCTGCGGATATTCGGCGACAGCGACCCGGATGTCGCGACCAGCCTCAACGTCTTCGCCGACGCGCAGATGCGGCAAGGGAAATACGCCGATGCGCAGAAGAATTTCAGCGCGGCGCTGAACATCTACGAGAAGCGCCTGGGGCCGGAGCATGTCAATACGGCGGCCGCGCTCAACAATCTGGCGCTGGTGCTCGAAAAACTGGGCGATTACCCCAACGCCGAATCGCTGTTGCGCCGCTCGCTGCGCATCCTGGAAAAATCGCTGGGACAGCAGCACCAGGACACCGCCACCACGCTGTCCAACCTCGGGCGCGTGCTGGACCTGCAGGGCAAATACAGCGAAACCGCAGGAGGCGCGGTGGGCGAAGATACCAAACAGCTGAGCACGCGCGCGCAGGAACTGGTCGACCGCGGCCAGTACAAAGAGGCCGAGACCCTGCAATACCGGGTGGTCGCGATTCACGACAAGACCCTGGGCAGGGAGCATCCGAGCACCGCCACCAGCCTGTCCAACCTGGGCAATGTGCTCTACCTGCAGGGCAAGGCCAAGGAAGCAGAGACGATTCACCGGAGTGTCCTGGCGATACGCCAGAAAGTGCTGGGCGCGGAGCACCCGGATACCGCCACCAGCATGAACAATCTGGCCAACGTGCTGCAGGAGCAGGGCAAGGACGAGATGCTGTCGCCGAGCGAGTCGCGCGCCCAGGCGCGATCCAACCTGCAGGCCTTTACCGAGACCGAGACCCTGTTCCGCAAGGCCCTGGCCATCCAGGAGCGCACCCTGGGTCCAAGCCATCCGGCCACCGCCAACACGCTCAACAACCTCAGCACTTACCTCGACCGCCGCGGCCGCTCGCAGGAGGCCGAGCCGCTGCAGCGGCGCGCGCTCGATATCCTGGAAAAGAGCCTGGGTTCCCTGCACCCCGATACCGCGGCCATGCTGACGACACTGGCGGTCATGCTCGACCGACAGGGCAAACTGACCGAAGCGGAGGCGCTGTACCGCAAGGCGGTCGAGGTCGCGCGCCAGGCAGGCAACCCGCGCATTCTGCTGCTGAACAGCAGCCGCCTCGGATTTTCGCTGGCGAAGCACGGCCGCTACCGCGAGGCGCTGCCGTTCTACAAGGAAGCCGCCGACACCCTCGACTACCTGTATGTGCGCACCCGCGGGCTGTCGGAAGAAACCCGGGCCGCCTTCCTCGGCCAGTACGGCAACATCTACCTTGAAACCATCAAGGTGCTGCTGCATCTGCACCGCGTCTCGCCGCAGACCGGATACGACCGCGAAGTGTTGGAGATCGCTTCGCGCAACCAGAGCCGCGTTTTCACCGAAATGATGCGTCAGGCCGACGTGGCCAAATTTTCGGCCGATCCGGCTTTTCTCGGGTTGAAGAAGAAACGGGAAGATCTGCACGAAAAAATCGAAAACCTGCGCCTGGCGATGGTTACCATGCCTCTCGACCGGCCCGGGCTGGACGCGCGCCGCGGCGATCTGAATGCGCAGCTCGCCGTCGCGAAGGGGGAACTGGAGCCCCTGGAGAACGCGCTGTGGCGCGACTACCCGCGCTTCATGGAGCTGACCAATCCGCGTCCGGTCAGCGTGCAGGATCTGCAGCAGAAGCTGCTGCGGCCAGATGAAGTGCTGCTCTCCTATGTGCTGCTGCCGCAGGAGGTCGCCATTTTCGCGGTGACGCGCGAGCGCTTCCAGATGGTCAATCTCCCGGTCAAACGCGAGGACGTGGCGCAACGCGTGCTCGCGATCCGCCGCGCGATCGAAAAAGTGGCGGTGGGCGAGTCGGTCCTGTTCCTGCGTGAAATCGACCCCGCCAACCTCAATACCCTGCATCGGGACCTGATTGCGCCGCTGGCTTCGGCGCTCGCGGGAAAGCAAAAGATCATCGTGGTGGCCGACGGCTCGTTGCTCACCGTGCCGTTCGAGTTCCTGGTGACGCACTACGGCCAGGCCGAACAGCGGGCGTTCGAATCGACGCGCGCGGCGAGCGACGGCAGCGCGGAACGGCCGTTTCTCGGCGAATACGGCGCGCTCGCGTATCTGGGCAAGGTGCATCGTTTCGCCTATCTTCCGAGCCTGTCGGCGCTGGCTTCGCAGCGTCTTTACCCGAAGCCGTACAACGGGACGCGCCAGGAGCTGACCGCGTTTGCCGATCCGATTTTTTCTCCACCGCCGGGGCAGCGCTACTCGCCCGCCACGCTCTCGGCGCTGGGCCTGCTCGCCGGCAGTTACCGCGTCGGCAAGGACGGAATGCCCGACATTCCCCGCCTGCGCGAGACCGCGAACGAGGCGAAGAGCATCGCCCAGATCCTGGGCGGCAGCAATCGCATGTTCATCGGCGGGGAAGCGCAGGAGAACATGGCCAAATCGGGCGAACTCAGGAACAGCCGCTACGTGCTCTTCGCCACTCACGGTTTTCTCGGCGGCGAGTTCCTGCACGGCGGGGATTCGGCCGCGGACCAGGCGGCCGGCGCGGTGCGCGCGAAAGGCGGCGCGCAGCCTTCGCTCGCGCTGACCATGGTCGGCGACCTGCGCGGGGAGGACGGCATGCTCACCATGAAAGAGGTGATCGAAGACGTCGAGCTGAACGCCGACCTGGTTGCACTATCCGCTTGCAATACCGCGGGCGAAACGGCGCAGGCAAATAACGGTGAGGGTTTTGCCGGACTGACGCGCGCGTTCATGTACGCCGGCGCGAAAGCCCTGCTGGTGTCGCACTGGAGCGTGGACAGCCTGTCGACCGAGGCGTTGATGACTTCGACGTTCCGCAATATCAAGCGGGGCGACACCGCGCTCAAGGCGGTGAGCGACGCGCAACGCGAGCTTGGGCGCGGCGATTACACCAGCGGGCAGTATCGATTTTCGCGCAGCCATCCGTTCTTCTGGGCTGCATTCGTCTACGTCGGCGATTGATGGCGGCCGCCGCCAGCCTGTCGTTCCGCCTGCGCAGCTTCTGGCGCTTCGCCCTGGTCGTGGCCGTCGCCTTCGGCTGCAGCGAGGCGATGACGCGGCTCGGATGGATGGATTCGCTGGAGAACGTCTACTACGACTATTGGCATCAATATGCCGGCAAGCGCCGCGACGCGGCGCATGCCGCGGTGGTCGCGGTGGACGAGCAGACACTGGACGAATACAAGGACGATCCGCTCGCGTTCTGGCAGCCGCACTTCGCCCGTGCGATGGATACGATGACGCGCGCCGGCGTGAAGGTGATCGGCCTGGACTATCTGTACCAGGTCAGCGCCGAGGACTGGCTGAAGAAGCTCAACCTGCCCGGGACCGACACCAGCCGCAGCTACGATGCGCCGTTTCGCGCCCAGCTCGCGGCGGGGAACAAGATACTCATCACGCAGTTGATCGAATTGTCCAACGGCGACGGCAGGCTGCTGCTGCCGCCGCGCGACCACCTGTACCTGCTGCCCGAGGGAACCAACGACCTCGGTATCGCCAACCTGAACCCCGACGACGACAACTCGGTGCGGCGTTTCCTGCCGGTGTTCGACCCGGACCCGGCCAAACCGGCCATGGGATTTGCGACCCAGCTCGCGCTGCGCGCTGCCGGGCTCGATCCGGCCTTGACCGAATGGGACATCGCCGGAGTGAAATTGCCGCGCGAGGCGCAGCCGCGGCTGATTGGCTATATCGGTCCGCCCGGCACCATACCCACCGTATCGATGAGCAAGCTGCTCAAAGCCGACGCCTTGTCCGATCCCGAAGTGCAGCAGCTGAAAGGGCGCGTCGTGATCATCGCCGCCAACGACCGCGGCACACAGGATCGTCACCCCAGCCCCTATTCACGCGCAATATTCAGCAAGCAGGGTGAGCAGATGATCGGCGGGGAAATCCACGCCAATATCGTCGAGACCGTTCTGTCCGGACACTATCCGCGCAAGCTGCCGCTTGCGGTCGAATGGATCTATGTGCTGGCGCTGGTGGTGATCGCGGCCGTGCTTTACCTGCGACTGCATCCGGCTGGCGGCCTGGCGGTGGCGCTGGTGCTGGGCCTGCTCTGCATGGTACCGGCGTGGTTCATGTTTCTGGACGACTGGCTGCTGCCCGTGGGCAGGCTGCAGACGGCGCTGGGCATAGGATTTCTCACCACGCTCGGCTTGCGGTTGACCGGGGAGGAGCGCGAACGCGCGCGGCTGAAGAAGATGTTCGGCCGCTATGTTTCCGATGACGTGGTCAAGGTGCTGACCGAGGGCGAGCGTCCGGACCTCGCCGGCGAGTCGGTGAATGTGACCGTCCTGTTCTCCGACATTCGCAATTTCACCACCATTTCGGAGAAACTCAACGCGCACGAAGTCGTGGAAATGCTCAACGCCTATTTCAGCCGGGCGACCGAGCCCGTTCTGGTCGAGGGAGGGATGGTGAACAAATTCATCGGCGATGCGGTGATGGCGATTTTCGGCTCTCCGGTGCGCTATGCGGACCACGCGCGCCGGGGGCTGCGGGCGGCGTTGCAGATGGCGAAGGAGGCCGAGGATTTCAAGTTATGGATGCGCGAGCGTTTTCCCGACCGGGGCCTGCCCGAATTCGGCGTCGGCATCGGCCTGCATAGCGGCGAGGCGGTGATAGGGGACATCGGCTCGGTCAAGCGCACCGAATTCACCGCCATCGGCGATACCGTAAACGCCGCGTCGAGGCTGGAGGGCGTCACCAAGGAGATGCATTGCGTGTTGGTCGCGAGCAAGGCGACCGTCGATGCCGCCGGCGCTGGCGTGGTCACGGGCAAGCAGGAAATCATCAAGGTCAAAGGCAAGGACGAAGCGATCGAGGTATTCGAGATTTTGGGTTTCAATCCTGCGATAGCCGAAAAATGAACCGCAATTGCGGTCGGTTATTCTCCGGCACACACGGAAACGTGACAAATTACCTGGGAAACGGGCAAAAAGCGGTTTAAACTTTAAAGCTGGTGATACCACAAAGAGGACGTCATATGAGCAAGCTCCAAACGATCTCTGCCGCCGCGCTTTTGAGCGTGGCGCTGGGCGCGGGCGCCCAGTCGAGCGATGTAGGGCTGGTCAACCAGCTGTCGGGCGACGTGAGCTATGCCAGTCAGGGTGGCGCTCAGTCCAAGGCGCAAGCCTTCATGAAAGTGCGTCAGGGTGATCGTTTCACCCTGCCTGCCGGCACGCAATTGCGCGTGGTGTACTTCAACGGGAGCCGCCAGGAAACCTGGAAAGGCCCTTCCAGCTTCAAGGCGGGCACGCAGCAAAGCGAAGCGATGAGCGGCCAGGCGGCCGAGGCGGCGCAGTTGCCGTCGGGCGTGGCGCAGAAGATTGCCCAGGTGCCTAACCTGGTCCAGATCGCGAAGCTGGGGCGCTCCGGCGGTATCGCGGTGCGCGGCGGCGGCAAGCCCGGACGCTTGTCCTCCGAGCAGCTGGCCGAAGTCAGTCAGGCCAAGGCGACCTATGCTCAGATGCGCCAGAAGTCCGCAGCGGAGGACATCACACCCGAGCTCTTTTACTATTCGGTGCTGCAGGATCACCTCCTTTATGATGAGATGAAAAGCGTGACCGATGAAATGCTCAAACGCCAGCCGGGCAACCCGGAGGCGCAGGAGCTGGCTGCCTACGTCAAGAGCCGCATTTAACCGATCCTCAGGACGGAAGTACCAGGGGCGCGCGAGCGCCCCTTTGTTTTGGACCGCCCGCGCGTGGCCCTAGCGCGGGCTGTTCAACGGCTCGTGCCTCGCGATGCGCCGTGTGCCCAGGAATTGGCTTTGTTTCCACTACGTGCATAATTGCGTGATGCCGTCGACTCGCACCTGGGACATTTTCTGCACCGTGATCGACAACTACGGTGACATTGGCGTTTGCTGGCGCCTGGCGCGGCAGCTGGCGGCCGAGCGCGGCCTCGAGGTCCGCTTGTGGGTCGACGATCTCGCGCGCTTCGCCAAAATCTGTCCGGACGTAGTCCCCGGCCGGGACTCGCAGCACAGCCACGGGGTGGAAGTGCGCTGGTGGCACGAACCATTTCCGGCGGTCAAGCCCGCGGATGTGGTGGTCGAGGCGTTCGCCTGCAATCCGCCGGCGAGCTATGTCGAGGCAATGGCTGCGACAGCGCCCAAACCGGCATGGATCAACCTCGAATATCTGAGTGCCGAAAATTGGGTGCAGGGCTGTCACGCGCTGCCTTCGCCGCATCCGTCCTTTCCCCTGGTGAAGCATTTTTTCTTTCCCGGTTTTACCGCCGGCACGGGCGGGCTGCTGGCAGAGCAGGGTCTCGCGCAGGCACGCGACCGGTTTCAGCGCTCTGCGGCGGAACAGGCGCGCTTTTGGGAGACTCTGGGCGTCCCCGCCCCGCGCGCGGGTGAACTTCAAGTTTCCCTGTTCTGTTACCCGCAGGATGGAGTGGCCGCTTTGCTCGGCGCCTGGGCGGCGGGGAGCAGCCCGCTACGCTGCCTCGTGCCCGAAGGCACCGCAACGACGGCGTTGTCGGCTTTCTTCGGGGCTGAACAGCTTGCCCCGGGCGCGACATTGCACAAAGCCAAGCTCGAACTCAGAATCGTCCCGTTCCTCGATCAGGATGGCTACGACCGCTTGCTGTGGGCGTGCGATCTCAACCTCGTGCGCGGCGAGGATTCTTTCGTGCGCGGCCAATGGGCGGCGCGGCCTCTGCTCTGGCAGATCTACCCGCAACAGGAAATGGCGCACCGACCCAAACTCGATGCCTTCCTCGGACTGTATTGCCAGGGACTGCCGCAGGACACCGCGGCGGCGCTCGCGCAATTGTGGCGGGCCTGGAACCAACGCGAGGGCGCGGCGATGGAACCTGCCTGGACTGGCTTCTGGGAGCACCGGCTGGAGTTACAGGCGCATGCCGGGCGCTGGGCGGGGCAACTGGCCAAGTCCGGCAATCTGGCAAATAATCTTGCGCAGTTTTGCGAAAATTTGTTAAAATAGAAAGCTTTAGAACGTACCAATAAATGAAGGGGGACACCTCCCTTCATGGCTACTGGCGCAGAGGCCGTTGCGGAAATCCTGAAACGGCCTTTTGGACTAATCAAACCGTGTAGGACGAAAGATATGAAAATCGCACAAGAACTCCGCGCCGGCAACGTGATCATGCTCGGCGCCGATCCGATGGTGGTGCAGCGGGCCGAATTCAGCAAGTCCGGACGCAATGCTTCGGTGGTCAAAATGAAGCTGAAGAACCTGCTTTCCGAGTCGGTCAGCGAGAGCGTGTACAAGGCCGACGAGAAATTCGACGTCGTGGTGCTGGAGCGCAAGCAATCCACCTACTCGTATTTTGCCGATCCGATGTACGTGTTCATGGATGCCGACTACAACCAGTTCGAAGTGGAAAAGGAAAACATGGGCGAGGGAATCAACTTCCTCGAAGACGGCATGCAGTGCGAAGTCGTGTTCTACGACGACCGCGCGATTTCGGTCGAACTGCCGAACACGGTGGTGCGCGAAATCCTGTATACCGAACCTGCCGTGCGTGGCGACACCTCGGGCAAGGTGCTCAAACCGGCGAAAATCAACACCGGTTTTTCGGTGCAGGTGCCGCTGTTCTGCGCCACCGGCGACAAGATCGAGATCGACACGCGCACCGGCGAATACAAACGGCGGGTGTAAACGACCGCCCACGCGCAAATCTAGCGCGGGCTGTTTAAAAGCTCGTGCCCCGCGATGCGCCGTGTGCCAAGCAATTGGCCTTGTTTGCACTCCGCGCATAGATTTGGGATCGCCCTCGCGTCAAACTCGCGCGGGCTGTTTTGAGGCTCGTGCCTCGCGCCGCGCCGCCGCTACTGCTTCGTTGCCGTGATTATCTGGAAGTTTCCAAAAAAATAGGTGGTGCGTTCGCACGTCCATCCGCCCATGTCCTGCAGGCAGTTGAGCGGGTCATGGGTATCCCAGAGCGCAAGACCGAGCGGCTCGAACACCTTGAAATAGGTCCAGCTGAGGGCGCGCAGAACCCACAGTTCCGGCCGATGAAATTCCGCCAGAAAGAGCTTTCCTCCCGGGGCGAGCATGCGACCGGCCTCGCTCAGGGCCCGTCCCTTCAGCTCGTGCGGCAGTTCATGCAGCAGAAAGAACATGACATTGGCGGCGACGACGCCATCGCTTTGCTTCATCGACGTGGCATTTTCCTCGATGTAATCCACTTTCGGCGAAAAACGGCCAAGCTTGCTCCTTGCATGAACAAGTTCATTGTGAATGATGTCCGCGATGAGAACGCGCTCCGCCCCCGCCTGAACCGCGGCGTTGACGACCCGCGGAATGACATTGCCAAATGCGCATGAGGTGATGAGCACTTTCTTGTTTCTCAAGTCCAGGCGTTCGAGTTCGGAAACGATCTTCGAAACCAGGCGGTGATACTGAAACAGCAATATTGCCGAGATGATGGGTTGAAAATCGACCAGCTTGATCAGCCGCATGTTCGAATAGATCGGATACACGTGCGACTTTTCGCTTAGCGAACCGGGCGACAGTCCGCGCACAACCAATGCCCCTCTCGTTACCACGAAGAAAAACAGCCCGGTCGATGCCAGGAGAGCAAACAGGGCAAAAACCCCATTCAGCATCCATGTACTCATTGCACATCCTCAAGAATAAGAAAATCGATACACCCGCGTCTGGTCGAGGCCTTTAGCGGAACCACGGACCCCTCGTTCAGCCATTACTTAAATACCAATAAGCGCGCATGTTCATGTTGATGTGGGTCAAATCATCAGGCGTAAAACCGGAAAATTTCGCCGCCCCGGCCCGAACCAGGGCCTTTGGCGCAGCGGCCCTGCTTCGGACCGATGCGAAGCCGGGGCAAGTCCCTCTTGACGATTTCGCGATTAGCAGGTATAACGCGCACAAGTGTTTAGTTTCAAGTGCTTGAGAGCGGTTCCCTGAGCGGTACGTCCTTTTCAGTCTTGAGATTCAAACATTCATCGGGCTAATCCCGAAATTCTCAACTTTTAAAGGAACGCGATATGGCAACCGGTACAGTGAAATGGTTCAATGACTCCAAGGGTTTCGGTTTCATCACCCCGGATGGCGGCGGCGAAGATCTCTTCGCACATTTCTCTGAAATCAACATGCAGGGCTTCAAGACGCTCAAGGAAGGGCAGAAAGTGTCCTTTGAAATTGTAGACGGCAAGAAAGGCAAGCAGGCAGCCAAGATTCAAGCTGCTTGATTCTGCCAGTTTCTCCTTGAAGATGCCGGGCAGCGAGCCCGGCTTTTTTTTGGGGTGCGCGTTTACGGACAGCCCGTGTTTAAGGACCGCCCGCGCGTAACCCTAGCGCGGGCTGTTTAACGGCTCGTGCCTCGCGATGCGCCGGATGCCAAGAAATTGGTGTCGATGAAATACTGCTTAATGCGTTGTCATCACTACTTCGCGTACTTGCGGAAGTCGGGCTTGCGCTTTTCGCGAAACGCGTTGCCGCCTTCCTTCGATTCGTCGGTGTCGTAGTAGAGCTTGAGCGCCTGCATGGCGAAGGAGGAAATGCCGCGGATCATCTCCGTGTCCACGTTGAAGGAGCGCTTGGCGAGCGCGATCGCGGTCGGGCTCATCTGCAGGATTTCGCCGCACCACTTCGCCACCTCGGCGTCGAGCTGGTCGTGGGGGACGACAGCGTTGACCAGCCCCATCGCCAAGGCTTCCTGCGCGCTGTAGCGGCGGCACAGGTACCAGATCTCGCGCGCCTTCTTCTCGCCGACCACGCGCGCGAGCAGCGCCGTGCCGAAACCGGGATCGACCGAGCCCACCTTGGGGCCGACCTGCCCGAACTGCGCCTTGTCCGAGGCGATGGCGAGGTCGCAGATGGTCACCAGCACGTTGCCTCCGCCGATGGCGTAGCCATTGACGCGCGCAATCACCGGCTTGGGAATGTCGCGGATGATGCTCTGCAGTTCCTCCACCGGCAGGCCGATGGTGCCGCGCCCGCCGTAGCCGCCGTCGTCCGCGTCGGCGCTCTGGTCGCCGCCGGTACAAAAAGCCTTGTCGCCCGCGCCGGTGAGCGCCACGACGCCGATGTCGCGGTTCCAGCCAGCCTTGCCGAAAGCCCGGATCAGCTCTTCGCAGGTATTGCTGTTGAAGGCGTTATAGACTTTCGGACGGTTGATGGTGATGGTAGCGATGCCGGCCTGTTCGGTGTAGATGATGTCCTTGAATTCCATGGTGTGCGATTCCCCGTCCGAATTGTTTTGCAGTCATTGTCTAGTTCGACCTCGTTCGGTATTATGAATATGACATCACCGTGGCGCAACGCAGTTCTGCGCCGGGGACCCCAGGAAGCAGCCTGCTGGATAGGCTGCATCTTTCGCTGCCGGAGCAATGGGTGATCCGGTCGCCGCCGATATTCCCAACCAGGCAAATCCGGAGAAACAGCAATGAATATTCCCGCTCCCGACCAGCACCAGGAGTTGCGCGAAGCGCTGCGCGACCTCTGTGGCCAGTATCCCGACGAGTACTGGCGCAAGCTCGACTACGAGCGTGACTTTCCGGTGGCGTTCATCGACGCCTTGACCAAGGCCGGATGGCTGGCGGCCCTGATCCCGCAGGAATACGGCGGTTCGGGCCTGGGTCTCGCTCAGGCGTCGGTAATCATGGAAGAGATCAACCTGTGCGGCGGAAATTCCGGCACCTGTCATGGCCAGATGTACAACATGGGTACGCTGCTGCGCCATGGCTCCGAGGAACAAAAACGCAAGTACCTGCCGAAAATCGCCTCGGGCGAACTGCGCTTGCAGTCGATGGGCGTGACCGAACCGACCACCGGCACCGATACCACCAAGCTCAAGACTACTGCCGTGAAGAAGGGCGATCGCTACGTGGTCAACGGCCAGAAGGTGTGGATCTCGCGCATCCAGCACTCGGACCTGATGATCCTGCTCGCGCGCACCACGCCCGTCGCCGCGGTCAAGCGCAAGTCCGAAGGCATGTCGATATTCATCGTCGATCTGCGCGAGTCGATCGGCAAGGGACTCGCCTTGCAGCCGATCCGCAACATGGTCAGCCACGATACCTGCGAGTTGTTTTTCGACAACCTCGAGATTCCCGCGGCAAACCTGATCGGCGAGGAGGGCAGGGGGTTCAAGTACATTCTCGACGGGCTGAACGCCGAGCGCATCCTGATCGCCGCCGAATGCATAGGCGACGCTTACTGGTTCATCCGCCGGGCGAGCGGCTATGCGAACGAGCGGGTGGTATTCGACCGGCCCATCGGCCAGAACCAGGGCGTGCAGTTCCCCATCGCGGATGCGTTCATGGAAACGGAGGCGGCGAACCTGATGCGCTGGAAGGCGTGTGGGCTGTTCGATCAGCACCAGCCCTGCGGCGCGGAAGCGAACATGGCCAAGCACCTTGCCGCCAAGGCGTCATGGGAGGCGGCCAACGTCTGCCTGCAGACCCACGGCGGATACGGCTTCGCCTGCGAGTACGACGTCGAGCGCAAATTCCGCGAAACGCGGCTGTACCAGGTGGCGCCGATCTCGACCAACCTGATCCTGTCTTATGTCGCCGAGCATGTGCTCGGCCTGCCGCGATCGTTCTGAGCATGGAGAAGCTGAGCGGCCGTTCCGTATTTCTGAAACTCCTGCTCGACGAGGGCGTAACGCATCTGTTCGGCAATCCGGGCACCACCGAGTTGCCGCTGATGGAGGTGCTCCCGGATTTTCCCGAGTTGAGCTATGTGCTCGGCCTGCAGGAGGCCGTGGTGGTGGCGATGGCCGACGGCTATGCGCGCGCCTCCAACCGGCTCGCCGCCTGCAGCCTGCACGTCGCCCCGGGCCTGGGCAATGCGATCGGCGCGCTCTACAACGCCAAATTTTCCGGCTCGCCGCTGATCGTAACTTGCGGCCAGCAGGAACAGGGCCACGGCCTGCTCGAGCCCTTGCTCTACGATCCGCTCGTGCCGATCGCGCAGCCGATGGTCAAATGGGCGGTCGAAGTGACGCGCGCCGAAGACCTGCCGCGAATCGTGCGCCGCGCGGCGAAGGTGGCGCTGAGCCCGCCGACCGGCCCGGTGTTCATCAGCCTGCCGGGCGACGTGCTCGATGCCGAGGTCGATCTCGATTTCGGCAAGCCGACCCGGGTGGACGCGCGCGTGCGGCCTTCGGATGACGCCTTGCAACAACTCGCGGCGAAGCTGCTCGAAGCGAAGAATCCGGTGATCCTCGCGGGGCAGGAGCTTTCGATCCACGATGCTTTCGCCGAAGCGGCCGAGCTCGCCGAGCTGCTCGGCGCGGCGGTGTACCAGCAGCCCATCCCGTATTGCGCGCAGTTTCCCTCGGCGCACCCGGCTTATCTCGGCGCGCTGACGCGCAACCAGAAGCTGGTGCGCGCGGCGCTCGCGCCCTTCGACCTCATGCTGTGCCTGGGCGCGGACCTGCTGCGCATGTCGGTCTATAGCCCGCTCGCGCCGCTGCCTGAAGGCATGCCGGTGGTGCACATCAGCGAGCGCGACTGGGAACTGGGCAAGAACTACCCGACTGATCTCGCGCTGCGGGCAAACGTGAAGGAGACACTGCGCGCCTTGCTGCCGCTGCTTCGCGAGCGGCGCACCCCCGCGGAGGCCGCAGCGGCCGCGCGCCGGCTAGCCGCGCTCAAATCGCGCAACTGGATGGCGCAACGCGAGCGGGCGCGCGTCGAGGTCATGCGCGCGGAACAAACGACACCGATCGATGCGCGCTACCTGATGCTGCGTATCGGGGAATCGCTGCCGCAGAATGCGATCGTGGTGGAAGAGGCGCTTACCTCATCGGCGTCGCTGGCGGGGTTCCTGGAACTGCGCGACGCAAAGGGCTTTTACGGACTCGCCAGCGGCGGCCTCGGCTTCGGCCTGCCCGGCGCGGTGGGCATCGGTCTGGCGCAGCCGGGGCGGCCCGTGGTCGCGGTGATCGGCGACGGCAGCGCCATGTACGGAGTGCAGGCCTTGTGGACGGCAGCGCATCTCAAGCTGCCGATCACCTACATCATCGTGAACAATCGCAGCTACCGCATTCTCAAGGAGCGGCTGGTGTCGATGCGTGCGACCGACCGCTTTACCGGCATGGACCTGCGCGATCCGGACATCGATTTCACCGGGCTCGCGCGCTCGCTCGGCGTGCCGGCCGAGCGCGTCACCGATCCACAGGCTATCGTCCCGGCGCTGCGCGACGCGCTGCAAGCGGGCAGCCCGAGGTTGATCGAGGTGATGGTCGCCGACGGCTTCGAAGGCTGACGAGGATCTATACGTGGTGGCTTGAATCGCATTCCCATTGCAGCAGAGTGGCGCCTGTTGCGCGGACAAGAAGCCGTCCGCGCGGATCGTCAATTGCGCACGGATGAAAAGCACATCCGTGCGCAATTGACGATCTTGTATAAAAACCACCCAATTTCGTCCTTGCTTTTATTCATAACCGTGTTTTCTGTACGGATGCGCTTTTTATCCGTACAGAAAACACGGTTGGCGCGCGCGAGCGCGCAATTTCCGCTCTTGGCATATCACGGTATTTTCGACGCCGCATATAAAGGTAGAATCGCAATCCTGTCAGAGTTTCGTCAGAAGGTCGCACACATGTCCAAGTTCGCCCTAGGCCAAGCCGTCACCCGCATCGAAGACGCCGCGCTGGTGCAAGGCGCCGGCCGCTATACGGATGATTTCGAGCTTGCCGGCGCGGCGCACGCCTACGTTCTGCGCTCGCCGCATGCGCATGCGCGCATCGCGAGCATCGACGTCGCCGCCGCGCGCAAGGCGCACGGCGTGGTCGCGATTCTGACCGGCGCGGACGCCGCGGCCGATGGCCTGGGCGACATTCCCTGCCTCGTCCCGGTGACCAACATCGACGGCTCGCCGCGCGCCGACACGCCGCGCCCGGTGCTCGCACGCGAGCGCGTGCGCCACGTCGGCGATCCGGTGGCACTGGTGGTGGCCGAGACTTTGGCGCAGGCGAAGGATGCGGCCGAGCTGATAGCGATCGACTACGAGCCGCTGCCGGCAGTGGCGGACACCCGCGGCGCGACCTTGCCTGAGGCGCCGCGCGCCTGGGACCACATCGCGAACAATCTTTGTTTCGACATCGGCGCCGGGTCGGCCAAGGCGGATGTCGACGCGGCAATCGCGCGCGCGGCGCACGTCACCCGGCTCGAACTCGTCAACAACCGCGTCGTTGCCAATCCGATCGAGCCGCGCGCGGCGCTCGCCGCTTTCGATCCTGCGAGCGGGCGCTCCACGCTTTACACGCCGAGCCAGGGACCGCATGTGATCCACGGCCAATTGGCCGAGGCTGTCCTCAGGATCGGCAAGGAGCAGCTCCGGGTGATTTCGGGCAACGTCGGTGGCGCTTTTGGCATGAAGATCTTCCTGCATCCGGAGCAGCCGCTGGTGGTATGGGCCTCGCGCCGGCTCAAGCGCGCGGTGCGCTGGACCGGCGATCGCAGCGAGGGTTTCGTCTCCGATGTGCAGGGCCGCGACAATTACTCCATCGCCGAACTCGCGCTCGATGCAACAGGGCATTTCCTCGCGCTGCGCGTGACCACCTATGCCAACATGGGCGCCTACCTGTCGAATTACGCGCCCTATATCCCGCAACTGGCGGTGCCCATGCTCTCGGGCGTGTACCGCATTCCGGCGATCTACGCCAACATCCGCGGCGTGGTCACGAACACCGTGCCGGTCGACGCGTATCGCGGCGCCGGCCGCCCCGAGGCGATCTACCTGGTCGAGCGCGTCGTCGATCTGGCGGCGCGCGAACTGGGCCTGGCGCCGGACGAACTGCGCCGGCGCAACTTCATCAAGTCTGCCGACATGCCTTATCAGACGCCGGTCGAGAGCCGCTACGACTCGGGCAACTTCGCCGCGGTGATGGCCCGCGCCATGGACAAGGCCGACTGGACCGGCTTCGCCGCGCGGCGCGAACTGGCGGGGGCACAGGGCAAGCTGCGCGGCATCGGCATGGCCATGTACATCGAGCGCTGCGGCGGCGGGAACCCGGACACGGTCATCCTCAAGGTCGATCCGGAGGGCAGCGTGACGCTGATCTCCGGCATGCAGGACAACGGCCAGGGGCACATCACCACCTTCGTGCAACTGCTGTCGCACCAGCTCGGGCTGGACGCGAGTCACATCCGCGTGGTGCAGGGCGACACCGACGTCGTGCCCTCGGGCTTGACCGGCGGCTCGCGCTTTCTCGCCATCGGCGGCGTCGCCGCCATGAGCGCCGCGGCGGAAGTCATCGACAAAGGCAAGAACGCGGCGGCAGGGCTGCTGGAGGCGGCCGCCGCCGACATCGAGTATGGCGACGGCGAATATCGCATCGCCGGTACCGACCGCGCGGTGTCATTGTTCGACGTGGCGAAAGTCACCCAGGGCCTCACGGCCGAGCACACGCGCTCGCCGGAAACGGCAACCTATCCCAACGGCTGCCACATCTGCGAGATCGAGATCGATGCGGACACCGGCGCCGCACGCATCGAGCACTACAGCATCGTCGACGATTTCGGCCGCGCCATCAATCCCTTGCTGCTCGAAGGCCAGGTGCACGGCGGCACGGCGCAGGGCATAGGCCAGGCGCTGCTCGAGCTCGGCCTGTACGACGCTGAGTCAGGCCAACTGCTCACCGGCTCGTTCATGGACTACGCCATGCCGCGCGCGGATGACATGCCGGCGTTCGATTGCGGTTTTCTTCACACGCCTTGCGCCAGCAATCCGCTCGGCGTGAAAGGCGCGGGCGAAGCCGGCGCCGTCGGCGCGCCGGCGGCGGTGATCAACGCCGTCGTCGATGCGCTGCATGCGCTGACCGGCCTGACGCATATCGACATGCCGGCGACACGCGAGAAGCTGTGGCGCGCGTTGCGGCGCGACGCGCTCTAAGGCGCGATCTGCCGGCGCACCACGCGCAATGCCGCTGGGAGCAGCGTGAACGTCGCCGGCAGGTAGCCAAGCCATTCGCCATCGGCTTCGACCGGCACTGGCTGCGCGCTCCCGGCGCGCAACGCGCGGCAGCGGTATTGATCTACATTCGGATGATCGGGCGCAATGCCGTTCTTCAGCATCGGCGCCTGGCGCGCGATTTCGATGCGTGAAGCATCGCGGATGTGCGCGATATCGAACAGCCCGTCGTCCAGGACGGCGCGCGGCAGCGGCCGCATGCCGACGCCGAAGTACTGGCCGATGCCGACGATCAGGTTGCTGCTGACGACCGTGCTTGGCGCCTCGCCGTCGGCCGACACCACCACGCGGGCGCGGCGCAGCGTCGCCAGCGCCGCGAGAATTGCCAGCTGGTAGGCGAGCCACGGACGTGCGAATCGCAGCGTGTAGCGCGCGTAGCGCACGACATTCCCGCCGAACCCGGCCTCGGCGATGTTGACAAAGATGCGCCGGACCTCGGCGCCGTCGGCGCCCGCGCAAACCAGTTCGCCGGCATCGGTCGCCAGGGCCGGTTCGCGGACGGCGAAAGCGACCGCCTCCGCGACCGAGAAAGGCACGCCGAGGCTGCGCGCATAGTCGCTGCCGGTACCGGCAGGAATCACCGCCAGTTCCGCCGCCGTGCCGAGGATGGCGTTGGCCGCTTCATGCGCGGTGCCGTCGCCACCGGTAATCACGATGCGCGTCGCCCCGGCGGCGACGGCGCGGCGCACGAGCGGAACCGTTTCCCCCGCCATGGTGGTTCGCACGCAGGTCGATCCCGGGGCGGCCGCGGCGAGCAAGCGCTCGATCTGCGCCGCGCGCGACGCCGGCACCGCGGCCCCATTTGTAACCAGTGCGACTCGCATTCAGTTCTCCTTGATTTCGCGATACAAGGCCTGCGTCTCCGCCGCGGGCTGCAAGCCGAGCACCACGCTCAACACCTCGCGGCAGCGCCGGTACGCGGCGAGCGCCTCCGCGCGCTGGCCGAGACGCAGGTGACAGCGCATCAGCCGGCGGTGCAGTTCCTCGACCAGGTTATCGGCCTCAAGCGCGCGTTCATATGTGGCGCGGGCCCCGCTCCAGTCGCACGCGCGCTCATGACCCTCGCCAAGATCGCGTGCCAGGCGCAGAAACTTCGCCCGCAGCCGTTCGCGCGTGCCGAGCGCCCAGGCAGCCTCTTCGCCGCCGAGGAACGCGCCGCGATACAGGTCCGCTGCCGCCGCACGCGCAGTCGGGTCCTCCGCTGCGGCAAGCCGTTCGAAAGCCAGCGCATCCACCCAGACTTTTCTCGGATTCAGGCTTAGCGCGCGCGCTTCCACTTCGATGGCCTCCTCGTCCCCGAGCAGCTTGCGCAGCCGGTGCAGGGTCGTCGCCAGCGCCTGTTGGGACGCATCGCCCTCGGCATCGGGCCACAGCGCCTGCGACAGCCGTGCATCCGGCACCGCGCGTCCGCCCGCGGCAACGATGGCCTTAAGCAGATCGAGCGGTTTTCTCTGGGCTTTCGCCTTGAAGCGCACAGGCACGTCGTCCACCTCGACCGTGAACTCGCCGAAGGACCGAATGCGGATCGGCCACGGCCAGTTTGCGCTATCGAGCGCCGTGCCCTCCGGCTCAAGCCGCCGCTCGCGCACCAGCCGCCGCGCGTAGTCGGGTTCGATGCCCGCTTCGAGCGCGCGCACGCACAGCCGCGACATCATGCCGGGCCGCCAGCCGTAGAACCCCGCATAGCCCATCTCGCGCCCGATGACGAACCCCTTGCGCAGACGCTCCAGCGCTTCGTCATCGCGCCCCTCGTCGAGCAGCACGTTCGCCTCGGCCAGCCAGCGGCGGTACTGGGCGCGGCGGCTCGGCAGACGATCGAACTGCTCGAGCACCTTGAGCCCGTCATCTGTGCGGCCCTGCGCGTGCAGCGCCTCGGCATACATGACCAGCGAATGCATTTCCAGGGGCCTGGAGCCGGCGTCGCGGGCGCGCTGTATCGCGACGCCGGCCTGCGCGAGGGCAGCAGCCGTGTCGCCCCGCAAGTAGCGCTCCCAGGCCGTGAAGAAGTGGTAGCCCGCGACATGCACGCTGCGCGATTCGCGCGAGCGCTCGCCCATCTTTGCAAGGAACTCCGCCGCCCGCGGGTAATCGCCCCAATTGAGGGCCATCACCGCGCCCTGGCCGTAGAGTTCAGCGTCCCACACGTGCACGCCGGTCTCCTGCGCGATGCGCAGGCCGCGCTCGACCGGTTCGTAGTTCGCCGCGCCGACCGTGGTATTACCGAGGTAGATGGCCTCCATGAGTGCTTGGGAGACGATGATGTGGGGCAGCGGAGGCTCGCGCGCGGTCTGCCGGAGCGTCTCGTCGAGCGCGACGCCTCCCGCCGCGTATTTGCCGGTCCACAGGCGCAGCATCACGACGGCGCTGAGGGCGAGGGCGCGAGTACTCGCGTCGCCGTGCAGTTCGCAAACCTCCCTCGCGCGCACGACCCAGTACTCGGCTTGCGGATGCGATTGCTGGCGCATGGCGATGGCAACGAGTATGTTGCACGCCACGCGCGCCTCGATGGCGGGCGAAGGATAGGCGATGCCCTGGGCGCGCATTTCGTCGTGCACGGCGATCCAGTGGTCCATGTCCTGCAGGCTGGCGTATTCCTGCAGGATCGATTCGATGATCGCTGCCCAGGCAAGGTAGGCGCCCGCAGCGTCTGCCGTGGCGCGAAATTCGGTGAACGCGAGCACCAGTGCCTCGCGCGCCACTTTCGGGTCGAACGCAAGCTTGGCCATCCCCAGCCAGTACTGCAGCCAGGGCAACTGTGCCCTGCGCGGCGCAGGGATCGCCTCGATCCAGTCGAGCAGCGTGCGTCCGCGGCCCTGCGCATGCACGGCCGCCGCGTTGGCGAGCACCAGCCGCTCGAAGGGTTCCCACTGCCCGTCCTCGCGCAGCAGGTTCGCCGCCTCCTCGAACTGGCCGTCGGCTTCCAGCAGTGCTGCCGCGCGGCTGCGCAGTTCGCGCCTCGCAGGCTCCGCATAGACGTGCTCGCCCTGTTTGAGCAGGAACTCGCGAAACAGCGGGTGGTATTGGTAGGCGGTCTCCGGCTGATCGTGCTTCACCGTGAAATAGTTGTTGCGGTACAGTCGCTCCAGCACGCCCTGCGCGCCCTTCACCCCGGTAAGGGTCTCGGCCATGCGCGCGCCGACGCGCGGCAGGATTGCCGTCTTCAGCAGCACGTCGCGCACCTCAGGGTCAGTATGGCGGAACACCTCCTCGGCGAAGTAATCGAACAGCAGTGGCGTGGCGTCGCCTGCCGCCGCTTGCGCTAGCTCCGGTCTGGCGCCCTGTTCCAGCAGCAGGACGATGCCCGCCGCCCAGCCGTGGGTGCGCTGGTGCAGCAAGGGCGCGCGCTCGCCCAGCGCCGGGCCGCGGGCGTTCACCAGCGAGCGCGTTTCGTCCAGCGTAAGCGCGAGCTGATCGGCGCCGATCAGCGCCAGCGCGCCCGAAGCGCGCGCCCGCGCCAGCAGCGGCGGGGGTTCGATGCGGCTGAGCACAAGGAAGCGCACGCCCGGGGGCGCCACCGCGGCTGCCTCGCGCAACACCTGGTGCAACAGGGGATCCGGCCCGGCATCCTGGAAGTTGTCGAGAACCATGAGCGCGGGCGCGGCGACGCGCGCCAGAGCGTCCTCGAAATAGCGCCGTGCGAACGCGTCCATGCCCTCCGGAAATCCGGGCGCGAACGCCGGCAGCGGCGAGCGTTTGCGCGGCGCGGCAAGGCGCAGCGCGAGGCCGAAGTAATGAAAGAAGGTGGCGATATCGGCATCGCCGGCGTCGACCTGGTACCACAGGCAGGTCGGGCCGCGGGTCTCGAGGTAGCCGGCGGCAAGGGTGGTTTTGCCCGCACCCGGCGGCGCTGCGATCCAGACCAGAGGCTGGTCGCGCGCGGCATCGAGCAGCGCGTACAGCCGCTCCCGCGCAACCCAACGCCCGGGATGCGGGCGCGTGACCTTGGCGACACGCGCGCTGTCGCCCGCGGCCGACCCGGCTCTGCCCTTGGGCTTGCTCCTCACCGATCCCCTCCCAGGCTGGCGATGGCACATTGCACCACAAAACGGGGCGTTTCACCCACCCCTATGCAATATTTTCCCGATCCGTAAGCGATCCGTAACCCCCCGGGCCCGAAGCTGTGTGCGTGAACGCGACAACCAGCGGAAGGAGCAGAAAGGTGAAAGACCGGCACAGCGAAGTCTCCGAGCGCTACATCGTGCGGGTGTACCGGCGCGCCACGGACGACCCGCAGGCGATCGACGGCGTGGTCGAGGTCGTGGACGAAGCGCGCACGGTTGCCTTTCACAATCTGGCGACGCTGTGCAACACGTTTCTCGACAATGGCCCGGGAACCGGGCGGAAGGGCTGAACCTATGCGACGCACACCCATGTTTCCGGCGCTGCCGCCGGTAGCGGCACGCAATCGCCTGGCAGGTTTCGCGCTCGTCGCTGTGATGTTTTTCGTCACCGGCCCGGCGCCGCGTGCACAGGAGCAGACGCCTCCGCCGCGGCCGGAGACGCGGTCGCTCGATCCATACGTCGGCGTGGTTACCGACGGCACGGTCACCATTTTCGGACAGGAATTCTACCGCGCGTTCACCACGGCGTGGCGCGAGCAGCCGCGCATCGACCGCTATTCGCTCGCAGTGTTCGAGCGGCCTTCGGCACGCTGGGGAAGCCTGGTATGGGTCGAATACGCGAGCCGGCGGGTGTTCAGCGCTTTTCTGTCTCCCAGCCGGCGCGACCACATACGCGCGGCAGGCCTGGACGCGGCGCAGATCGCCTATCGCAACGTGGTGGATTCCGAGGTCGGGCGGCTCCTGTTCCGGGACCCCGATCTAGCGCGGGAGGAACTATGAGGTTCATGCAGGCGCGCACTCGCCGCGCCGCAGCCACGGCGGCCGCGCTATGGCTCGCGGCGGCGGGCGCGCAGGCGACAGAACTGGTCTACCGCCCCGTCAATCCGGCGTTTGGCGGCGACCCGATGAACGGCAGCATGCTGCTGAACAACGCCCAGTCGCAGAACAATCTCAAGGACCCCGCGACCACGCAGGCGAACGCCGGGCTGTCGCAGAGAACTCCGCTGCAGCAATTCAGCGACACGCTGCAGCGCTCGATCCTCAGCCGGCTTGCCTCGAGCGCGGCCGGTGGCCTGTTCAGCAGCACCGGCCAGGTGATTCCCGGCGCGGTGGAAACCAGCGAGTTTCGCATCACCGTGACCGACATCGGCGGAGGCAATTTGCAGATCACCACCGTCGACAAGGTGACCGGCCAATCGACCACCTTCGAGGTCAGCCAGTGAACGGCGCGCGTCGCGGGCTGCTCATCGCCGCCGCGCTTGCGGCCGCGGGCTGCACCTCGCTCAAACCGGCCGAGTCCGATTCGCCGGCGCGGCTGACCCCGGCGGTGCAGGCGACGCGCGATCTCACGCGCCTGCCCGAGCCCAAAGGCCGCATCATCGCCGCCGTATACGGTTTTCGCGACCAGACCGGCCAGTACAAGCCCGCCCCCGACAGTTCCTTCTCGACCGTGGTCACGCAGGGCGCGGCGGCCATGCTTACCAAGGCGCTGCGGGACTCGGGCTGGTTCATCCCGGTGGAGCGCGAAGGCCTGCAGAACCTGCTCACCGAACGGCGCGTGATCCGCGCGATCGAGAACCCGCAGGACAAGGGCAACCCGGCGATCCAGCTTCCCTCGCTCACGCCGGCCAACATCCTGTTCGAGGGCGGCATCGTCGCCTACGAGAGCAATGTCAAGACCGGCGGCGCGGGCGTGCGCTATCTGGGTATCGGCGCCTCGGAACAGTACCGCATCGACCAGGTGACGGTAAACCTCCGGGTGGTGGACGTGCGCACCGGCCAGATCCTGAACACCGTTTCCACCACCAAGACGGTGTATTCGCGCCAGCTCAGTTCGAGCGTGTTCCAGTTCGTCGCGTTCCGTAAGCTGCTGGAAGTCGAAGCCGGCTATACACGCAACGAACCGGCGCAGCTTTGCGTCAAGGAAGCGATCGAGGCCGGCGTGCTCCATCTGATCGCGCAGGGCGTGCGCGACAAGCTTTGGGTGCTGAAAAACGAGGCTGACGCCAACCTCCCCATCCTCCAGGGCTATCTGAATGAGCACAACGAGTTGCTCGCCGGTCCGCCCGAGGCGATGCGTTGAGCGCGCGCGCCATGAGATCGGTCCTTGGCGCGAGCCGGCTGCTGGCCCTGTCGCTTGCGGCGCTCCTGTTCACCGCCACCCCGGCGCCGGCGGGCAAGGACGATCTGGCCGAGAACGACGAGCTCCCCGAGAGGGAACTCTCATACGGTCAGGCCGCGGGCGGGCACTGGGCGGCTGTCCTTCAGGAAGGCGTGCACAACGAGGCCAAAATCGATCAGTCCGGCGCCGGCCACCGGGCTTCGCTGATCCAGTCCGGCGCGGACAACCTGGCGCTGGTATCCCAGCGCGGCCAGGCGCACGTGCTGGCGTTGATCCAGAGCGGCTCCTTCAATACGGCCGACATCGACCAGCGCGGCAGCGGCAACGCGGCCGATGTATCCCAGACCGGGATGGCGAACGAGGCGGCGCTGCGGCAGTCGGGGAGCGGCAACTACGCGCGCATCGACCAATACGGCAACTACAACAGCGCCGAGGTGCGCCAGAGCGGACACGATTCAACGGTCACCGTGCGCCAGTACGGCGACCATTTGAACGCCCGGGTAACCCGGCATTAGGGCGGAATTTGAAACCAGGATCCATCAACCAGAGGAGGCCTCACATGAACGCAACACTGAAGTCGCTTTCCTTCGCCGTCGCACTCGGCCTTGCCGGCCTCGACGCCCATGCACAAGTCACCGTGAACCAGGACGGAACCAGCCACTCCGCCACGGTCGAGCAGATCTCCAACTGGCGTGCATCGGCAACGATCGATCAGAGCGGGACTCTGCAAAGCGCGAGCGTGACGCAGGACGGCACCTTTTACAGCAGCGCGGAGGTGACGCAATCGGGCAGTTCCAATGCGGCCACGGTATCGCACTCCTCGACGGAATCCACTTCGGCCGAGATCCTGCAGGACGGGACGAGCAATACGGCGGATGTCATACAGAACAACTACAGCCACAGCGCGAAAGTGCTGCAGCAGGGCGGATGCAGCGATTGCACTGCGTCGGTCGCGAGGGACAATGTCGCGACTATCAGCCAGGCCGGCAATCGAAATCAGGCCCAGGTGTCGCAGTCCGGCGAGGGCAATACCGCGACGGTCTCGCAAACCTGGTGGAGTTCCTTGAGCGCCGGCTACGGCGACGCAAACATACTTCAGGCTGGTCGACTCAATACCGCGTCGATCTCTCAGGTGGGAAGCGCCAGCTCGTCATCGGAATCCAACCTGGCCGTCATCGAACAACGAGGCGACAACCACGTCGGCAGAATAGAGCAAAGTGTAGGTGACAGTGGTAGTGATTCGCGCAATCTCAATGCGAAAGTCATGCAGGACGGCAGCTATAACGAATCGACGATCACGCAGTCGGGCTTCGGCAATGCTGCGACGACAACGCAGTCCGGCACGGGGATCTCTTCGCTCGATGTGAACCGAGCCACGATCAGCCAAAGCGGGTCGGATTCCTCGGTCAGTATTACGCAGACCGGAACACGGCATAGCGCGAGCGTTACCCAACGCTGACAACAAGGAGCGAGGGCGGCGCGAACCGCCCCCATCACGCCCATGCTCGACGGCCCCACCGTGCAGGTCTGGCTGGAAACTGAATCCACCGGAGCCCCGTTGAAGCTAGGTATTCATCAACCAGAGGAGACATCATATGAACGCAATACTGAAAACCCTTTCCGTCGCCGTCGCCCTCGCCACCCTCGGCAACGCGCAGGCGCAGACGTCCACCATCACCCAGAGCGGCAGCGGCCACGAAGCGTCGATTGAGCAGTCGGCCACGGTCAGCACGAGCGCGACTGTCAACCAGACCGGAACCAACAACCAGGCGGGCAGGCCAGGGTCCACGATGATCCCCGCCAGCGTCGGCATTACGCAGACCAACACCTCGATTACGACCGGGACCATCGAGCAGTCGGGCGACAGCCAGTACGCGACCATCACCCAGTCGGGGACCGACGACACGACAGCCGCGGTGAAGCAGCTCGGCAGCAACAACTTTGCCGGGATTTCGCAGGACTCGACGGTCGGTGGTCCCATGACGTATTTGCTCCATTCAAGCACTGCGAGCGTTCTGCAGGACGGCACCGGCAATGTCGGGAAAATCGAGCAATCGAGCGGATTCCAGAGGGCGAAAATCGCGCAGCAAGGAAGCTGCAGCGGCTGCGCTTCCAGCACTGCAGCCGACAATTTTGCCGAAATTCGACAGTGGAATTCCGATAACTACGCCGAAGTGTCCCAGTCAGGCGAAAACAACAGTTCGACCGTTTCACAAGCTCATATGCCCTCCGGCTCAGAGGGGAGGGCAACGGTGTCGCAGATCGGGCGCCTCAACACCGTAAGCCTCAGTCAGTCGGCGACGTCAAGTTCAAACTCAACCACCGCAACGGCGACCCAGACCGGCGATAACCATTCGGCAAGCATCGATCAGCTTGTTGTGAATTCACTGGGCGGCTCGGGAACACTTGACGCGACCGTTACGCAGGATGGCGCCTACACCGAGTCCACGATTATCCAAAACGGCGTGAATAACATCGCGACTACCACCCAGACCGGTACCGGAGCATCGGCGCTCGATGTGAACCGCATCAAGATCAACCAGAGCGGCACCAGCGCAACGGCGGAGGTCACCCAGAACGGCACGCGGCTCAACGCCACCGTCACGCAGCGATAGGCGCAAACCGGCCGCCATGATCGATTCGCAGGTGCTCGAAGTATGGCTTGAAACCGAGGGTGCGGCGCGGGCGCTCGTTCCTTACGTGCGCTCGGCCGAGCCCGCCACGGCGGGCTGGCGGCTGCGGCTCACTCGCGAGCACCGAGGCGGTCGCAGCGACATCCGGCAGTCGGGCACGGTGTCGCTTGCCGCCGGTGTGCCGCGGCGGCTGTCCTCGACCGCGGTTGGGCGCGAACACGCAGACCGCTGCTCGGTCGAAATTGAAATAACGGAAGGCGACCGAACCGTGCGCACCTACCGCTTCGAATGTCCGCGCTGACGGGCGGCGTCCCGCGCTTCCCGCCGCCTAGCCGTAGTTGATTTCATCCGCCGCATCCGCCTCGGACGCGTCGGCCGCGTAATCGCGCCCGGCGCGCGCCGCGCCCGCCTCGCGGTACCACTCGTGCGCGACGATGGTCGCCATGACTTCGTTGGTGCCGGTCCAGATGGACGCCAATCGGATGTCGCGATAGATGCGCTCCAGCGGGAACACATTGGTATAGCCGATGCCGCCGACCACCTGCATCGAATTGTGCACCACTTTCTGGCACGACTCGGTGACGAATTTCTTGGTTTCGGAGACCATGCGCCGCACCCGGTTCATTTCCATTCCGGTATCCACCGCGCGCGAGGTGGCGTAGACGAGAGCGCGGCAGGCATCGAGCAGCATCGCCCCCTCGGCCACCTGAAAACTCACGCCCTGGAAACGGTTGATGGTTTCGCCGAAGGCTTTGCGCTTCGACGTATAGCGGGTGGCGATGTCCAATGCGGAGCGCGCCGGGCCGATGGTCATGGCGGCGGTTCCGAGCCGCTCCGGGATCATCATGGTGGTGAACACCGGGTAGGCGCCGTTGACCTCGCCGATCACGTTCTCGCGCGGAATCTTCACGTCCCGGAATACCAGCCGGCCGGTGCCGCCGCCGCGGCATCCCATCAGACCGTAGAGGTATTCGACCTCCACGCCGGGACCGCGATCGACGATGAAGCAGGTGATCCTCTTTTGCGGAGCGGCAGCGGGGTCCGGGTCGGTGCGCGCGTAAACCAGAAAATAGTCCGCGCCTTCCGCGCCGACGATGAAACGCTTCTGTCCGTTCAGCAGAAAGTGATCGCCTTTGTCCGCCGCCGTCGAAGTCGCCCCGAAAAAGTCGGATCCCCCGCGCGGTTCGGTGAGGCATTCGGCGGCGAAAATGTCGCCGCGGAGCAGCGGCTTGACGTAGCGTTCCCTCTGTTCATCGGTGCCATGCAGTACGATCGCGTCGCAGACCAGGTCGGCGCCCACGCCGAAGACACAGGCGAGTTCGTAGGAGAGGCTGCCGATTTCCTCGCTGATCGCGCAGGAAGCCACCCAGTCCAGCCCCTTGCCGCCCCACTTGAGCGGCTGGCGCACGCCCAGCAGATTGCGCCGACCGGCCTCGCGCAGCCACTCCTTGGGAAAGCGTATCTTTTCCTCGTCCATGTCCAGGATCAGCTGGCGCGGGGTCGAGTCGGCGAAATCGCGCGCCGCATCGCGCGCGCGGCGTTGTGCTTCATCCAGCAAATGGTCGAACATGGCGCCCCCTTGCATGAGTTGAAACCATTTCAGGGGCAGTATAAATCGATTCAAACGCGGCTACGCGCGACTCGGCGTGCTTTACCGCATCATGTTTGATTTAGCGCATTGACAAAGCCCGTATCGACGCTAGAATGAGGCCAATCCGACCGGGAGAGCGCCGCCGTTGCCAGGCGGCCGCCGAAGGCGCAATACCCAGAAACTCTCAGGCAAAAGGACCGGTCGGGCGGAAGCGATGCTTCCGTTACTCTGGAGAGCAGCCGCCCTAAACCATATATAGGGGCGGCCACCGAAGGGGCGCGCGGCCGGGCGGCATCAGGCTGTAATCTCTCAGGTACCAAGGACAGGGGGGTAGCGTCGACCTAAAGGTCGGCGTTACCCCTTTTTCATTGCTATCGAGGCGAACGTGCTCAAATCGACTCCGCTCAACGCCGCTCACCGCGCCCTCGGCGCGCGCATGGTCGATTTCGGCGGCTGGGACATGCCGGTCAACTACGGCTCCCAGATCGAGGAACATCACGCCGTGCGGCGCGACGCCGGGATGTTCGACGTTTCGCACATGCTCGCCATCGATCTGCACGGCGCCGGCGCGCGCGAATTTCTGCGCCGCGCCCTGGCCAACAACGCGGACAAGCTGCGCGATCCCGGCCGCGCGCTCTATTCCTGCATGCTCAACGACGCCGGCGGCGTGATCGACGATCTGATCGTGTATTTCTTCACCGACGAGTCCTTTCGCCTGGTGGTGAATGCGGGCAGGGCGGAGCAGGACCTCGCCTGGTTGGACTCGCTCAGGGAACGCTTCCAGTCCGCCATAAATCTGCGGCCGCGGCGCGATCTCGCCATGATCGCGGTGCAGGGCCCCGACGCGCGCGAGCGCGTTTGGCAGGCATTGCCCGAGGCCCGTGCAGCCAGCGAAGGGCTGCGATCGTTTCAGGGCGTGCAGCTGGGCGAGTTGATGCTGGCGCGCACCGGCTACACCGGGGAGGACGGTTTCGAACTCATGCTGCCGGCCGCTCGCGCGGAAGCCTTGTGGCGGCAACTCATAGTCTGCGGCGTGAAACCCTGCGGCCTGGGCGCGCGCGACACGCTGCGCCTGGAAGCGGGCATGAATCTGTGGGGCCAGGACATGGACGAGGGCGTGTCGCCGTTCGACGCCGGGCTCGCCTGGACCGTCGATCTGCAGAGCGCACGCGATTTCACCGGCAAGGCGGCGTTGTTGGCGCTGCCGCAGCGCCGGCAGCTGCTGGGACTGATACTCACCGATCGGGGCGGCGTGCTGCGCGGCCACCAGAAAGTGGCCACGCCGGCAGGAGAGGGCGAGATCACCAGCGGCACGTTTTCGCCGACGCTGAACCGTTCGATCGCGCTGGCACGGATTCCGCTGGGCGTGTGCACCGGCGCGCTGGTGCAGGTGGCGGTGCGCGACAAGCAGCTCGCGGCGAAGGTGGTAAAGCCGCCATTCGTGCGCAACGGCAAGATCCTGGTTAATTGACGGAGGAAGAAGAACCATGAATACCCCCGAACAACTGAAATACACCGAAACGCACGAGTGGATCAAGACCGAAACCGATGGCACGTTCACCATCGGAATCACCGACCACGCGCAGGAGGTGCTGGGCGACATCGTGTTTCTCGAACTGCCGCCGGTCGGGAAGAAATTCGCGCAGGGCGAAGCCTGCGCCGTGATCGAATCGGTAAAAGCCGCGGCCGACATCAATATGCCCATCGCCGGGGTCGTGGTCGCCGCCAACGGCGAACTGGCGAAATCGCCGGAAAGGGTCAACGCCGATGCCTACGCCGCCTGGATGTTCAGGATCAAGCCCGACAATGCAGCCGACATCAGCAGCCTGATGGACGCCGCCGCCTACGCCGGCCACGCGGAAAAATAGGAGAGTGCCATGCAAGATACGGCGACACGAATCGCGGCAAAGCCGCCGCGCGCATCCCTGGCCGAGCTGGAGCAGCGCGACGCATTCGCGCGGCGTCACATCGGCCCGGATGCCGGGGACCAGGCCGCAATGCTGGCGGTGCTCGGCTATGCGACGCGCGCCGCCCTGATCGACGCCGTTGTCCCGGCCGGAATACGCAAGCGGGAGCCGCTCGACATCGGTGACGCCCGCAGCGAAGCCGGCGCGCTCGCCGAATTGAGGGAAATCGCGGCGCGGAACCGGGTGTTGCGATCGTTCATCGGCCAGGGCTACTACGATACCGAGCTGCCCGGCGTGATCCTGCGCAACCTGCTCGAGAGCCCCGCCTGGTACACGGCTTACACGCCCTACCAGCCGGAAATCTCGCAGGGCCGCCTCGAAGCGCTGATCAACTTCCAGACCATGATCTGCGATCTCACCGGCATGGCGATCGCCAACGCTTCGATGCTCGACGAAGGCACCGCCGCGGCCGAAGCCATGACACTGTGCCGGCGCAGCGGAAAGAATACCGGTCAGATTTTCTATGTCGCCGACTCCGTGCTGCCGCAGACCCTGGCCGTGGTGCGCACGCGCGCCGAGCCGCTCGCGATCGAGGTGAAGACCGGGCCGGCCGCAGCCGCGGCGAGCACCGATTGTTTCGGCGTGCTGCTGCAATATCCCGCCGCCGACGGCGATGTGGAGGATCATCGCGGCCTGGTCGAGGCGGTGCATGCCCGCGGCGGCCTGGTCGTGGTCGCGGCCGACTTGCTCGCGCTCGCGCTGCTCAGCCCCCCGGGCGAGTGGGGCGCCGATGTGGTGGTGGGCTCGGCGCAGCGCTTCGGCGTGCCGCTGGGATTCGGCGGTCCGCACGCGGCCTACTTTGCCACCAGGGACGAGCTCAAGCGCAACATGCCCGGGCGCCTGGTCGGCGTGACGCGGGACAGCCAGGGTAATCCGGCCTACCGGCTCGCGCTGCAGACGCGCGAGCAGCACATCCGGCGCGACAAGGCGACCAGCAACATCTGCACGGCGCAGGTGCTGCTCGCCGTGATCGCGGCCATGTACGCGGTCTATCACGGTCCACGCGGCCTGACCCGCATCGCGCAGCGCGTGCATCGCCTCACCGGCGTGCTTGCAGCTGGTCTGAAGCAAATGGGCGTGGCCGTCGACAACGCAAGCTGGTTCGACACGCTTACCATCGTGTCGGCAGCGGGTGCCGCGGCGGCGCATGCCAGGGCGGAAACCCAGGGCGTCAACCTGCGCCGGATCGACGAGCGGCGCATAGGCGTATCGCTAGACGAAACCAGCACTGGCGCCGACGTGAAGCTACTGTGGCGGATCCTCGCGCCTGCTGGCGCTGAAGCGCCCGAATTCGATGCGATCGAGCGGGGCGTCGGCGCGGCCTATCCGCAGGCCTTGAGGCGCCGCAGCGGCTTTCTCGCGCATGCGGTATTCAACGCTCACCACTCCGAAACCGGGATGCTGCGCTATCTGCGGCAGCTCGCGGACCGGGACATCGCGCTCGACCGCTCGATGATCCCGCTCGGTTCCTGCACCATGAAACTCAATGCGACGAGCGAGATGATTCCCATCAGCTGGCCGGAGTTCGCGCGCATCCATCCGTTTGCGCCGGCGGCGCAGACTGGCGGTTATCGCCGGCTGGTCGCCGAGCTCGAGCGCATGCTGTGCGCGATCACCGGCTATGCCGCGGTATCGCTGCAACCCAACGCCGGATCGCAGGGCGAGTACGCCGGAATGCTGGTGATCCGCGCCTGGCACCGTTCGCGCGGCGAGGGCGAGCGCAATGTGTGCCTGATTCCGGCGTCGGCGCACGGCACCAATCCGGCTTCCGCGCATATGGCGGGGATGCAGGTGGTGGTCGTCGCCTGCGACGCCGCCGGCGATGTCGACCTCGCCGATCTGCGCGCCAAGGCCGCGGAGCACGGCCGCAAGCTGGCCGCGCTCATGCTGACCTATCCGTCCACCCACGGCGTGTTCGAGGCCGGCATCAACGAAATCTGCGACATCGTGCATGGCCACGGCGGCCAGGTGTACATCGATGGCGCCAACCTGAACGCCATGGTCGGCCTGTGCGCGCCGGGACGTTTCGGCGGCGATCTGTCGCATCTGAACCTGCACAAGACCTTCGGCATTCCGCACGGCGGCGGCGGGCCGGGCGTGGGTCCGCTGGCGGTGGCGGCGCATCTGGTTCCGTTCCTGCCAGGGCACGGCGAGTTACCGCGCGGCGCACAGAACATCGGCGCGGTGGCTGCTGCCCCCTATGGCAGCGCCGGCGTCCTGCCGGTCTCGTGGATGTACATCACCCTGCTCGGACGCGAGGGCCTGCGCGCGGCGAGCGAGGTGGCGATCCTGAATGCCAACTATGTCGCCAGACGCCTGGCGCCGCACTATCCCGTGCTCTACAGCGAGCCGGGCGGATTGGTCGCGCATGAGTGCATACTCGATCTGCGGCCGCTGAAGGAGGCGAGCGGCATCGGCGTCGAGGACGTGGCCAAGCGGCTCATCGACTATGGCTTTCACGCGCCCACCATGTCGTTCCCGGTTCCGGGCACTTTGATGGTCGAGCCGACCGAAAGCGAGTCCAAGGCCGAACTCGATCGCTTCATCGACGCCATGATCGCCATTCGCGCGGAAATCCGCGCGGTGGAGGAGGGCAGGTTGGATCGCGAGGATAACCCGCTCAAGCACGCGCCGCATACCGCCGCCGTGGTGTCGTCGGACGAGTGGAAGCATGCATATTCGCGCGAACTCGCCGCCTTTCCCGTTGCCGGGCTGCGCGCGCACAAGTACTGGCCGCCGGTGGGGCGCGCCGACAACGCCTACGGCGATCGCAATTTGATCTGCACCTGCGTGGAATAGCAATGGCGTCAGGTTTTGCTTTCACGCCTCTGCGTCAATGCAACACCTGACCCCTAGATTTGCTGATCCAGGTCGACCACGAAGAGGTTGATCAACTCCGCCAGCCCGGGAGGCGGATCGAGGAAGCGAAAACCGGAACGGTGCGCCCACTCGCCGTCGGGCAGCATCACGCGCACGCTGTAGCGCACTTCCACATCGACGAACACGGCATCGCCGTGCGGGTGCACGATCTTGCAGTTCTTCAGTACCGTGCCCGCGGACAGTTTGATTTCGACATCGTGGATCATCGCGCCCATTCCGCCGACGCTGATATCGGTGATGCGCGCTTCGAACGGGGTAAAACCGCCGCCGTCGGCGACGCAGCGCAGCGGCACACTGGGCGGCAGACGGAAGCGCGGGTGCTCGCGCCGCCGCAGGCGCAGCAGCGCATCGGGGAAGCGCAGGCGGATGGCGGCAACATTCCCGATCATGACGTCGACCGGATCGGCGACGGCGAACTCGATATGCGCGTTGTCGAGGCTGGCGTGCAGCACCAGTGCGGGGCAGCTGAACAGCGCTTGGTTGGCCGGCTTGTCGCGGCTGCAGGCGATGACGATGAACCCGCCGGCCGCATCGACCTGCAGCAGACGCGTCAGGAACAGCAGGTCTTCGCCGCTGTCGTTGCCGATGTCGGCGGAAATGGTGACCTGCCGCTGCGCCAGGGCCTCGAGCACCCCCCTGATCTCGATTTGCGAGCGAAACAGGAAATCGCCAACGCCCAGGGTCTGGTGCGCATACTTGCCGGTGTCGCTGCCTTTGGCCATGGCCTTGCTGGTTGAAGCCCAAGTGATGAACGGAACGCTAGCTTAAGCCGGCGTGCATATCGTTGTCTCAATTCAGCTCCACGCCCAGATCAACGCCTCTATCGCGACGCCGAACATTCTGGTTGCGCTATGCGCAAACCGCGCGCACCTGCCGCATGTCGGTCTCGCCGCGCAGCGCTTTTTCCATGCCGTTCTGTTTCAGGGTGCGCATCCCCGCCACGACGGCGGCATCGAGAATGTCGCTGGCAAAGGCCTTGGACTGAATCTGTCGCTTGATTGCGGGATGCGCGACGAACAGTTCGTGGATGCCGAGCCGCCCCTTGTATCCCGCCTGGCCGCAAGCGGTGCACCCCTTGGCGCTGTAAAGGACCAACTGCTGTTTTCCTTCCCCGAAACGGCTCCTCCATCTGTCGGCCTCCGCGGCCGGATCAAGAGGTGTTCCCAGGCAGTACTCATGCGCCAGCACAAGCAGTTCATCCGCCGCGGGCGCATAGGCTGTCTTGCAATCGGGGCAGAGGCGCCGCGCAAGGCGCTGGGCGAGCACGCCGAGCAGCGCATCGGCGAACTGAAACGGATCTGCGCCCATGTCGAGCAGCCGCACCACGCTCTCAACCGCGCTATTGGTGTGCAGCGTGGACAGGACCAGGTGTCCGGTGAGCGAGGCTTCAAGCCCGATCTTGGCCGTTTCGGCATCGCGCATTTCGCCCACCATGATGACATCCGGATCGAGCCGCAGGAAGCTGCGCAGCGCCCCGGCAAAAGTCCAACCGATCTTGGGGTTGACCTGCACCTGGCGCAGACCCTGCTGGGTGATTTCGATCGGATCCTCGGCGGTCCAGATCTTGCGTTCCGGCGTATTGATGTAGGAAAGCGCCGAGTGCAGCGTCGTGGTCTTGCCGCATCCGGTCGGGCCGCAAATCAGAATCAAGCCATGTGGCTTGATCAGCATCTGCTTCAGTCCCGCCAGTTCCGCCGGTTCCAGGCCGAGGCGATCGATCGGCACGGGTTTGACCGTGGCGAGAATCCGCATCACCACGTCTTCAAGACCGTTTGCCGTGGGTATGGTCGACACGCGCAGTTCGATGCGGGCCGGACCAAAGCGCTTGAAGTCGATGCGCCCGTCCTGCGGCTTGCGCCGGTCGGAGATATCGAGTTGGCTCATGATCTTGATGCGCGAGAGTATCGCATTGCGGAACTTCGGCGGCAGCTCCATGTAGTCGACCATGATGCCGTCCTTGCGGAAGCGTATGCGGATGTTCTTTTTGCCCGGATACGTTTCCACGTGGATGTCCGACGCTTGCTGCGCGTGGGCATCGAGAACTATCTTGTTTACGAATTTGACCAGGGTATTGTCGGATTCGTTGACAGCATCCTCCGCCACCTCAAGGTCCGTGCCCTCGGACTCCAGCTTTGCCAGCAGATCATCGGCGTTGGCTTCGAGCGCCGCCGAATGATAAAACGCCAGATCGTCGGGCCTGTCCTTCGATCGGTCCATCGCCACCGTTTGCAGGACGGGCTCGGTGCTTTCGCCGTAGCACTGATGCATGGCTTCCCTGAGCGCCTCCTCGTCGGCAATTACCGGAATGACCTGCAGCCCGGTCAGGAATCGCAATTCGGTGACGAAGGGCATCGAGATAGGGTCGGACACCGCAATCACCAGTTCCTTGTCGGTCTTGTAGATGGGTAGTATGCCGTTGCGCCACACCATGTTTGCCGGAACCAGGGGGCTCACATCGCGCGGCACCTTGAACTCGCGCAGATTGACGAACGGTATGCCGAGCTTGTGCACCATTACTTTGCGGATCGTATCCCGGTCCACCACGCCCATCTCGATCAGAAGCTCGCCCAATGGTTTCTTGCGTTGCAGTTTCTGTTTTTCCAGAGCGTTGTTCAGCTCTTTTTCGGTGACCAAGCCCAGTTCGGTCAGCGCTTCGCCGAGCCTGAGTATCGGGCGCGCGCGCGTGTGCTGTATCGCGGCGGAGAGCTCCTCCGCCGTGAGGACCTGCTGCTCCGTGAGCAACTCACCCAGCCTCTGCGCGCGCAACTTGCGTTGCTCGACCAGGGCAGCCTCGATCTGTTCCGATGACGCAATTTTCTGCTCTACCAGAATGGTGCCGAGCAGCTCGCCGATGCGAAAGTCGTTTATGGCTGCTTTCGGGATGAAACAGCGCAGGATCGTGCCTTCGGTATCGGGCAGGAACAGGAACAGGCCGCGGTCTTCGGATACGAAGCCGGCAGTGTCGCCGACAAAAGTTTCGCCGTTTTGGTAATCGATGACGAAGGACTGGAAATTCGGCTCGGGAAGGAGTACCCCGGCTTGCGCCCCGGGCAGACCTTCGTGCTTTCTGATAATCACCGGCCTGGGCAGTGTCAGCCGCCTGAACTCGGCAAAGCCGATGCTTTGAATTTCCGGCGCATGCACCGGCTGTATCTCGACCAGTGCCTCGTCCGGCATAACGCGCACCATGCGGCCGCGTAGCTGCGTGCCGTTCAACAGATCGATCACGCATTGCTCCGGCGCCGACGTCGTGTCGCTGCTGGGCAACTCGAAATACGGCGGCGACGGCCACACAAACTCGCGTTGCGGAATGCCGGAATCAAGTTCATTCGTGTCGGTATCGGTCATGGATCACCTACTGGAACACCAGGCGCGCGGCGATATCGCGCCGGCCCAGCAGCATGTCGATCAGGCGGGGGCACGAGTGCGCTTCCTGGCCAAATGGATCAATAGCGGCCAGTCCGTCGCTTCATCGGTTTGGCGCTCGGCCAGCCCTATGCTTGCCGTAAGCGGTGCACCGTCCGGACGCGTGCCGAGCGAATCGCCGACCAGGCGGGCGACCACAAGGCGGGCGCCGTTCATCGGCGTATGCGGGAGGATCAGGACAAATTCCTCGCCACCCCAGCGAATGACCACGTCGGCCTGGCGCAGGAGTGCATGCAGCTTCGCGGCTATACCCTTCAGCGCCTGGTCGCCCGCGTCTTGGCCGAAGTTGTCGTTTATCGATTTGAAGTCGTCGACATCAAGGAACAGAACCGATATCGGCGCGTCCCGATCCCAGGCGAGGCGGAAATGCAGATCGAGCACCTCGACGCCGCTTTGACGAGTCAACGCACCCGTCAGAGGATCGTGGTTGGCGCGATGCAGCAAAGCCGTCATGTAACTGAGTTGAATCGTGCAGGCGAACAGGTAAACCGCGGTGGCGAGCATGAACACCCAGAGCGTGGACAATCCCTCGACCGCATTTACGCCGACGACGAGGAATTGAATTCCGGCGACAGCGGAAGCAATCACGACCGCGAACAACAGGCCTTCGCTGGCCACCAGCGGAAAGACGCTCACGCCCGCCAGGGCAATCCAGGGCAGCGCCCGGTAGAGATTGCCGTTGACGGCCGCCAGACCATCGAGGGGTATGCCCGTGAGCAGCCATTGCGATACGCCATATAGCGTGAGGGGCATTGCCACAACGATCCCGAGCATTGTCAGCGCGAGTGCCCGGCTTGCCCCCGCGGCCGGCGCGACGATCAGCCGGATGCAAACGATTGCGGCAAGAACGCGGCAGGTGGCGAGCACTGGCCAGTGATCCGCCCGCAACGTAGCCGCATCCAGGGCGATCCAGATCAGTGTCAATACCGCGAAAGCGGCCGCGATGAACCTGACGCGGGTCTCAATGACGCCAAGGCGATGGCGCGTCAGATACGGGGCATGGTAGCGCGCGAGCACCAGGTCGACCAAACGCCCGTCTGCCAGCCAGGCGGATAGCACTCGGACCATGTCCTTTATGGCAAGCATCGGGATTGCGCTTCCATTCAGGTGAATAGGTACGGCTCTTCGCTGCGCTTTTCAATCAAGGAACCGGAAATGGCCTTTGACTTCGCCACTCCGGCTGCTTGATCGAAACGCTTCGATTTGCATGCTAGTCGAGAATTCGATCGGCGTCCATTCCATGCGCCCACGGCTGCCGATGCTGCGCCGCGGCCAGGCGTGCGGACAGGTACAATCAAAGCTGATTTGCCATTCAATTTGATCCGAGGCTCAAGCATGATCTACGAACTCTATTACTGGCCCGGCATACAGGGCCGCGGCGAATTCGTGCGCCTTGCGCTGGAAGAAGCGGGGGCCGAGTACCTGGATTTCGCGCTCCTGCCAGAGGAGCGTGGCGGCGGGGTCCTGGCGATGTTGAAATTCCTCGACGGCCCCGAGGTCGAGCGCCCGCCGTTTGCGCCGCCGTTTCTGAAAGCGGGCCGCAGGCTCATCGGGCAGACCGCGAATATTCTCCTGTTTCTCGGTCCGCGGCTCGGGCTCGCGCCGCGCGATCAAGGCGGCCGGCTGTGGACGCACCAGCTGCAACTCACCCTTGCCGACTTCGTGCTCGAAATTCACGACACCCATCATCCCATCGGCGGCGGGCTCTACTACGAGGAGCAGAAGGCGGAAGCCAGGCGCCGCAGCCGCGATTTTCTTGCGCGCCGCCTGCCGAAATTCCTCGGCTACTTCGAGCGCGTCATCGAGGGCAATCCGGATAGCGACAAGTGGCTGGCCGGCAAGCGGCTGACCTATGCCGATCTGTCCATGGCACAAATGATTGCCGGGCTGCGCTACGCGTTTCCCGGAGCAACGAGGAAAGCGCTGCGCGCCTGTCCGCGGCTGCGCGCGCTGCACGACGGGGTGTTTGCGCGCCCGCGCATTCAACGCTATGTCGCGTCGGGGCGGCGGCTGGCGTTCAACAACGACGATATTTTCCGGCGCTATCCCGAGCTGGATGCGTAGTTCGCCCTGCGGGACTCATGCCATCTGGCGGATGCGTTCAGTAATTTTTCTCTTCCTTCCACATGCTGGGAAGGAAGCGAATGACGCGGTTGCGGCCGGTGTTCTTGGCTTCGTACAGGGCCACATCGGCATACTTGACCACCTGCCAGAAAGTGTCCGCATCCGACGGATATTCGGATACGCCTATGGAAATGGTCTTCTGCAGCACCGTGCCTGGCAGTGAAATCTTGGTCTCCTCAACCTTGGCACGAATTTTCTCGGCGACATTGGCCGCAGCCTCGGCAGTGACGTCCATGAGGATGATAAGGAACTCCTCTCCGCCATAGCGAATCACCATGTCCGCCGCCCGCATGCTCTTGACCAGGATTTCTGCCAAGGTCTTGAGCACCTTGTCGCCGGCTTCGTGGCCAAAGGTGTCATTGACCTGCTTGAAGTAATCCAGGTCAAGCATGAGTATGGCGAAGGTGCTTTTCCGGCGTTGGCTGATGGCAATCAAGGTCGTGACGTATTCTTCCAGGAAGCGCCGGTTGTATAGGCCGGTCATGGCGTCGCGCAACGAGCTTTCCCGCAGATGCTCCATCAGCCGTTTGGCTTCAATCACCGGCGCGGTTTCGCGCAGATAGACGGAGATGAACGGGATCATGAACTTGACCAATTGGGCTTCTTCGGGCGTGAAAACCATTTGGACCACGCAGCCTACGGACCCGGACTGGGTTATCGGCAGGCATATGTGGGTCCGGGTCTCACCGTCGTCGGCATTGCGGAACATGGTGCAGATGCCCGGGAAATCGACGGCGTTCACCTCATGGCCTGTTCGCTTCACCCGGCAGTTATTGGCGTCGATCAGGATTTGCTGGTCGCACCAGCGGCAGCTCGCGCCAGGCTCGTCATCAACCATGATCGGCGTGATCCGGTTCTTGCTCGAGGCCACTTCGTAGATGGAGAAATGGCGGAAGTTATATTTGTCGGCAAGCACACGTGCCAGGCGCTGGTAGACTTCAAGCTTGCTCTGGTCTTCCTCGATCGCCTGTTTAAAATGGGATGCTTCCACCAGGCCTTCCACCATCTCGATGGCGGTGACGAGTTGGTTGCCGGTATTCTGATAATGGTGTCCAACCAATTCACTCACGCGCCGGCCGATGGTGGTGATGCCGACATCAAGGAATTCCATCAGGCGGTTCAGTTGCTTGGCTATCTCTCCCACCTCGTCGCTCGTGCGTTGTTCGATCCGTGCAGTGAATACGCCGCCGACAGCTTGAGCCACCGCGCCAGTCACGGCGTTGGCGGTTTCTATCAGTGGTTGAAGCAATCGCCGCAATAGGAACAGTGCGATCAGGACGGCAATAAAGACGAACAGCCCAAGCAGTGAAACGGTGGAAATGGCCTGTCGTTTTACGCCGTCAACGTCGATATCGATGCTAATGGCACCGAGTACGGCACCCTTGCTGGTGGCATGGCACTGCAGGCAGTTTGGCGTGCCCGTGTCGGTGGCGATATAAGGAATAATGGCGCGAAACACCAGTACGCCATCTTGCTCGGTGACCTGCATAACCGGTTCGCCTCGTTCGAGAACATCGACCTCTCCCTTTTCTTCCACGCGTGCCGGGCCGATGCCCTGGCCAAACTGTTTTTCGACGGAAGGGGCCGGGACTATCCTTATTCTTCGGACGCCGGGGACCTCCTTGAGGCGCTCCTGAAATTGCGTGCGTTTAATGGTCGTACCGTTGACCATGCTTTCGGTAAGGCTCGCTATCACCGTCTCCGCTACCGAGCGGGCGTGGCGCTCCGCGGTGTAGAGGGAGAATTCCCGCATCGTGTAGAGTCCGACAATGAACACCACCAACAGCACAAGCCCCATTAGCAAGGAAAAGAACAGGAGTATTTTTGCGTTGAATTTCATGTCGTCAGGCTATGGCCGGATTTGAGGTGGAATTGCCGAATGCGGAACGGAATAGGCGACAAGCGCGTGCTCGTGGAAAAATGCGCCGGCTAAACCGTCTGGCTGCGGCGCCGCTGACACTGCCCGGGATCCATTGTCATTGTTCTTGCGACTCTCTTCGGGACTCTAGGTAAGTTGGATCCCTTAGTCAAGACCATCCTGCAATGAGTCGAGTTTTTGATTGTAGTCACGACAATGTGAGAATCGTGGTGTGATCCCTGTACCTGCGCCGCTCAAGATTCTGACTTGCATGCCGGCTTTGCTCTAAAATGCCCGATAATCACCGAGCCGATTGCCCAATGACCCCGATCCAAACAGCGGCTGCAGCAAATCCAGTTTTCCCGTCCCCTTATTCTGCCGGAGATTCACGTGTCTGAAACCTTGATCGAAGTCGTGGCCGCGGGAGATGCCGATCGCGCGCGCAAACTCCTGGCCGCCGGCGCCGATTGCAATGCGCGCGACAGCGAGGGCGCCACGGCGCTGATGCTGGCCGCGCATGCCGGCAATCTCGGCATGGTCAAGGCCCTGATCGACGCCGGCGCGGACGTGAATGCGACGGACGAGCGCGGCTGGGGCGCGCTGATGAAAGCCGCCTACAACGCGGATCTGGATCGCGGCTTTGCCGGCGTGGCGCAAGCCTTGATCGATGCCGGCGCGAATGTCGAGGCAGCCATCGCTTACGGCATCAGGCCGTTGATGCTGGCGGCCGGCTACGGCGAGACGGCGGTGGTGGAAGCCCTGTTGCGCGCCGGCGCCGACGTCCTGGCGCGCAACGATGGCGGCCTCACCGCGCTGATGATGGTCAAGCAAAAGCACTACGTCGATGTCATCAATCTGCTGCACGAAGCAGAGCGGGAGGCCGGCGTGGGCGAAGGCAGTTGCTCGACCAAGAATGCGCCGGGGTCGAACGTGGTGACTTTTCTCAAACCGACCAAGCGATCGACTTGAGTCGAACCCGGGACATCGTCGGTTCAATTCTTCACCGGCGACGCGGCTTTTTGGTTACCATCGTGTTGCCCGAAGCCAAATGTCTCCCCCAACCCGCTTGCAATCGCCGTATCTGCCGCGCCTAAACCATGATCACCAACCTGTTCTCGCGTACCGCCGCGCACCAGCACGCCGAGCCTGCACAGCGCATTCTCGGCGTCGCGGCGCTGCCGCCGGACTCGGGTGAACTCGCGCAATTGCTTGCCACCGACCCGGCGCCGGAGGTGCGCATCGCCGCCGCGCAGCGTTGTGCCGATCTGACCGCGCTCTCCTCGGCCTGCGCAACGGAAGCCGACGCCGCCGTGCGGCTGGCGCTCGCATCTGCGCTGGGCGAGGCGCTGGCACAAACGCAGGACGGCGCCGCCGCGCAGGCGCTTCTTGCGGCAGACCGGTGCACTGATGCAATCCGGATCGAAGTGGCGCGCCGCGCCAAGGACGCGGAGCGCCGCCGCAGCGCGATCGCCGGCATCCGCGATGAAACCGCGTTGGTCGAAGTCGCGCTTCTCGCCGGGCATGCGGAGACGCGCATGGCGGCGGCGGAGCGCGTGCACACCGCCGACGGGCTGCGCAAGCTCGCGGATGCGGCAAAGAACAAGGACCACGGCGTGGCCCGGCTCGCGCGCCAGCGCATCGACGCGATCAGGCAGCGCCGGGGCCAGGAGGCCGAGGCCGACCTTGTCATCGCGCAACTGGACGCGCTCGCGAACGAGCCCGGTCCGATACTCACCGCGGTGATCGAACTCAACCGTCGCTGGCAGGCGCTCGACATGAGCGGCGAGACTGCACGGCTCGGGCGCTGCGACACCGCGCGCCAGGCGATCCAGGCGCGCTTCGAGCGGGAGCAAAACGAACAGCGTGCGCGCGTGCAGTTCGAGCGCAGGCTGAGCGCGGGAATCGATGCCCTTGGAAGCGCCGCACCCGCGGCGCCGGAGGCACTGGTCGCGATGCGTATCGAACTTGCCGCGCTGCGCGATGAGGCAGGTGCCCGCGGCGACGAAGCCGCGCTCGCGCGGCTGGAGCAGGCGGAGGGCCGCATCGCGCGCTGGGACGGGGAGTTGCAGGCACTGGCCGGCACGCTGGCGCTGGTGCTCGAAGCCGAGCAACTTGCGGCAGGCACTTCGATCGATCACGCGGAACTCCCGGCACGCTGGCAGGCGCTCCCCCGGACGATTCGCACGCCGGAGCTGACACGGCGCTTCGAAGCCGCGATGACCACGGTGGAGCAACGCCGGCTGGCGCAGATCCAGGCCGTGCAGCAGGAGGCGAACGCGGCACGGCAGCAGGTCCATGCGCTGCTGCACGCGGCGGAACGAGCGCTCGCCTCGGGGCAAGTGCATGAAGCGCGCGTGGCCGCCGACGCAATCAAGGCGCTCAAGACCGCGGCGGGCCTGCTGCCCAAACCCTCCACGCAGCGGCTCGGCCGCCTGGTGCAGCAACTGGTGGAGCTCGAGCGCTGGGAATCATTCGGCCAGCAGAACGCGCGGGTGCAGTTGTGCGAACGCGCCGAGGGCGCGGCGAAGCAGACACTGGACCCGCCGCAGCTTGCGCTCGAAGTGCAAAAGCTGCGCAATGAATGGAAGGCGCTCGACCAGCAGCACGCCGGCGTGCCCAAGGCGCTGTGGGAACGCTTCGACGGCGCTTGTGAAACAGCCTACGCCCCCGCGGCCAGATATTTTTCCGAGCTTTCGGCGCAGCGAAAGGAAGCGCGCAAGCGGCGCGACGAGTTCATCGCCGCGGCCGCTGCGCACGCGCCCACCCTGCTGGCCGAGCCCGTCGACTGGCGCACGGTCGAGCGTTGGCTGCGCGAAACCGACCATGGCTGGCGCGAAGGCGATCTGGGCAGCGTCGATCCCGGCGCATGGAAAAAATTCGATCTAAGATTCAAGGCGGCGCTCGCGCCGGCGCGCGACGCCCTGTCGGCCGCGCGCGATCGCGCCAGGGCGGGGCGCCAGGTCCTGATCGACGAGGCCGCGGCGCTGGTGGCCAAAGCGATGGAGCGCGAGGTGCCGTCGCAAGTCAAGGCGATACAGGCGAGATGGCAGTCCGGAGCAAAGGAACTGCCTTTGGCACAGCGCGACGAGCGCGCTCTGTGGACAAAGTTTCGCGCGGCCTGCGATGCCGTGTTCGAGGCGCGCCAGAACAAGCGCAAGGAGGAGGACGGTCGCAAGAACGAGCACCGCCACGCGCTGCAGGACCTGTGCGCGCAACTCGAGCAGCTCGCGCGCGATGCAGGCAAGGAGGAGCAGGAACTGCGCCGCGCACTGCGCGATCTGCAGGAGCGGTGGAAACAGCAGGCCGGCGTCCCCAGTCCGGACCTGCGCAACCTCGAATCGCGCTTTGCCAAAGCGAAGGCCGCATTGGAATCGATGCTGTCGGCCCGCGTTCGTTCGCGTGAAGCGGCGGTTTGGCAGACCCTGGCGGCGAAACAGCGCCTTTGCGAGGAACTGGACGCTATGGTGCGCTCGGGCGGCGCTTCGGCTCCATTGGAGGTCGAAGCGGTCGAAGCGCCGACGGCGACGGCGCGTGATCGCTGGGCGGCCTTGCCCGAACTGCCGTCTGCCTGGGAGAAGAAAATGCTGGCGCGGCGCGATGCCGCGTTGGCCGCGCTGTCCGACGCGGCCGCAGCGGCAAAATATCTGGCGCGGATCGAGCAGGGCGCCGCGGCGCGCGGCGAAGGCCTGCTCGAACTGGAATTGCTGCTGGGCATGGACAGCCCGGCGGAAGTTCAGCCGCAACGGCTCGCGCTGCAGGTGAAAAAGCTGAAGGAGCGCTTCAGCGGTGCGACAAGCGCCGGCCCGGTTACCGCGCCCGAGCGACTGGTCGCGTGGTGCGCGCAGCCCGGCGTAGCCGATGCGCTCGACCGGCAGCGCTTTGAGCGCATTCTCGCGAGGGTCGAGACGGCGCGCTGAGAATGTCTGCAGGGCTGCTTCAAATTTAGCTGTCAGTATGCTGCGCCGAATAGAACTCAGACGGTCTGCCGCCGGCCGGCGCGGAGAATGACGCGGTATTTGCAACGCAGGAGGGCTTATGCCAAAGCAGGAGTGGATCGACGTCGGTGCGGCGGACGAGCTCGCGCAACGCGGGCTGCAACAGGTCAGCGCGAAGCGAACGCGCATTGCGCTTTGCCATCGCGACGGGCAGTTCAGCGCCATTTCCGGAGGGTGCAACCATGCGGGCGGTCCGCTCGGCGAGGGCTGGCTCGACGGCGACTACGTGACCTGCCCGTGGCATTTCTGGAAATTTCATTGCCGCACGGGCGAAGGCGAGCCCGGGTTCGAGGAAGACCGGGTGCCGACCTATCCGGTCAAGGTCGAGAGCGGGCGCGTGCTCGTCGATATCGGGGCGCCGACGCCGCGCACGAAAAAACCGCATGCGCCGCATCCGCTCGCGCGCCCGGTCGTGCGCGCGCCCGGGCCGATCCGCGTCGTCGGCATTTCGACCACGGTGATGCACCCCGAGCACCCGCGCTACAGCACCTCGGATGCGCTGCTCGAGACCGCGATCGCGCATGCCAAAACGCGCGGCTGCGATGCGGAAGTCATTTACCTGCGGAAACTCAACTTCCGCGCCTGCGAGGGCTACTACTCGAAAAGCGCGCGGGCGTGCACCTGGCCATGCTCGATCACGCAGATGGATCCGGCCGATGAACTCGACCGCGTGTACGAGGCGGTGGTGCACTGGGCGGACGTGATCCTGGTCGCGACGCCGATCCGCTGGGGCGTGGCGAGCAGCCTCTATTTCAAAATGGTCGAACGCATGAACTGCATCCAGAACCAGGAGACGATCGCCAATCGCCAGTTGCTCAAGAACAAAGCGGCGGCGTTCATCATCACCGGCGGACAGGACAACGTGCAGGCGGTCGCAGGCACCATGCTCGGTTTTTTCGCCGAGGTCGGCTGCCAGTTCCCGCAGTTTCCGTATATCGCGCACTCGCGCGGGTGGAGCGCCGAGGACATGGAAAACAATACCGGATATGTCGAGAAGAGCAAAACCCTGCACGAAGGCGCGGAGGCGCTGGCAGACCGCGCCATCGACATGGCGAAGCTGCTGGTGGCGGGAACCATTGCGGAGGTGAAATTGGTGGGCGGTGGGCGCAAAGGCCGCCAGCTCGACGTCAAGGCGCAGACCTGACAGGAAAGCCGCGCTCGCCTTTGGAATCGGTGCGTCGTGGCAGTCCGTTTCTGCGGCAGGGCGATCAACTTCACTCCAGTTCTCACGCGTGGCCTCCGATGACCTCGATTCGCACATCCGTACTTGCGCTCGCCCTGGCGCTCGCGGCGTGCGCGCCGGTGCCGCAGCGCGCCGGCATTCCGACGACCTGGCAGGGGTCGCCGAACTTCGACGAAAGAAAGCCCAACCTCGTCATTATCCATCACACCAGCGACGACACCGTCGATCAGGCGCTGCGCACGCTCGCCAACCCGCTGCGATCGGTCAGCGCGCATTACCTGATCGGACGCGAAGGCAGGATCATCCAGCTGGTGGATGAGCGTGCCCGTGCCTGGCACGCCGGGGCGTCGAAATGGGGCGCCGATACGGATATCAACTCGGCCTCACTGGGAGTCGAACTCGACAACAACGGACGCGAACCGTTCCCGGACGCTCAGATTGCGGCTTTGCTCGAGCTATTGACCGACATCAAGCAACGGTATCGCATTCCAGGCGCAAATTTCCTCGGCCATGCCGACGTTGCGCCACGGCGAAAAGTCGATCCCAGTCGTTATTTTCCGTGGAAGACACTTGCGGAAAACGGTTTTGGACTGTGGTGCGATGCGCCTTTTCCGGAGCCGCCGGCAGCATTCGACGCGGTGGCGGCATTGCGCGCGCTTGGCTACGACACCGGCGATGTGGCTGCCGCCATGCAGGCTTTCAGCCTGCATTTCTCGCCGGATGAACCCACCTCCGAACTGAGCACGCACGGCCGCGCCCTGCTTTATTGCCTATACAGGAAGGCAGGCAACTGAGCTTTTCAACGTGCTCCTAACGGCCTTCAAATTTGGGTTTGCGCTTTTCGGTGAACGCGACGACCGCCTCGTGCTGGTCGCGAGTGTGCTGTGCCAGCGCCTGCATCGACGCTGCCATCTCCAGGGCGATTGGCAGGCTGAGCTGCTGCGAATCGCGCAGCAGGCGTTTGGTCAGGCGCAGCGAATGCACCGGCTGGGCGGCAATGCGGCGGGCGAGGGCCATGGCTTCGTCCATCAATTGGTCGTCGTCGGCCACCTTCGACACCAGGCCGATGCGCAGCGCTTCGCCGGCGTCGATGAAATCGCCGGTGAAGGTCATCTCGCAGGCTTTCGACATCCCGATTGCGCGCGGCAGGAACCAGGCGCCGCCGTCGCCGGATACCAGGCCGACGCGCAGAAAACTCTCGGCGAAAGTCGCGCTGCGTCCGGCGATGCGTATGTCGCACATGGAGGCGAGGTCACAGCCGGCGCCCACTGCGGCGCCATTGACCGCGGCGATCGACGGTGCTTCCAACCCGTACATCGCCAAGGGGATGCGCTGAATGCCTTGCAGATAGCCGCGGCGAATCTCCGCCGGGCTTCCGCCAAACAGGCCTTTGCGCTCCTTCATCACCTTGACGTTGCCGCCGGAGGAAAAACCTTCACCCGCGCCGGTCACGATGACGCAGCCGACGGAGAGGTCGGCATTGATGCGGCCGATGCATTCGACCATGGCCTCGACGATGGCGGGCGAGATGGCGTTGCGCGTGCGGGGTTCGTTCAAGGTCAGGATGACGATGCCGCCGTCCTGTTCGTATCGTACTGGTTCGCTCACGGTTCGTATTCCTTTATTCGTGTGGCTGATCTACGCCAAGCATGCGCGGTACCCGGGTGGCGAAACATGCACCGGGATCGACGCATCGATATTACCTTTTGCGCCGCTGCGGTGTCTCGGATATATTGATCCTGTCGCGTCCCGGTTGGCGTAGCGTCGATCGCCGCGGTATTTCGATTGGAGCAAGAATGCACGAATTCAGGTTCGAGCCGGTGCAAATGCCGGCGGCGGCGCAGGCCCTGCGCGGAGAGGTGCGCGCATTCATCGCGGAGGAGGTGGCGAAGGGGTCGTTCACGCCGAGCGGCAATTCCTGGTCTTCCTTCGACCCGGATTTCAGCCGCAAATGCGGCGAGCGCGGTTATATCGGCATGCGCTGGCCGAAGGAATACGGCGGACACGAACGCTCGGCGCTGGAACGTTATGTCGTGAACGAGGAAATGCTTGCCGGAGGCGCGCCGGTGGGCGCGCATTGGATCGCCGACCGGCAAAGCGGCCATCAGATTCTGCGCTACGGCAGCGAGCGGGCGAAGCGAACCATCCTGCCGAGGATCGCCGCCGGGAAGTGTTTTTTCAGCATCGGCATGAGCGAGCCCGACTCCGGCTCCGACCTCGCCGCGGTGCGCACGCGCGCTGCAAAGGTCGACGGCGGCTGGAACATCAGCGGTACCAAGGTCTGGACCAGCGGCGCCCACCGGACGAATTACCTGATCGCGCTCGCGCGGACCTCGCCCAAAGGGGAGGATCGCCATGCCGGCATGACCCAGTTCATCGTCGATCTTTCGCATCCCGGTGTCACCGTGCGGCCGATCTACAACCTTTACGGCGGCCACGACTTCAATGAAGTGGTGTTCGACCAATTTTTCGTGGCCGACGACATGGTCATGGGCGAAGCCGGCATGGGATGGACGCTGGTGACGGGCGAGCTGGCGTTCGAGCGTTCCGGTCCCGATCGTTTCCTCAGTACCCATCAGCTGCTGGTCGAATCGATTCGCGCCGTCGGGGCGGACCCCGATGCGCGCTCGGCCAGCGACATCGGCCGCTTTGTCGCGCATCTGGCGACGCTGAGGCGCATGTCGATTTCGGTCGCGGGCATGCTCGAGCGCGGCGCGCAGCCGAGTGTCGAGGCGGCATTGGTCAAGGACATCGGTACGGCGTTCGAGCGCGAAATTCCAGAAACCTTCCGCCACCTGATTCCGACCGAACCGACCCTGGGCGACGGCGCCAGTTATGCGGAGCTGCTCGGCATGACCATCCTGTGCGCGCCCGGGTTCACTCTGCGCGGCGGCACGCGCGAGATCCTGCGCGGCATCATTGCACGGGGGCTGGGATTGCGATGAGCGGAATACGCGATGATCTTCTGAAAACCGTCGACCGCATTTTCGGCGAGCATTGCCCGAAAGCGCTGCGCGAATCCGCCGAAGCGGGCGAATGGCCGGCCGTTCTGTGGCGGGCGCTGGAGGAGACAGGCCTCGACCGGGCCGCCTTGCCGGAGGCAGACGGCGGCTCCGGGCTGGCATTCGAGGATGCGATGCTGGCGCTGCGCCGCAGCGCTTATCACGCGGCGCCGCTGCCGCTGGCGGAGACCATGCTTGCCGGACGGCTGCTTGCCGCCGCGGGCCTGGCGGTGCCGCAAGGCGCCCTGACGGTGGCGCCGGTCAGGACCAGCGACCGGCTCGAGTTCGTGCACGGCGTTTCGGGGGCGACGGTGGTGGGAGCGGTGCATCGTGTGCCCTGGGGCAATCTGTGCGCGCATGCGGTGGTTGCCGGCGAACTCGACGGTAAAGGCGTGGTGGGCCTGGTCTCTACAGCCGGCGCGGCGCGCGGCGTCGACAAGAATCTGGCCGGCGAGCCGCGTGCGCTGCTCACATTCGATCACGCGCCGCTCATTGCGTCCGCGGCTTTGGACGATGCACTTGCGCGCCTCCATGCCGAAGGTGCGCTCTATCGCAGCGTGCAGATGGCCGGCGCGCTCGAGCGCTCGCTCGAATACGCCTTGCAGTACGCGAACGAACGCGTCCAGTTCGGCCGTCCGATCGCCAAGTTTCAGGCGATACAGCACATGCTCGCGCAGTTGGCCGGGCAGGTGGCGGCCGCTAGTGCCGCGGCCGACGCGGCGGTCGAGGCCTCGTGCCTTGCGCCGGACGAGTTTGCGGTTTCGGTGGCGAAGTCGCGCGTGGGCGAAGCGGCCGGCAAGGGCGCCGAAATCGCGCATCAGGTGCATGGGGCGATGGGCTACACGCGCGAGCACGATCTGCACTACAGCACGCGCCGCCTGTGGTCGTGGCGCGACGAGTTCGGCAATGAAAGCTATTGGCAGAGCCGCCTCGGCCGTGCCGTCGCGGCCGGCGGCGCCGATGCGCTCTGGCCCATGCTCAGCCGGCTTTGAGCGTCGGCGTCAACGCCCCCTGAACACAGGCGGGCGTTTTTCGACGAAGGCGCGGGCCGCCTCCAGATGATCCTCGGTTTTGGCGGTTTGAACCTGATGCAAGGCCTCGAGGTCCAGGAGTTGCGATAGCGTGCCGCTTTCGGCGGTATTGAAGTTCTGCTTCATCAGGCCCAGCGCGATGCGCGGTCCGCCGGCAAGGCGCCTGGCCAGCGCCATCGTGGCGTCCACGAGTTCGAAATCGGGCACTACCTCGTTCACCATGCCGAGTGCGAGCGCCTGGCGGGCATCGAGAGCATCGCCGGTGTAGTACAGTTCGCGCGCTTTGCCGGTGCCGACCAGTTTCGACAGAAAATAGCTGCCGCCGAAGTCGCCGGAGAATCCGACTTTGACGAAAGCAGTGATGAAGCGCGCCGATTCCGACGCGACGCGCAAGTCGCAGGCGAGCGCCATGGCGAGTCCGGCGCCGGCAGCCGGCCCGTTCACCATGGCGATGGTCGGTTTCGGAATTTCGTGGAGCAGGCGCGAGACTTCCATCCTGCCGCGCAGGCGCTGCACGGCGTCCTCGACATTCAACAGGCTGGTGCCTTCGGCCATGCTCTTGACGTCGCCGCCGGCACAGAAGCCGCGGCCGGCGCCGGTCAATACCACAACCGCGATTTCCGCATCGGCCCCCAGCCGCGGCAGGGCCTCGAGCAAGCCGTCGAGGATGGACGTCGAGAGCGCATTGAGCCGGTCGGGGCGGTTGAGCGTCAGCGTTGCGACGCGATCGGTCACAGTCTCGATCAGTTCAGAATGCATGGAGAAGCTCCTTGGATATGAGAGAGAATCGGCGATCTTGCGTTAAACGCTAAACGGCCCTGGATTTTATCCATAACCGCCTTTTCCGGACGGATGTTTCTTATCCGTCCGGAAAAGCCGGTTGGCGCGCGGAGCGCGCAATGCCCGCGCGTCGACGTCGGTGGCCGTAGAAAAATGCCTCGCGCTGCGGCGACGAAACTTGCGCGGACGGCGGCCCGTCCGCGCGGATCGCCGATTGCGCGCGGATGATGAACCTATCCGCACGCAATCGGCGATCTTGGATTAAACCCCGGATGACGATAGGCGCGCGCAGCGCGCAAGTCATGCGTCGCACCTGTCATCAACCCAGGCGATCGAGCATCGCCGGGGTGACGAGCGTGATGCCGTTGTCGGTGCGCTCGAACCGTCTTGCGTCCGCTGCCGGATCTTCGCCGATCACCGTCCCCGCGGGAATGCTGCAGCCATGGTCGATCACCACGCGCGTGAGGCGCGAGTGGCGCCCGACGGTGACTTCGGGCAGCAACACGGCTTCCTGCAACTTGCAATAGGAGTTGACGCGGCACTTCGAGAACAGCAGCGAGTTTTCGATCACCGACCCGGAGATGATGCAGCCGCCGGACACCAGCGAATCGAGCGCCATGCCGCGGCGGCCGTCTTGATTGAAAACGAACTTGGCCGGAGGCAGTTGCTCCTGATAGGTCAGGATGGGCCAGGTGCGGTCATACATGTCGAGTTCGGGCTGGACCGCCGTCAGATCGATGTTGGCTTCCCAATAGGCATCGATCGTGCCGACGTCGCGCCAGTACGGTTCCTTGGTGGTGTCGCCCATGACGCAGCTGTGGCCGAACGGGTGCGCCACCGCCTCTTTGCTGCGCACTGTCTGGGGAATGATGTCCCTGCCGAAATCGTGGCTGGACGAGGGATCGGCGAGATCGCGCGCCAGCGCGTCATACAGGTACTGCGCGTTGAACACGTAAATGCCCATGCTGGCGAGCGCGCGCTCCGGCTTTCCCGGTATCGCCGGAGGATGGGCCGGCTTCTCGACGAAGTCGGTGATGCGGCGCGACCGGTCGATCGCCATCACGCCGAAGCCGCTGGCATCGGCGACGGGCACCTCGATGCAGGCGACGGTGCATTGCGCGCCCATGGCGACGTGATCGGTGAGCAGGAGCGAATAGTCCATCTTGTAGACATGGTCGCCCGCCAGTACCACGATGAATTGCGGCCGCTTGTCGCGGATGATATCGAGGTTCTGAAATACCGCGTCCGCCGTGCCGCGGTACCAGGATTCCTCGCTGACGCGCTGTTGCGCCGGCAGCAGGTCGATGGATTCGTTCATTTCGGTCTTCAGAAACGACCAGCCCCTTTGCAGGTGCCGCAGCAGGCTGTGCGATTTGTATTGCGTGGCGATGCCGATCTGCCGAATGCCGGAATTCAGGCAATTGGACAGGGCGAAATCGACGATGCGGAATTTGCCGCCGAAGTACACGGCAGGTTTTGCCCTGCGGTCGGTGAGCTGTTTCAGGCGCGAGCCCCGGCCGCCCGCCAGCACGATGGCAAAGGCGCGCTTGGGGAGCTGCAGTCGGGCAAGCGTATCGGCGGGCATGGCCATGCTCCTGTAGCGTCCCGGCAGGATGCTGAAAACGCCGCTAGACGCCTATATTACTGCTACTGCCTGCATTCGGTAACGCACCGGCCGGGTCGGCGCGAATCGACCCTGTCATACGAGAGCGGCAAACGAGAGCCGCAAACGAGACAAATGGCGCGGGAAAGGGATATGATGAACGGGCGCTCGCGGCACAGACCGCTTCCGGATGGGGGAAATTATGAAACTTTTGCGTACCGCAGTTCGTCAATGGGTTTCCGTGCTGGTGCTGGTCGCGTTTCCGGGTACCGCATGTCTTGCACAAAGCAACGCCGCGGTGCCGCCCGGTGTGGCGCTCAAGGGGCACGACACGGTGGCGTATTTCACCGAGAAGCGTCCGGTAATGGGCACGGCCCAGAACGGTTACGAGTGGGACGGCTCGCGCTACCTGTTCTCCAGCGCCAAGCACCGTGAGGCATTTGCGGCCAACCCCGACCGTTATGCGCCGCAGTTCGGCGGCCTGTGCGCGACCGGGCTCGGCATGGGAATGAAGACCGCCGCCGACCCGAACGTGTGGAAGATCGTGGACGGGAAGCTCTACGTGTTCTCTTCGGTCGAAGCGAAGCAGGCGGTGGACAAGGATCCGACGCTGCTCACGCGTTCGCACCAGGCCTGGAAGGGAAAGAAGTAGGGGGCCGGCGCCACGCCTCACAATCCGGCCTTGCGCAGCCCCTCCTGCGCCCTTGCCTTGAGCTTGGCGTCGACGAAGCGCGTGCCGAACGCATCGACCCGGAAAAACGGATCGAACCGGAGCAACTGTTCCGCCGCCTTGCGCGCTTCCTCCGCGTTTCCCATCTGCCCGAGGGTCGCGGCGCGCACCGCGTGCAGGTAAGCAAGATTCGGAGAACGCGCGAGCGCCGTGTCCGCCACCGCGAGCGCTTCCCGATAGCGCCCCGCCAAGTAATAGGCCATCGCCAGACTGAAACCCGAATCCGGGTCGATGCGCGGATCGAAGCGGTGCGCGGCTTCGCTCGCGGTGATCGATTCGTCGAGCCTCCCGAGCCACAGCAGGGCCTCGCCGCGCAGAGCGTAGGCAAACGCGTCGCTGACGTTCTGCTCGATCGCTCGATCGGCCTCCGTCAGCGCGCGGTCGAATTGTCCATTGGAAGAGTAGACCCGGGCGAGCAACGCGTGCGCGCGTGCGTTCGCCCCGGCTTCCTCCAGCGCAAGCGCCTGCCGCGCGAGTTCCTCGCCGCGTTTCAGGCCTGCTTCGGGATCTTCGGTCCATCCATGTCCGGTGCGTTGCAACTCGGCCGCGGCAAGCTGGACATAGGCCTCGGCGTATTTCGGCGCGAGCTTGAGCGCCTGTTCGATCATTTCACGCGCCTCGCGGTTGGCGCTGCGCTCGGCGCGGCTGATCAGCGCGCGCGCGCGCAGCACCAGGTCGTAGGCCTGCAGGCTCTCGGTCGGCTTCGCGAACACGCGCTGCTGCTCCAGGCGCGTGAGCTTGACCGCGAGCGCGCCGACGATGTTCTTCACGATCCGGTCCTGGATCTCGAACACCTGCTTGCCCTCGCCATCGTAGCGCTCGGACCACAGCAGCGTGCCGCTCGCCGCATCGCTGAGTTCGACCGCGACGCGCAGCTTTCCGTCCGCCTCGCGCACGCTGCCCTGCACGATGTAGCGCACGCCGAGTTCCCGGCTGATTTCCTCCCTGGTGGCGCTGCGGTTCTTGTATTCCTGCACCGCGTTGCGCGCGATCACCATGACGCCGGAAAATCGCCCGAGCGCGTTGATGATATCCTCGGTGATGCCGTCGCTGAAGTAGTCGCGCTTGTCGCCACCGCTCTGGTTGGCGAAGGGCAGCACGGCGATGGCGGCGCGCGCGTCGGAAATCGCGGCGGGCTTGCCCGCGAGCAGCGCCGCGGCCGAGGCGCGCACGCGTTTCGCAAAATCCGGCGCGACGAGGAACGAAACCGCGACCGCGGCGATGAGCAACACTGCGATGCCGGCGGCTGCGCGCGGCCACCACGCGGCGCGCTTCTTCGGCACGCTCAGCCTGCCCGGCGCCGCGGCGGCGCTGCCGGGTCCGCTCAGGTCGAGCGCATAGACGTGCACCGGCCGGGCAATGTTTTTCACCGCGTGCTCGCCGCGGTCGACACAGCGGTACGCGATCTTGTCCCGGACCTGCTCGTAGGCACTCGCCGAAATCGCCACGCCGCCCGGCTCGCAGATGCTTTCCAGCCGGGCAGCGATATTGACGCCGTCGCCGTAGACGTCGTCGCCGTCTATGATGATATCGCCGAGGTTGATGCCGACGCGGAGCACGATACGGCGCTCCGGCGGGTCGGCGGCGCCGCGCGTCGCCATCTCGATCTGTATCTTTGCGGCGCATTGCACCGCCGCGACGACACTGGTGAACTCCGCCAGCAGCCCGTCACCGGTGGTCTTGAAGATGCGGCCCTGGTGCAATGCGATGGCCGGATCGATCACTTGCGCACGCAGCGCCTTGAGCCGCGCCAGGGTGGCTTCTTCATCGGCGCCCATCAGCCTGCTGAAGCCGACGACATCCGTCGCGAAAATCGCGGCGAGCCGGCGCTGGACGGTTTCCGGAGGCATCATCGGCTGAATGCGGTCGTGAGCGGCAACTCAGTCACGATCACGCCGCTGCGTCGACGATTTTGACGCCGCTGAAGTATTTCTTGTAGTAGCCCCGGTCACGGGTCAGAAGACGGTCGCACTGCCTGGCGGCATGCGAGCCAATCAGGAAATCGGCGATTACGCGGTCGCGCTTTCCTCCCGCACGCCGATACTTTTTCCAGGTTACCCCGGCAAGCGTCGCGGCGTCCTCCTGCATCGGCGAAAAGCCGACGCCCAGGGTATGCATCGCCCGCTCAAACGCTTCATCGCTTGCAAACGCGGCGCGCGTTTCGCTCCAGACGATGTCGCATGCGACCACGGCGCCCGCGTTGAGTCCGGCACGCAAGGCCAGCGCCGACGCGGCGCCGAATCGGGGATCGGCGCCGAATACGTCGATGAGAACGCTGGTGTCCACCGCGGTGATCATTTTGCGGAATCGCCGCGCAAGGCGCGGACGAACTTGTCCGTGTCGATGCGGCCGCCGAGGCAACCGAACACGTGGGAGACGGGGTCGGTTTCGGCCTTGCGCGCGACCAGCGTGCCGTCCTTGGCGACGAACTCCAGCGCCGTTCCGGGACGGATGCCGAGCTTGTCCCGCAACGGCTTTGGAATGGTGACTTGCCCGCGCTCCGCGACGATGGCTTTCATGAGGGTCTCAGGCGGTAATTGGAATATGGAACATTATACATGGATCACGCATGGAAAAGTATGCATTGGCCACCTGAATTGCACGGCAGCGTCCCTGCCAGCTTCATCCGGTACCGACTCGCTCCAGGGCACGGCTGCGCGCCAGCCTGGTGTCCCGCCAGGGCCATGCGAGATCGAAGCGGCGTCCGTGCAGGAACACGCTGACCCAGGTCTTCTGCACCCAGTAGTGAAAGCTCGCCAAGGCTGCGCCTGCGGTAAAGCTGCAAACGAGGAGGAATTTGAGGACTGCGGGAAAATCGAATTGCACCAACCACCAGCCGGCGAGGCAGACCAGCGGCATGTGCACCAGAAACACCCAATACGACGATTGTGATACATACAGGATCCAGGGCGATTCGCGGTCAAAAAAACGCAGCGCGCTTCCCATGAACAGGTAGATCAGCGTCCAGGTGCATAGTCCGTTTGCCAGCACTGCGACAAGGTGAAGCCCGAAGCTTGCGCCGCGCTCGCCGTTGTCGAGATGGCTCGCGTACGTTGCAAGCGGGAACAGGATCGCCGCGATCCCCGCCCAGAGGGGTACGCGTTGCGGCAAGGCACGCAGAAAATCGCGGTATCGATGGAACAGGTAACCGAGCACGAAGAACGACCCGTAATAGACGAGCGAGGGCGGGTGCGGCTTCAAGTGGATGAATCCCTCGTGCAGCTGGCCGCCGTGGAACGGCCACAAGGTTACGGATGTGTAGAGCGCAAAGGCCAGCAGCAGGAAGGGCGAAGCCAGCCAGCGCCTGAACCGTTCCTCGAACTTCGCCGTGCATTTCACCACGAACCGGCATAACGGGATCAGGAGGTAGAAAAAGCAGAGGTAATACAGGAACCACAAATGCCCGAGGCTCGCTTCGCCGGTGGGAACTCCCTTCGCCGCGAATTCCTGGCCGAGCAGCAACATGGCCTTGCGCTCCGGAATGATGTCGTGCGTGCCGAAGCGCGCGCTGAGCATGAAATCGAACATCAACAGGCCGGTAAGCGGCAGGATGGTGACGATGCCCGCGGCGAGCGGCGCCAGAACCCGGCGCGCGCGATCCCGGTAAGTGCCCCAGACACCGCGCTTTTCCACCAGCAAAGACGTGAAGAAACCCGCGAGGACGAAGAACGTCGGCATGCGAAAGCTGTGAATGAAGGCGAAAATGAGATCGAACACCACCGCGTTGTTGCGGTCGGTGGGGATGGGCATCGCCGGCGGTGGTGTTTCCAGATAGAGCATAGCGGCGTGCAGCACGATGCCCAGCATCATCATGCCGCCGCGCAGGGCGTCCAAGCCATAGTAGCGGCGCTCATCCATGAGGGATCTCCCTGGCATCGTCCCGCGCGTCGAACCCGGAAAAGATTCGATGCAGCATTTGAGTCATTCGATCATCGTGCCGGCGCATTGCCTGGAGGATGCGAGGCGGGGAGGACGCTGCGCATCCTCCCCCCCGATCCGACTTGGCTATTTAGCGCCAGGTGCGCGATATCCGGCCCCGGCGGCCTTCTTCAGCGCCTTGACCGCCTCGGCGCCGGTCATCAGCGGCGTGGTCTTCACCGCTCTCAATTTCCCGCTCTGCGAGACGGCAAATGCAAATGCGGCGGCGCTCACGTTGTCGGGCATTTGTGAAATGCCGACGACATCGTAGTCGCCGAAACAGAACCAGAATCCCTCGAGCTTTCCGCCCAGTCCTTCCACCACCGGGGCGATCGCAGCTCCCCGGTCTTCCGGCTTTTTCACCATCGCGGCAATCGCTTCGGCGGTGTACGCCGCTTGCACCATGTAATAGGCCATGATTTCTCCTCGTGCGTTGGAAAATGGACCGGTCCCGCCTGAGGCACCGGTTTCGCTTGCGGAAGGCAAGTACAGCATGCCGAGAAAAGCGGCCCCGCGCCGCTTGCTGCAATCCTCCCCGAGCAAAATTACACTACACCCCGCGCAGGCGCAACGCAATGTCGCCGTATCGCCCTAGCGCTTTCCGTCATTCTGCTTGGCGCCGGCCTGTTGCGGACGCCGATGCCCGGAGATCCGCGTCCCTACTGCCTCTGCGGCCGTTTCAGTGTTTCGATGGACAAGATTGATCTCCTGGAAGAACGTGATCCAGCACCGCTTATTCGATGACCTCGTCCGCCTGCACCAGCACCGATTGCGGAATGGTGATGCCCAAGAACTTGGCGGCCTTGAGGTTGATGACCATCTCGAACCGGGTCGGCTGCTCGACCGGCAGTTCGCCCGGCTTGGCGCCTTTGAGGATTTTGTCGACGTACACCGACGCGCGTCGGAAATTGTCGGCAACGCTCGATCCGTACGACGCGAGGCCACCAAGCTCCACATACTCTCTCGCGTAGTACACGCCGGGCAGCCGGTGCTTCAGCGCCAATTGGACCACCTGGGCTCGAGCGGTAAACAACAGGGGGCCCCCCTGCACCACAATCGCATCGATACGCTCCCGCGCCATCCTGGCGAACGCGCCATCCAGTTCGTCTCGCCCGCGAATCGGCACGGACTGCATGCTCAGACCCAGCTTCGAGGCTGCACTCTCTGCCGCCTTGCGGTAGCTCTCCGCGGCCGGCTCGCCAAGATTCCACAACACGGCGATGCGCGTGGCTTTCGGAATCAACTCCTTCAGCAACTCGACATGCTTGCCGAAAAACTCGGGGCTGGGATCGGTGGCGACTCCAGTGATATTCCCGCCGGGCCGGGCGAGGCTGGCAATGAAGCCGGAGCCCACGGGATCCCGCGAACCCGTCATGACGAGTGGGATCGTCGACGTCGCCTGCATGACTGCGGCGATAACGGGATTCGAGCCCGTCACGATGACGTCGGGCTTGAGCCGGACGAGTTCTGCCGCGAGTTCAGGAAGCCGCTCCACTTTTCCGCCGGCAAAGCGCCGCTCGATGACGATATTTTTCCCCTCGACGTAGCCGAGCTCGCGCAGTCCTTCTTCGAACGCCTTAGTAACGTGTGCCGCCTCACTCGGCGCCGCGGTCTGGATGTAACCGATCCGGTACACCTTCCCGCTCGTTTGCGCGTTTGCGCTGAACGGCGCGGCGAGCAGAGCGCCGGTGGCGATCAGAAATTGCCTGCGTTTCATGCGCTTCATCCGGTCCGCTTTTCGTTGCGCCGGTTCATTCGATCACCCGGTCGGCGCGTACCAGAACCGACTGAGGAATCGTAATCTTGAGAGCCTTGGCGGCCTTGAGATTCAACACCATACGGAAGTTGGTCGGCTCTTCGACCGGAAGATCCGCAGGCTTCGCGCCTCGCAGAATCTTGTCCACTTAGGGTGCTCCACGGCGCAATTGATCGATATTGTCCGTTCCGTAGGATAGAAGCCCGCCCGCCTCGACGTACCTCTCATCGACGTAGATCGCCGGCAGGTTCACACGCGCAGCGCTGCTGACCAGCGATTTGCGCAGTTGAAAGAGATGCGTTGAATCCGCAGTGCCCAGCAGCCCTTGCGCACCCTCCCGTACCATGCGGTCAAACGCGGGGCGCAACTCCTGTTCAGAGCGAGCCTCGGCTGTCAGGAGTTGCATCCCCAGCTTCCTCACGTGTTCTCCATATCCGTCAATAGCGTATTTGGCAGTGTCGGGAACGGCGGGATTCACCAGTACTGCCACGCGCCGTATCCCGGGCCTGATTTCCCTGAGAAGCTCGACCCGCTTGGCGTTCAATTCAAATGCGCGGGTCGAGGCGCCGGTGACATTGCCACCTGGCCTGGCCAGACTTGCAACCAGACCGGACTTTTCCGGATTGCTCACGATCGTGAAGACGATCGGCACGTCCGGCGTAAACTTCTTTGCAATCAGCGCCATAGTTCCGAAATAGGCGTACAGAACGTCGGGCCTCTTCGCCAACAGTTCTGCGATTACCGGCTCGTAGCGAGTCGCATCTCCATGGGCGTAGGCATACACATACTCGATGTTGCGGCCTTCGTCCCACCCCAGTTCGGTCATCCGTTGCCTGAATGCCGATAGTCCTTCGTTAGGGACGTCAGGCGCAATCGGGACCGCGATCGCCACGCGACGCAGGCGCGGCGTTTGCGCGTGTAATCCGGAGGCGGCGAGCAGTGACACCGCGGAAAACAGAAATTGGCGCCTTTTCATCCGATCCTCTTCAGGTAGCTGCGAAACCGCGTCCGGACCGGGACGAATAAGCCTGCCGGGCGAGCTCGTCACCGTAGAACCGCCGGCATAGCTCGAACTTGCGCTCATGTTCGTTCAGTCCGGGAAGGAGCGACGACAAGACGATGCGTTGCGCGGTTTCGAACATTTGCAGCGCCATCAGCGCCCGCTCGGCGCCCGACATCGCGGCGAAGCGCTCGCGCAACAGCGCATCGATCTCTGGCGTCGTGTCAGTCACCCGCGGCCTCCTTGAGCAAAGCTTCCAAGCCTAACCGACGAGCCCACGACGCCAAGTATGCGCTGTCCAGTGGCCCTTCGAGCAGTTGCCGCACGTCCCGCATCTGCAGCTCGGACCCAGACTCGCGTGCCCATTCGAGCTTGGACAGGATCAGGTCCTCGCAACTCGCGATCCAGAGCGCGACGCCGGCAAAGTCCACCCTGCGGCGCCGTTCGAACTCCATTCGCCTGAAGTCGCCTTCCTTGCGCGGGATGAGATCGACCTTTACCACCGTGGGTAGGTGAATGACGTTGCACGGCCGCCGCAGCCGGAATCCCTCAGCGATCGCCTCGGCGTCCGCGTGATAATCCTCCCCGAGCGCATCGGTCAGGCGGTGCGCCGCCGCCGGGTCCAGCGCGACCACCAGATCGATGTCGCGCGTCATGCGCGGGCGGGCGTAATAGCTCATCGCCAACGATCCGGTGAGCATGTAGGCGATGCCCGCGCCGTCGAGTCTGGCACAAAGGTCCTGCAGAGCGAACAGTTCAGGTGTCGTGGTCACGGGTATGGCGCCTATTCGATCCTCCTGCGGGCCTACTTCAATCCAGTTACGTTGAATGCCGGCACCGGCTTGTGAAATCCCTTCAGGCTGAGTTCGCCCACCGGCTGGGCTGTAACCAGTTCCTCGACCAAGCCGAAAACTTTCTGCGCCACCAATATCTGGCCCGCCTTGGCATCGCCGCACAGCCGGCTGGCGAGGTTGCAGACCGAGCCGATCGCGCCGTAGTCGCGGCGGCCTTCGAAGCCTATGGTGCCGAGGGTCGCATAGCCCTGGGCGATGCCGATCCCCATTTGCAGGTCGAAGCCGCGCTTCTTCCACGCCTGCGCCAGGAGGGCGAAGTCGGATTGCATCTCGATCGCCATGTTTACCGCCTCGAGCGCCGGATTGTCGATGGCGACCGGGTCGTTGAAGCAAATCATGATGCCGTCGCCGGCAAAATGCTGGATCGTGCCGTTGTGCGCCATGATCAGCCGGCCCATTTCATCGTGGTACTCGTGCAGCACGCCCATCACTTCCTCGGGATCGGCGGTTTCGGTGAAGGCGGTGAAGCCGCGCATGTCGAGAAACACCACGGTAATCTCGCGCCGGTGGATTTTTAGCAGATCGCCGGCGCTGCCGCTTCCAGTTCCGCTGACGATCAGTTCGGCGATCTGCGGCGAGAGGAAACGCTTCAACTGCCCCATTTTCTCGATCTCGCGCACGCCGTCGGCGACGCGCTCCTCCAGCGTGCGGTTCCACTCCGCCAGTTCGCGCGCCTGCGCCTGCACCTGGTCGTGGAACTGTTTGATGCGCAGGAGCGAGCGCACCCGTGCCAGCAGCTCGGCCTGGTTGATCGGCTTGGACAGGAAATCGTCGGCGCCCGCCTCCAGCCCCTTGACGCGCTCCTCGGCCGGGTCGAGCGCGGTAACCATCACCACCGGCAGGATGGCGGTTTCGGGCTGCGCGCGGATCGCGCGGCACACCGAGTAGCCGTCCAAGTCGGGCATCATCACGTCGAGCAACACCAGGTCCGGCTGCTCCGACTGGACCTTGGCCAGTCCCTCGTTACCGCCCGCCGCCGTGACCACCTGATAACCCTTGAACGTGAGCACGTCGGCGAGGATTTTTACGTTCATCGGGGTGTCGTCCACCACCAGGACTTTCGCTGTCATTTTTCTACCGTCTTCCCGGAAAACACTGCGGCCACGGCCTGCACGAATTCCTTCACGTTGAGCGGCTTGGTCTGGAAGCCGTCGAAGCCGGCATCTTTCATTTTCTTCGCCTCCTCCGGCATGGCCGAGGCGGTGACGGCCACGATCGGAATATGCGCGGTGGAGGCATCGGCGCGGATGCGCCGGAACGCTTCGATGCCGTCGATGCCGGGCAATTGATAGTCCATCAGGATCAGGTCGGGCTTTTGCTCCAGTGCGAGCGCTACGCCGATTTCGCCGGTTTCGGCCTCGATGGTGCGGTAGCCCTTGAACTGGAGCACGTCGCGCGCGAGTTTGCGGTTCTTCTCGTTGTCTTCGACGATCAGGATGAGTTCGTTTGCCATGATGGGTGTGCCCCTGAATGCGTTGGTGATCAGGCGGCGGCTGCGCGCGGCGCCGCGCCGTCCAATGGAAGCGTGAAAAAGAAAGTGGAGCCTTTGCCAGGTTCGCTCTCCAGGCGCATCGCGCCGCCGTGCAATTCGACGAACTTGCGCGTCAGCGCGAGGCCCAGCCCCGTGCCCTCGGCTTTGCGCGTGTAGTCGGTGCCGACCTGCTTGAATTCCTCGAATACCGCGGCATGGTCCGCGGGCGCGATGCCGATGCCGGTGTCGGTGACCGCGATCTCGACCATGTCGCCGACCCGGCGCGCGCCGACCGTGATCTTGCCGCCCTCGGGCGTGAACTTCACTGCGTTGGAGAGCAGGTTGAGCAGGATCTGTTTGAGCTTCCGCTCATCCGCATGCAGTTCCCCCAGCTGCGGATCGATTTCAGCGGCGAGGGCGATCCTGTGGCGCAGAGCGCGCTCGCGAATCAGCGTGAGCGCATTGTCGATGGCGGTGGGCAGATGGAAGGTGGCGAGGTTGAGTTCCATGCGCCCCGCCTCGACTTTGGCGAGATCGAGGATATCGTTGATCAGCGACAACAGGTGCTGGCCGGAGGAGTGGATGTCCTTCAGGTAGTCCTCCTGCTTCTCGTTCATTTCGCCGAACATCTTCTCCAGCAGCACTTCGGAAAAGCCGATGATCGCGTTTAGCGGCGTCCTCAGCTCGTGCGACATGTTGGCGAGGAATTCCGACTTGTGTTTTCCGGCGATTTCGAGCTGGCGGCTTGTTTCCTGGATCTCGTGGAACAGGCGCACGTTCTCGATCGCGATCATCGCCTGGTCGGCGAAGGTTTTTGCAAGCGCAACCTGCTGTCCCGTGAAAGCCCCGGCGGTCGCGCGCAGGATCACGATCGCGCCGGCAGCCCGACCATCGCGCAGGAGCGGTACGAAGAGTCCCGAGTGGTACCCGAGCGCCGCCGCAAGATCCTTCATGCGCGAAAACTCCTTCTGGGCCTGGGTCGTATCGCCGACGTTGACCACACGCGCGTCGAGGATGCAGGCGCCGGCCGCGCTGTCGCGATCGAGAGGCCACGGCTTGAGGAAGCCGCCCTTGTTGTCGCCGACCGTGCCGTCGTCGGCGAAAGCGACCATCTCGAGCATCTCGCCGCGCGGCCGCACGAACGCCACGGCGCGGCCCTGGAACAAACGCTGGCAGCTTTTCACGATCGCGTCGAACACCGGTTGGGTGTCCGTGGGAGAGCTACTGATTACGCGCAGGATCTCGGCTATTGCCGTTTGCTTCTCGAGCGCAGCGGTGACTTCCTCTGTGCGTTGCTCGACCTTGTGCTCGAGCCCGGCATAGCTCTCCTTCAGATGCGCCGCCATCTGGTTGAACTGCCCGGCCAGGGATTCGAGTTCGTCGCCGGTCTGCACCGTGATGCGCTGGTCGAGATTCCCCGCGCCGATCTGCGCTGCGCCTTCCTGCAGCGCGTTGATCGGCCGCACCATCAGGCGCGCGAGGAAAAAGCTCGCCAGCATCGATATCGCCAGGCCCGCGAGCAGCAGCAGACCCATGCGCTGGAACGATGCGTACACCGGCTTGAACGCTTCGGCCAGCGGCAGTTCCACGAACACCGTCCAGTTGAGCGTCGGGATGCGGGCGAGGGCGGTGAGCACCTCCGCGCCCTTGAGATCGCGCGCGATCGCCGGCGCGGCGCTTTCCTGCTCCGCGCTGGTGGCGGTTGCCGGCGCCGCAACCTGGGCGAGTTTGGACATATCGGTTTTCTGCAGCACCAGGCTGATGTCCGGGTGCGCGATCAGCGTGCCGGCGGAGTTGACCACGAAGGCGAGTCCGGCCTCGCCGATCTTGATGCGCGACACGACTTCCCAGACGAACTTGAGGTTGACTTCGGTGATGGTGACGCCGCCACCGCTGCCGGCGGGGCGCGAGATGGTCATGTAGGGCTCGGTCTCCTTACGAAAATACACCGGGCTGTACCAGGTTTTGCCGGATCTGGCCTCGAGAAACCTGGGGTCCTTCGACAGGTCGGTATCCTTGCCGCTCTCGTCCATTGCCAGGCGCGAAACCTTGAGCTGCTCGCGGCCGGTTGCGTCGACCCACGCGACTTCGGTGATTGCCGGCACCTGGCGCAGCAATTTCAGGTACTCGAAGCGGCGCTGCTCGATCGGATTGGCGCCCGCGCCGACCTGCGGCAGCGCCGTCCAGCCGAGTTGGTGCTCGATGTCGCGGATGTACTGCTCGATGCGCGTGGCGGCGGCCTGCGCCTTCTCGCGCTGCAGCGCGACCAGGTGTTCCTGGTTCTCGCGGTAGGAAGAATACAGGCTGATGCCGCCGCTCGCGACGAGCATGCCGCCGACCAGCGCGATGATCAGCGTCGCGTACTTCGGGAACAGGCGCCAGCGCAGGGTCATCGGCCGCTCCGGGCGCGCGCGTTGGTCGCGCATCCGGAAAGCGCGCGCAGTCCCCGCGCCAGGGTGCGCGTGTCCTCGATGCCAAGGTCGGTAGTGCAGCGCTTGATGTAATCCTTGCGTTCGCTCATCGCTTTGACGGCTTTTTTCAATGCATCGTCCACCACTTTGCCGTAGGCCTCCCTCGCCTGCGCGAGTCCGGCCGCGGCGTCGGCAGGATTCCAGGCGGCGGCCATGAACGCGAGGTCGATCACGTCCCGGCCGAGGAAGGACTCGTCGTTCCAGCGATCCGCATTGGCGAGAAACTTTTCCGCGAAGCAGGACACGGGTGCCAACACGGGGATCGGGCAGCCGGGCTCGACACCGCCGGTGATGCCGATCCGGCCCTCGGCGACGATCTCGAACTTTATCTTCTCTACGCCCACCTGCACGAAAGTGCGAATGCCATAACGATCGGCGATCACTTCGCGCGCCAGCGCCAGCGGCGCGCGCGCGATCCGCCCCAGGGACTTGCCGGTGATGGTCGAGCGCAAGGCTCGGTAGCCCGCGCGGTCGGCGCAGATCAAGTCGATGTCGGCCGATTCGCGATATTCGTCGAGCGCCAGCGCGATGCGCGTGCCGCCGCCGAAGTAGCATTTGGCATGCGCGAGAAAATCTGCATCGAGCGCGGCGAGGGTTTGCATCACCAGTGCGTGCCGCGGCCGTTTGAATTCAGACATTGAGAACACCATTGCCGAATTGTTCCGCCAGGCGCGCGATCAGCGTGCGTTCGGCCTCGGTTATGTTGATGCGATCGACGTGGCGCCAGTTGCGCTCGTACAGCCGGAACGCTTCCTCGGCGCCGAGGAAGCGTGCCCGGCGGTTCCAGCACAAGGTCATGAGGTTGGCGTAATCGTCCACTGCGATCACCGTTTCCTCCAGAAATGCTTTCAGTCTCTGCGTGAAATCCGCCTGGCGCATCGCGGCCTTGAACCGCTCGGCCTCGGCGCGCGGCAGCGCGATCTGGTAGTGCACCAGCCCGCGCGCGCGCGCGCGCTCGCGTTGCGCGCGTTTGGCGCGGCGCAGTTGTTCGGCGCGCGTCAGCGCGCTGGTTCTGGGGCGCCCGCGCCTTGGTTTGACGGCTCTTTGTCTTGCGCTCGCGGTCATCGGCACATTGTCGGTAATATATGATGTCATGTCAACATAAAGAACCGACGGCGCCGACCATGGCAGCAGCTGCGGTTTCCGCGCCCCTGGCCGGCGCGTGGGCGCAGTTACCGAAAAGGGGTAGCATGGCGTTGCAAGCGCGGATACGCATAGCCTTTTGGCCCATTTCCATTCGCAAGCCGGACGGCGCAGGAAAGGGATAAGATAGACGCATATGAGAACGCCGGTCAATGCATTTGGGCGGAGCGATGGGTAAGGACCCATCGAAGATCAAGGTGTGCCCGGAGTGCCGGCGCCTGGTCGATGCTGCGACCATGCGTCCCTTGTCCCGCAATCAGCTCGGTAGTGGCATCCGCTATGTCTGTCCCGACTGCTTCAAGCGCGTCCTCGCGCTGCGAAAGGTCGTGCGCGACGCGCGCGGCAAGTAATCTGCATCACCGCGTTACCTTCTTTCAAACATCGGGTCAAATCACCGGAGTCCGAACATCATGCCGATATATGAGTACCAATGCGCCTCCTGCGGAAGGGAGTTCGAAGTCCTGGTGCGCAGCTCTTCTCCCGCGCCCGCATGTCCGGGCTGCAATGGCAGCGAGTTGCGCAAGAAATTGTCCGCCTTTGCGACGATCAAGGGCGCCGCAGCCGCTCGCGCGGAGCTTCCCGCGTCGTGCCAGGGTTGCGGCAATCCCGGCGGTCCCGGCGCCTGCGGATTCGGCGCGAACCAGCAATGAGCGCAGGCACCAGGCTTCCGGGAACCCCGGAGCCGATGCATTGGTGGAGCGGTGTCGGCGGGGTCAGGATAGCCGGGGATTCCTGGGGCGACCCCAAAGGGCCATTGGTGCTGTTGCAACACGGCGGCGGGCAAACGCGCCATGCCTGGAAGGGGGCCGGCGAATTACTCGGGGCCGCCGGCTATTGCGCCATCGCGTTCGATGCGCGCGGCCACGGCGATTCGGACTGGGCTCCGGATGGGCTCTACGGCCAGGATGTCATGGTGGAGGATCTCAAATGCGTGGTCGCCGCGCTGGGTAAACGGCGCCCGGTGCTCGTCGGCGCATCGATGGGGGGTGGCACCAGCCTGGTCGCCATCGGTGAGGACCACGTCGATGCCACCGCGCTGGTGATGGTGGACATCGCCCCGCGGATCGAAACCGAAGGCATCGACAAGATTCAGGCGTTCATGAGCCAGAAGCCCGAGGGATTCAGTACGCTGGAGGAAGTGGCCGAGGCGATCGGCAATTATCAGCCGCACCGCGCACGCCCGAAAAATCTGGATGGCCTGGCGAAGAACGTGCGTCTCGGCGCCGACGGCAAGTACCGGTGGCACTGGGACCCGCGCTTTCGTGGGGTGAGACGCGACTTGCACAAACGCCGGGAACGCCTCGAAGCCTGCGCGAGAAATATGGCCTTGCCCACGCTGCTGGTGCGGGGCGGTTTGTCGGATGTGCTCAGCGAAGAAGGCGCCCAGGATTTTCTGAAGCTGTGCCCGCACAGCGAGTACGTCAACGTGACCGGCGCCGCGCATATGGTGGCGGGAGACCGCAACGACGTCTTCGGCAACGCGGTGATAGAGTTCCTGACGCGGGCAGTGCCCGTCGGCGGCGAGCCGGTTCAGCCGGCGCACGAGCCACACGCCCACCACGAGGGACCTGCGGGCGATATCAACGACGTGCCGTGACCACGTCCTGGCCGGAAATTCAGGCGGGCGGCTGGGCGATCACGTCCTCGTACCTGTGGCGCTTGCTGATCAGGCCGGCGTATTCGAATACATCCAGCGTCACCTCGAACGCCGGGCGCGTGATCTCCACGTGCGGCGTCCAGCAGCCGAGTTTCTGGTAGGTCGCAATGGTCTGCGCAAGTACGTCTCGATGTATGTTGGGGAAGAAAGCTGCCTCCACTTCGGCGACTTGGGCCGCCGGCGTCGCGATCAGCCAGGCGCGCGCCTTGCGGTAGGCGCGGGTAAAGCGCTTAGCATCGTCGGTGGCGAGCCATTGGCGCGTTGCCGCCAGGCTGGAAAAAGCGAGCGGGCCGATGGCCTCTCCGACCGACGCGACTATATGGCCGACGCCGTCATGCTCGAGTTGCTGTGGCGACGGCCCCTGCTGGTGGATGTGGTCGCCGCTGCCCTTGCGAAATGCCTGGTCCATGGTGTCGATGCCGGCGTCCACGATGGGCAGCGACTTCCAGTCCAGTCCTTTCCTGAAGCACGCGTACTTGAACATCGCAAGCGGCTGGGCGCCGTGATCGACCAGCGTCTTGCCGGTCTTGAGTTTGTCCCAACTGAAACCCGGATCGGCATTTCGCGCGGTGATGAAAAAGCCGTCTTTCTCGTTGATCTGGGCGAAGTGGACTGCAGGCGGCTGCTCGCCTTTTTCAAGGGGCCCAAAGCCCTGTGACGGTGCGGACTGCGCTATCTGTACGCTGCCGTCCAGAAGGCCGGCGATCGCGGACTTTCCAAGTGCGGCAATCGAATGCGTCGGTTCGAAACCTTCTTCCCTGAGGAACCCGCCGGCGATGGTGGCGATGAGCGGCGAGTAGAAAGCGGAGAAACGGGTGAACTGGATGCTGATAGCTTGAGCCATGATGTGTTCCTTCGGGGTAATCAGTCCGGGAAAGCTTGGAAATCGGGATTTCGCGCGTCTCCCCCTTGCCTGAACGGGGTCATTTGGTGCAGGATTGCGCTAATGAGACTTGTTCGCGCCTTGTGCTCGACACTCTATAATAAACAAAAGTGGCAGGCGTAACAAACCAGGAGGAGTGAATCATGAACATGCTAAGGCATTACTTTATCAGCGACAGCCTCGACGACTTGGAAGTCCTGGAAGAGCAACTGGAGGCCGCCGGCGTTTCCACGCCGCAGATCCATGTGCTCAGCCGCAATGACGCGGATGTGGAAAAGCACCGCCATCTCCACGAGGTCCAGTCATTCATGAAGCAGGATATCGTCCATTCGACGGAGCGTGGCGCCGTGGTCGGGTGTTGCGCATTCGTGCTGGTTCTCGCGCTCGCCTATCTTGCCGGCTGGACTGAGTCCGCTGTCGGCTGGATGCCGTTCATCTTCCTTGCGGTCGTGCTGCTCGGATTTTCCGCCTGGATGGGCGGATTCCTCGGAATCGGAAAACCCAACCACAACTTCGCCCGATTCGAACAGGCCTTGAGCGGTGGCAAGCATGTCTTTTTCGTGGATCTCGAGCCGCGCCAGGAAGGGGTACTCGAGAAAGTGCTGAAATCGCACCCGCAGGTGGAACAGGCGGGGACGGGGTCATCCGCCCCCTACTGGCTGATCGCGCTGCAACAAAAGTCAGGGATGATTCGCCATTCGTGAACCTGCGTAATGTCCCGCGGTCACCGGCTAGCGATGTGGCGCCGGCGCCGCCGGTGCGGATCCCGGCCCGAAGAACGTTCCGCGCGTAAAGAACGTATAGTCCGCCTCAAACGTGCCTATGCCCAGGAGCACGATCAACAGCAGCGGCGGAACCAGAATGGCATAGACTAAGGCCATCCGCTCCCAGATCATGTGCATGAACACGGCAACGATCAGTCCTGCCTTCAACAACATGAATATGACGATCAGGGTCCACCTGAGGTAACCCTGAAAGTGGAAGTAGTCGACAAGATAAGACGCGGTGCTGAGAATGAACAGCAATCCCCAGATTTTGAGGTAGATGCCGATCGGATGTTGCTGCCCCTGTGCGTGTGCCATGATCTCTCTCACCAAAGATAGAAGAACGCGAAAATGAATACCCACACCAGATCGACGAAGTGCCAATACAAACCCATGGTTTCGACCATCTCGTAGTTTCCCTTCCTGCCGGTCATGAAACCCGGCCGCTCGTGATCCAGGTCTCCCCGAATCACCTTTGTCGCCACGATGATCAGGAAAATCACGCCGATCGATACGTGCGTGCCGTGGAAACCGGTAATCATGAAAAAGGCCGCGCCAAACTGCGCCGCGCCCATCGGGTTGCCCCAGGGACGCACCCCTTCGTGGATCAGCTTGGTCCACTCGAAGGCCTGCATGCCGACGAATGTGGCACCCAATGCCGCCGTAATCAGCAGCAAAATGAAGGTCACTTTTCGATTCTTTTGATAGCCGAACCTGACCGCCATGGCCATCGTCCCGCTGCTGCTGATCAGGACGAAGGTCATGATGGCGATCAGGATCAGGGGAATGTTCTTGCCCCAGAGCGTCAGGGCGAAGACCTCGCTGGGGTTGGGCCAGGGCGCCGTGGTGGACATCCGCACCCACATATACGAAATCAGGAAACAACTGAAGATGAAGGTGTCGCTGAGGAGGAAAATCCACATCATCGCCTTGCCCCAGGGCACATTCTTGAACGCCCGCTGGTCCGAAGACCAATCGGCGACAACGCCCTGCAAACCTGCCTGCAGCGGGACGGGTTCCGCCAAAACCGCGCTTACGGGTTGTGTCATGTTTTCTTATCTCCCCTCAATCACCTTGTCGGCCCGCAGATTGCAGTCGTATCCGGGGTACAGCTATTCTGGCGCGGCGGGGTAGTCAACAGCAGAGCGAACAAGACCAGCCAGACCAGCAGCAGATAGTGCCAGTACACCGTGCACAACTCCACGCTCACGCGTACCGCGCCTACCTCGGCGCCGCGCGCCAACTTGGTCGTGGTCGTGGCCCAGACCCACAGGCCACCCAGTAGGTGCAGGCCGTGCAGCGCGGTGAGCAGGTAGAAGAACGCGTTGGCCGGATTGGCGGCCACAAAATAGCCCGAGGCGTTCAATTGCTGCCAAACCCAAAGCTGTCCGGCCAGAAAGCAAAAAGTGAAAACGCCCGCGGCAATCAGGCCGATTCTCACGCCGCCGATCCGTCCCCGCCGCGCCGCAACCCGCGTCCATTGCATGGCGACACTGCTCAGGATTAGCGCGCCTGTATTCAGCCACAGCCCTTCCGGAACGGCCAAAGTGGTCCAGTCCGGCCCTGCCATGCGCATATAGTAAGCGCTGATCAGCAGCGCAAACAGGGACGTGGCGACCGCAAGAAACACCCCAAGACCGACTTTCACCGGGGGCAGGGACAATGCCCCGTCACCGTAAACGTTCTTGATGGGTCGCTGAGCGACCCACGGCGTGACGTTTATCGTTTGCCGAAACAGCCACCATACGACGGTGGCCATGATCACGACCAAAACCGTTAATGTGATCGTCACGACTATGCTTCCTCGTTGCTTCCGGCCTTTTTGCTCGGCGGCTGATTTTGCGGAATGAAATCCTTTTCGGCGCCGGGCACGCTGTAATCGTAAGCCCAGCGATAGACCATCGGCAGCGTCTCGCCGAAGTTGCCATGCGTCGGCGGGGTATGGGCGGTTTGCCATTCCAGCGTGGTCGCCTGCCAGGGGTTGTCACCGGCTGGCTTGCCTTTGAAATAACTCCAGATCAGGTTGAACAAGAACACCAGTTGAATGGTACCCACGATCAAAGTCGCGATGGTGATGCTGGCATTCAAGGACTGCGCCGATTCGGGAATGAAGTCCGTGCCTTGAACTGCATAATAGCGGCGCGGCACGCCCAGAAAACCCAGATAGTGCATCGGATAGTAAATCGCATAGGTGCCGAGGAAGGTAACCCAGAAGTGGAATTTGCCCAGGGTATCGTTCAGCATGCGTCCGGTAATCTTTGGATACCAGTGGTAGATCGCCCCGAATATGACCAGGATAGGCGACACGGCCATCACCATATGGAAGTGCGCGACCACGAACATGGTGTCCGAAAGCGGGAGGTCCACCGTCACGTTACCCAGGAACAGGCCTGTCAGCCCGCCGTTGATAAATGTGAAGATGAAGCCGATCGCAAACAGCATGGGTACGGTGAAGTGGATGTCACCCTGCCACAAGGTCAGCACCCAGTTGTAGACCTTGAGCGCCGTGGGGACGGCGATGATCAGCGTGGTGGTGGCGAAAAAGAAACCGAAATACGGGTTCATCCCGCTGACGTACATGTGGTGCGCCCACACCACGAAACTGAGTCCGCCGATGGCGAGGATAGCCCAGACCATCATCCGATAGCCGAAGATGTTCTTTCTAGCATGCACGGCGATCAGGTCCGAGACGATGCCGAAAGCGGGCAAGGCGACGATGTAGACCTCGGGATGCCCGAAAAACCAGAACAGATGCTGGAACAGCACCGGGCTGCCGCCGTTGTAGTCCAGATGCTGTCCCTTCGACACCAGCGCGGGCATGAAGAAACTCGTGCCCAGTGCCTGGTCCAGGGTCATCATGATGGCGCTGACGAACAGCGCGGGAAAGGCCAACAGGGCGAGGATGGTAGCCATGAAAATGCCCCATATGGTCAAGGGCAAACGCATCAGCGTCATTCCGCGCGTGCGCGCCTGCAACACCGTCACCACATAGTTCAACCCACCCATGGTGAATCCGATGATGAATAAAGCCAGGGAAACAAGCATCAGAATGATTCCCCAATGCGCGCCTGGCGTGCCTTCGAGGATGGCCTGGGGCGGGTACAGGGTCCAGCCGGCGCCGGTGGAGCCGCCGGGCACGAAGAAGCTCGCCATCAGCAACACGACGGCCAACAGGTAAATCCAATAACTCACCATGTTCACATAGGGAAAGACCATGTCGCGGGCGCCGATCATCAGCGGGATGAGGTAGTTGCCGAACCCCCCCAGGAATAGCGCCGTGAGCAGATAGACGACCATGATCATGCCGTGCATGGTCACAAACTGAAGGTAGTTGCTTGGATCAATAAACGAAAAGGTGTGCGGGAACCCCAATTGCAGCCGCATCAATCCCGACAGCACCAACGCCACCAGCCCCACTGCGATCGCCGTGATCGCGTACTGGACGCCGATAACCTTGGCATCCTGGCTCCAGATGTACTTCCCGATGAATGTTTTCGGATGGTAGAGCTCCATCTCCTCGATTTCGGCAGGCCGGACGAAAGCCGATTCATCATGCGCAACGTAACTCATGGATTTTTCCTCTTCGCTGATTCTTCACTGCATTCGATACGCGTGAGCCGCATCATTTGAAGGTATTGATGTAGGCGACCAGGTCGTTGGTTGCCTGTTCATCGGCCAGGATCGCGGCCATCGATACCATCTGCGGACCGTACAGGTCCTTTGGATGGGCGCCGCGAATGCCCTGTTTGAAATTCTTCAGTTGAGTGACCATATACCAGTCACTCATCCCCGCCAGCCGCGGGCCGTTCGTTGCCTGGATGCCCCGCCCATCGGCGCCGTGACAGCTTCCGCAGGTCACATAAAGGCTTCGACCTTTGGCGGTATTGTTCTTCAGCGTCGGTTGGGCGGGCGTATCCGGCAGCGTTCTGATATAGGCGACCACGTCATTCATGGCGGCATCGTCCACCAGCGTCGCAGCCATCGGCGCCATCTGTTTGCCAAATACATCCTTGTCGTGAGCGCCCCGGGTACCGTGCTTGAAATAATTCAATTGCCGTTTCAGGTACCAGTCCCCTTGGCCGCTGAGTTTCGGCGCATTCATCGCCAGGTTACCCTCGCCCTGCGCGCCATGACATGCTCCACACACCGCATAGAGCGGCTTTCCCGCATCGGCATTGCCGGCTACCTTGGCCAGGGATTGCGCGAACGTCGGGTAGCTGGCCAACCAATCCTGAAACGCGCGCTCTTCGTCCACCACCACCTTGCCGCGCATGGTGAAATGCGCGGTACCGCACAATTCTTCGCAGAGCAGGTCGAATTTGCCGGTGCGCGTGGGCGTGAACCAGACGTAGGTGACCAGGCCTGGCACCAGATCCATCTTCACCCGGAACTGCGGCACGGCGAAATCGTGCAGAACGTCTACGGAGCGGAGCAGCGCCTTCACCGGCTTGCCGATGGGGAGGTGCACCTCCGGGCTTGTTATCAGGACGTCGTCGCGTCCGAAGGGATCGTCCGGATTGATGCCAAACGGGTTCTTGTCGCTGATGTAGCGCGCATCGACAGTGCCGAGCACGCCGTCCTTCCCGGGGAAACGATAGCTCCAGTGCCACTGCTTGCCCACGGCCTCGAACACCGCCGCGTCTTTGGGGACGTCGACGAATTTCGCCCACACGAGCAAGCCAGGGGCCAGCATGGCGACGATGCCCAGCGAAGTCAAACCGATCAGCCACCCTTCGAGCTTCTTGTTCTCGGGTTCGTAGTCCGCCCGGCTCCCCTTCTGGTGGCGGTAGCGCACCACGCAATAGGCCATGAACAGATTGACGGCGACGAAAACGGATCCCGTGACCCAGAACGTGAGCGAAATGGTGTCGTCGATTGCGGTCCAGTTGGAGGCGATCGGCGTTAAGTACCAGGGGCTCAGGAGATGAAACAGGACGGAGCCAACGACCAACAATACCAATACGATTGCTAAGACCATGGCGACGCCCCCATCCATTCTCGATCCCGGTCGCGTGCTTGCGACGGGATTCTTTTGTTTTCACTGCTCGTCTTGTTTCAACCGAGCTTCTCGCAACAATCCCCGGCTAACGGGATCTACTGCCGAATCGGGCACAGCTGGGCGGCCATTGCCGACGGAGGGAGAACTCGAAAACCTCATCGGCGCCCGAAGCGGATACTACGCGACGATTTCAAAGAATGCAACGGCGACAGGTGGTTCCGTCATTGTGCGCAGTCAGTCTAACGGCTTGTAATGCCCCTGCTGTAGTAGTAGGCTCCCCGTCAATCGAGCCTTTTTGGTGTATCCGTAGGCCCCGTACTGCTCGAAGAGGGTGAAACATGGGCCAGCGAACTCGGAATTCCTACCGCAGGGAGAGGAATGATGCCAAAGAAACCGTTCGTCATCTTCTTAGCCTGCCTTCCGCTGCAAGTAGCGTTCGGTGCGTGTCCCGATTTTGCCACTCGTTACGCGAAAGACCAGAGTTCTTTGAAGGTAAACGAATTGATCCAATTTCAAAATTGTATTACACAACGAATAGTAGAATTGCTCCAGAAGGAAGGTAACGCCGCAAGTGCTGAGCGGTCCTTAGTAGCTCCCGCCGCTCCCGCTCCCGCGCCTGTTGTTACACCGCCAGGCCGAGACAATTTTCCGCGTTTTCCGGGCGAACCTTTTGTTAAACCCTTCCGTTAGATCGCGCCGTAACAATTTCATACATTCCACTTCATGCCGCCTTACCTTACTAATTATCAATTGTGGCAGGCCCTATGGCCAATTGTGGTAATTGTCCTTTTTGTTGCCGCGGTCGTTTCGGTTTCTGCGGTTCCGAGCGGACAACGGAAAGAGGCATACTATGCAATCGCCGCCTTTTCAATGCTTGGAATCACGACTGGATATCTTGCAGCATTTAGCCGGGAACCGACCCTCAGTGCTGTCTTGCCAGCCGTGCTGTCTCTTTTTGGCGGACTAGCTGTCTTTCTCATTGGTCAGAAAGAAAACGTAGGAACTCGGAGACTAGTCAGTCTTTGCGTATTTGTTTTTTCGCTCATGCTGGTGATCGGGGCAGGCTGGGGAAGCGTCATGAGAGACGAGGCGCTAGAAAGTACTGCGGCGCTCTATAGGCGAGCTATTAGGGATTTTCAAGTGGATCAATTGCGCAAGCAATTGGACGCACCACCCACAACTGCAGTGCCGCTCCGTTAGCTCAGGAACATCCTCAGTGATCAATATTTCTCAGTATTAGCTTGAGCCGAGGAACCACATAGGGCGCAGAGCGGCCGAGTACCTAGCGTAATTGAACAGGGACTCGGACTGTTTCTGCTATCTCTGGTGCTCATGTGTCCTAATATCTAGACTACCTAGGACCAATGCAAACGAACGTAGTCCAGGTTTTTCTTCTCTGGTGTGTGGTTTCCGTTCCGAAAGAATACGATTTATGTACTGTTATTGAATATATGCCCCACCGCGTGAGGTGGGCGGGCTGCACCCGCCGTCCTCACGCGGATTGCGCATGCTCAAAGGAGTTTGGTCGTGAACCTCGAAGTGGAGTTCTTGCCAGTCGGCGACGGCACAAGGGCTGGCGATGCGATCGTCGTTCGATACGGTGAGCCTGACGACTATAAGTTAATGGTTGTGGACGGCGGCACTGAGAAGACTGGACAGGAAATAGTTGCCCATTTACAAAAGCACTTTGGTACCGAGGCGGCATTGGAGCATGTTGTCCTGACTCATTCCGACGCTGATCACGCCTCCGGTCTTCGCGAGGTATTGCGTGAAATACACGTTTCCAACATATGGCTTCACATTCCGTGGTTCCTATCTAGCGAGGCAATTCACTTATTCAAGAATAAGCAGTGGACCAAAGAGGGGCTATCAACGGCCATAAAGAAGGAATACGACATAGTTGCCGAACTGGTCGACCTCGCGCTTGAGGCGAAATGTAAGATCTACTATCCGTTCCAGGGATCTGCGATTGGCCCGTTTGTAGTTTTGTCGCCAAACAAGGCGACCTACCTTCATTTGCTCCCACAGTTCGACAAGACCCCAGACCCCGATCAAGCGGCACTTGAGGAAAGCAACATGTGGATCGGGAAACCGCCGCAGGGCTTGCTCGCTCTCTTAATGGAAAAGGCTGCCAAGAAGATCGAAAAATGGATAGACGAGACTTGGGTAAACGAGCGTCTTAAGGACGGCGGTGTAACCAGTGCAAGCAACGAAAGCAGCGTTGTCCTATACGCGAATGTGGGCGGTCACCGTATTCTTCTTACCGGCGATGCCGGCATAAACGCACTCACCTGGTCCACGAATTACGCGACTAAGATCGGCTATCCGTTACAGAAATTTGGCTTTGTCCAGATTCCACACCATGGCAGTCGACGCAACGTGGGGCCGACTGTACTAAATGCGTTATTGGGTCCAATTCAATCGGAAGGAACTCAGCGATTTACCGCATTTGTATCAGCGCCTAAAGACGATGAAAATCACCCGCGAAAGATCGTGCTGAACGCGTTTACCCGCCGCGGAGCGAAAGTTTGCGCGACGCAGGGCAGGGCCAAACTTCATTACGGCGGATTTCCGGCGCGTGCAGGATACAGTACGGCGGAAATAATTCCGCTTTCGAAATCCGTTGAGGACTACGACTGAAATCGACAGCGTTACCAATATAGGTCAATTGGCGCTATAAGAGCGACGCTACGCACTGTTAGCGTCCCCAAACTAGGCAAAAGAGGCCCTCCTTATGGAAATTAGCAAATTTACGATCGGGCTTGTTTTTATTTTTCTGCCGGGAATACTTGCGTTGCTGGTTTCTGAAAGGCTAACGGAGCACTCGGAAAGGAAGGTGTACGAGCACATTGTTTACGCATTGGTACTTGGATGTATCGCGCATCTAATATACGGGCTGCTTCAATTCGCTATTAATTGGGCATTCCCGAGCACGCAGCTTGAGAATGACCGCTGGCTGGATCTGATGCTTACCGATAAGGATAACGTTACGATTCAAGCTCGGGTCGTGGCGCTTACCGCGATCATCGGCGTGGTGTTGGGATTCCTTGTCGCCTATGCTGCAAATCACTCGTGGCTCCACATAGCCGCGCGGAAACTTGGCGCTAGCAAGAAATTTGCCGATCCTGACGTTTGGACTTATTTGATGAACTCCGGGAGCATAGAATGGGTGGTAATCCGGGATCTTGCCAACAACCTAGCCTACTTGGGAAGCGTGCGAGTGTTTTCGTCAATTGAGGATCCGAGAGAATTAGTGCTAGACGATGTCACGGTATGCACAAACGATACTGGTGCACAGCTTTATAATCTGAAAACAGCCTATTTCTCATTTGCGAAAGAAACAATTGTAGTTGAGATACTTTAAAAGGAGAATGTCATGGCGACAGAAATCAAAGGAGATAAGCAATCTGCTAAGGTCCACAATTATGGCATGATCAACGAAGGTATCGTGAAGAAGGGCGGTCTTAATCCCGCACCAACCACACCCAAACCGACAGTGGTTCCCGGCCAAAAACCAGCGCAAAAGCCGGGCTCCAACTCTACGGGGCAGGGATCAGGATCCGGCGGAGCTCAAGAGGGAAAGAAGGGTGCGTAAACAGGGACCACATTGTTTTACTCGCATTGCATGCTTTTGGACAAATGTTCTAGGGCCGATATGCGAAGCGAATGTCCCCGAGAGGATGATAAATGAAAGAGTTGTTCGACAAGATATCTTCATACAACCTCTTTAATTATCTCTTCCCAGGCGTTCTTTTCGCCGCGCTCGCGAATAGGGTAACGTCGTACCGCTTTCTTCAGGACGACGTGATAGTCGGAGCATTCGTGTATTACTTTATTGGGCTGGTGATCAGCAGGGTCGGATCACTTGTCCTTGAACCATGCTTTCAGTCGATCAATTTTGTTAAGTTCGCACCATACGAGAGTTTCGTTTCTGTATCAAAGAAAGATGCCAAGCTGGAACTGTTTTCTGAAGTTAACAACATGTATAGGACGTTGTGCTCGCTCTTTACGCTTCTCGTGTTCCTAAAGATATATGAATTGCTCGGCGCGCAATTTCCTATTTTGGTGACTCTTTCCCCATACATCCTATGCATAGCACTTCTTGGCATGTTTGCCTTCGCGTACAGAAAGCAAACGCAATACATAACTAAGAGAATAAACGCGGCAAGAACGGCGCCCGATTGAGTCTGTCGTCGTCGATGATGAAGACAAGAATATCGGGAAGATCGTAATGCAACTTAAGATTTTTGATGTATCGCATGGTTTCTGTGCGTACCTTGTTGCTGACAACGGCAATATCATGCTATTCGATTGCGGCCATAATGAAGAAAGCGGGTTCCGCCCTTCCGAATATTTGCCAGCAATTGGTTGTAGAGGTATCGAACACCTCTTTATTTCAAACTTCGACCAAGATCACGTTAGCGATCTCCACAATGTTCTTGCGCGATTGCCCGTTACCAGATTCTTCAGAAATCAGACGTTAACGCACGAGCAGATTCGAGCGATCAAGCTCGAATCGGGTCCGCTATCCACTGCCATGGCGGCGGCAATCGAAATGCATAAGGACTACATCCATCCTGTTACGGAACCTCCGGAATTTCCGGATATTGTTTTCGCGACATTCCACAATTCATATCCGGCTTTTGCGGATACGAACAATCTTAGCTTAGTGACGTTCATCACTTACGATGGGTTCGGGATTGTCTTTCCGGGAGACCTTGAGAAGGCCGGGTGGATGGAATTACTCAAGGATAGTTTGTTTCGCGACTATTTATCGAAGACACGTGTGTTTGTAGCCTCACATCACGGTCGTATATCGGGTTATTGTTCTGATGTGTTTAAGTATTGCAAGCCGGACATTGTCATAATTTCCGACAAGGAGATTGTTCACGATACCCAAGAACAAAATTACCGATCCCATGCATCAGGGGTCCCTTGGGATGGGGGTCCAGATAGACGGTATGTGTTGACCACCCGATCGGATGGAATGATTACGATCACAAAGACACTGGGCGAGGGCTACCACATACAGATATGACCACCAGTTTCTGGAGCCATGCCGTTTTCGAATACATGATGGCTTCTCTTTGATACAACGGGTTCGTCGCCCGCCCCATGTATATGCCCACCCAAAGTCCGGTACAGGACTGTCCTCAGACGACTGAAAATAGTATCTTGTTACCGCAACATGAATGCTATAGATGAGATTTGACAACTCCGTGCCGCATTGTTCTAGAGTTTGCTCATCCATCAGGTAACACACGCGGGGAGGCTGAATGTCCTTGCGTGCTCTATAGCGATGCCCACCTAATTCCCGAGGTGTTTTCCCCATCTGGGTAAAATGATATTTGGTCAAATAATTGCAAATCTTTACAGAATTGTCAGGGTTTGAAACCCCCGCGCGTCTTCGCCATCGTTCGTTGAACGTGCCAACGTGTTTCCCGGCAGCCCGTCGCCAGCATTGGTGGTAATAGTTTAACTTTTTGTTCGGGGAACGTTATGAATGTATCGTTCGGAAACTTACGATGTACAAGTCGAATAAACTTTTCCTGGGCTGCCCAGGCAATCTGTGGGTCGGTGACGTTTTCCCGAAATGTCGTGCTTCCAAGCGAACTAGGTCGCAGTGTCAGGATTAGCCCGCGCCTGAGTCTTGGCCCCACGCATCGCAAATATTTCCTTTTCCTCCCGATTCTCGCTTTCGCCTTGAACTGCCTTTTCTCGGGGACGTACGGACGGCTCCCGAATCGACATCCAGGAGCCCTCTACTAGCCCGTCCCAGTAATCGTAGATAGTCGCCATCTGGCCAGCTGGGGGCCCGGACAGGTTTAGCATTCGGGTCGCCGAACTTGGGCCCGAAATGGGACAAAACGGGGCCAAAAATGGGCCCAATTCAGGTCCACGGGAGATCATCCGAGACTAACGAAGCGGAGTCAGTAGAAACCAAAAAACCCATGATTAACATGGGTCTTCCGTGGTCAAGAGTAGTCTAGGCCGAACAGCGATTTGGTGGAACCGGGGGGAATTGCCCTTGCAGGGCGCGCTCGCGCCTGCAGGCGCTCGCCGTTCTCAAGGCACAAGGCTTGAAGCAGTTCAAGCCTTGTGTCCTTTCGAACCCCCCGTCCGTGCCGGACGGGGCTTCAAATCCACGGCCCATAAAACGCCAACGGCCACCCGCAAGGGGTGGCCGTCGCCGTTTGGTGGAGGCGGGGGGAATTGAACCCCCGTCCGCAAGTCCTCTACAGACAGATCTACATACTTAGCCAGGTTGTTAGCTTTGACCGTTTGCCCGCCAACCGGCAGGCTGACAAACGGCGAGTCACCTATTTTTTGGCGCGCCGTAAAGTGACCCTAAGGCACGCGAGCTCATGTAAATGACTCTGCTGTAACTTGCGTTACCCGGCCCATGAACCAACCGGTGCAGAGCTAGCCGGTATTAAGCGGCTAGTGCGAAACGTTCGTCGTTCGCGGTTATTGCGTTCCAGTTGGATTTACGAGGTGGCTGGGCCTCGGTATGCACTGCGCTGCTTTGTAACCCACGTCGAAACCAGGTCGCCCCCGGTATCAGGTGGAGAGTGAAGGGCGATGCAGCAGGGGAAACCTTCCCCGCCACGCGCCCTTCAATCCCGAACTACGCTTGCATTATCTCATATGGGGTGCAGCCACGCACGAAACAAGGGGCTGATGCAAACAAGGCGCTCAGAGGTATTCGAGCACTTCGCGCGGATGGTCGATGATGGCATCGGCCTGCCAGGATTCGATCGGCCCGCCATCGCCCAGATAGCCGTACCTCGCCGCCAAAGCGCGCATTCCTGCCGCTCGGGCCGACTGCACGTCGCGCAAATCATCGCCCACATAGAGGCAGGCAGAGGGCGGAAGTCGAAGTGCGGCAGCGGCATGCAACAGCGGATCCGGATGTGGTTTCGCGCGCGCGCTGGTGTCACCACCGACGATGCAGGCCGCACGCTCAGCCAGATGCAGGCCTTGCAGCAGTGCCAGCGTGAAGCGCTCAGCCTTGTTCGTCACCACGCCCCAGGGCAGGCGGTCCTGATCCAGTTGGTCGAGCAGTTCGGCCATGCCTTCGAACAGCCGGGTATCGACGCAAATCTCGGCGGCGTAGAAATCGAGAAACTGAAGGCGGAGCGCTTCGTAGTGCTCGTCTCCCGGATTCAGGCCAAACCCGACTTTGAGCAAGCCGCGCGCTCCGCTGGAAGTGTAGGGGCGCGTGAGTTCCGCGGCCACGGGTGCCAGGCTGTTCGCCGCCAGTACGCGGTTGAGCGCCCGCGACAAGTCGGGCGCGGTGTCGGCGAGCGTGCCGTCCAGATCGAACAGCACCGCCCGCATTCTAGGCATCGCGCACGCAGTGCATCAGATAATTGACGCTGGTGTCCTGGTTGAGCGAGTAGATCTTGGTGAAAGGATTGTAATTCATGCCGATCACTGATTTCAGCGTGAGGCCGGCTGCGCGGCAATAGCGCGCCAGTTCCGACGGCTTGAGAAATTTCGCGTAGTCGTGCGTACCGCGCGGCAGCAGGCGCAGGATGTATTCGGCGCCGATCACCGCAAGCACGTAGGACTTGGGATTGCGGTTGATGGTGGAGAAGAATACCTGCCCCCCCGGCTTCACCAGTTGCGCGCAGGCACTGACCGTGCTGGCCGGATTCGGCACGTGCTCCAGCATTTCCATGCAGGTGAGCACGTCGTATTTCCCGGCTTCGCACAGAGCCAGGTCCTCGGCGCTGATTTCGTCGTAGCTCACCTCGAGGCGCGACTCGAACAGGTGCAGCAGTGCCACCTTGAGCGCCTTGTCCGACAGATCGATGCCTTTGACCTGTGCGCCTAGCGCGGCCATGGCTTCGGCGAGAATGCCCCCGCCGCAGCCCACGTCGAGCACCGACTTGCCCTTCAGCAAGGCGATGCCGTCGATCCAGCCGAGGCGCAGCGGATTGATCTGGTGCAGCGGCTTGAATTCGCTGGTGGGGTCCCACCAGCGGTGCGCCAGGTCGCTGAATTTGGCAAGTTCCTGCGGGTCGGCATTCATGATGTTGGACCGTCCAAACAAAAAAGCCCCGCGCAAGCGGGGCTTTTGAAGGATTGCGGAAAGCTTACTTGCGGCGCGAACCCACCACTTCGATTTCGACGCGGCGGTTCTTGGCGCGGCCTTCCTTGGTCTTGTTGTCGGCGATCGGCTGCGTCTCGCCCTTGCCCTCGGTGTAGACACGGTTGGCTTGGATGCCTTTGCTGACCAGGTACGCTTTGACCGAGTCGGCGCGGCGCAGCGACAGTTTCTTGTTGTAGGCATTGCTGCCGATGCTGTCGGTATGGCCGATGGCGATGACCACTTCCAGGTTCACCGCTTTCAGTTTGCCCACGAGATCGTCGAGCTT